>JAABUQ010000759.1_pt1 | contig 74726 bp, 67 predicted proteins | sample 5560001 | NCBI WGS metagenome assembly JAABUQ01 (sample SAMN10711888, study PRJNA513371) | rock metagenome | isolation source: Antarctica rocks | place: Antarctica: Victoria Land, Finger Mt nord | collected 2015-12-18 | reverse complement strand
TTAAATTTTATAAAAGTTTTTAATATATTTATTTATAATATTAATATATTATAAATTATTAAATTTATAAATAAATTTATTAAAAATATTAACTCCTTAAGACTTATAATTATTTAAAAAAATATTTTAAATATTTTTATTAATATTCTTTTCCTTAATAATAATATAAATATAAATTTTATAATAAAATTTTATAATTTTATAATTATAATTTTATTTATAATTTTATTACTCTTTAAAGGCTTCGGATATATTAATAAGGAAACTTTTCTTATTATTAATTATTTTAAATAAATTTATTAATATAAAATATTTTTTTATATAATATTCGAATAAAGGCTAATCCTTATTTATATTAAAAGTAGGAATTAAAGTTAATAGGAAATTACTTCTAATAATATTTTAAATAAGTTTTATTTTAATACTTATTAATACTTAAAATATAATAAAGCTATTTATAACTAATAGTTTAAAAGGTACTTATAAATAAAGAGGAAATATAAATATAAATTTATTTAAAGAATTATTACTATTATTATTATTATTATTAAAAATAATTAAAGGTTTATAAATCAAATAGAATCGAGATTTTAATTTTAAATTAAAGAAATAGCTCGGTATTAAAGGTAAAATATAAAGATTTAAAATTATTTTATAATCGGGAATAAAGATCTTATTATAAGTTTTTAAACTTTATATAAATATGTTATATTTATTATTAATAGAAGGAATAATAAATATAGAATTATTTTTATAAAGTATTTCTTTATATACGTTTTCGAAGTCTATTTCGTTATATATATAATAGTAATTTATAAAAGCCTTAAATTATTATATATTAAAAAGTATTAAGCTTAAATATTTATTTTATATTAAAGTAAAAATCCTTTATTAAATAATATTCAGAATTTTAAATATAATATTATTCCGAATATTAAGGCTTTCGTATATCAATATAGCTTATAAATAACGTATAACTAGGAAGGCTAAAAAGGCAAAGAATACTTTATAAAATATAAAGCAATACGAATATATAAACTAATAAATACTAATAAAATTAAGGATTTTCGCTTTATAAACTTCTTTAATATAATAAATAATAATAAATAAATAATAAATTAATTAATTAATCTAAATAAGGAGTTAAATATATATTTATTAAACTAAATATTAATATATTATTTGATATAATTAATATTCTACTTCTTAAAAACTAAGAATAATTAAGAAATATAATTAAAAAGTATTTAATAATAATATATTAATTTATAAATATATTAATTTAAAGATTTTTAATAGTTAAAAAATTATTATTCTAAAATATTTAATATTATATAATTTAATAATTAAAAAAGCTATTATATATTATTATTATTATTAATATATATTATTAAAGAGCTTAAATAGCTTATATAAAAGATATATATTCTAATAATATATACTTAAAAGTAATCCCGGTAATCCGAGCTTATAACTTTTGAAAATTAATAAAGTAGTAATACTTATTTAATTGCTATAGTAGAAAGGTAAACTATTAACGAATACCAAGCCGCTAGTCCCGATTAGGCATAGTGGCAAAATCATTCCCTTTCAACATAATTACCTTTGCTAAAAACTTTATTAATTATAAATATATTAAATATATTAATATTTAATACAAGTTTATAAGGGAGAAATTAGCTTTAATTAAAATTAAATTAATATATACCTTTACTAAATAAATAATAATTAACGGTTTTATTGAAGTTTTTTTTAAAATTAGATTTTAAATATTTTATAAAGCTTTTAATTTAAAGTAAATTTCATATTAATTTATATATTATAAGAGCCAATTTAAAAGATTTGATATATATATTTTATATATAAAAAAGTATATTAATTTTCCTTTTATTTAATTAATTTAATAAACGCGAATTATATAAATTTATATTTTTTATATTTTGCAAATATATTTACTCTCTTTTAATAATAATAATTATTTTATTATAATTTTATAAATATTTCTTAAGGGAATTATATATTGACTTTTTACCTATTTTAACCATTTTCTATCGGTTTTATATATATTAAATAAGCTTATAAACGTTTTTATTATATTTAATATGTTGAATGACAGGAATAGCAATGCGGATGTATTCCGCTACTAAGCCTAATCCGGCATAATGCCTTGGTATTTATAAATAGTTCTATTTTGTATATAGCAATTAATTAAGAAATATATTATATATATTTAATAGGTTATAAGCTCGGAGTATATACTGGTTTATTCAACTAATTTATAAGTTTATATAAAGCCTTAACTAGTTTCGGTTTTCCCCTAGAGCAATATAATAAGAGTTATATTCGAAATTACAACTATATAACCTTATAATTATAGGATATTTATTATTATTTTTTTAGCTTATTATTATTAATAGAGTCTTAATTTTTAAAATATAAATATAACTTAATATATTAATAATTAAATCGCTTCCTTTATATAACTCTAAGAAATAATAGGAGTAAATAATAACTCGAAACCTAAATATATATAAATATATAAATTTTCCCTATTTCCCTTTAGCTATTATTAAAGGCTTATTATTATTATTTAAGGTATACCGTTAGTATTAAAGGTATTTGTAGTTGCTAGCTATAATTAAAAGCTTTACTATTCTTATTAATAATTATATATTATTATTAAAAAATATAAGGACTTTATAAAGTCTGCTTTAGCTATTTTTTAAGCTTAATAAAATATAAAATATACTTATAATTAACGTAGTTAATACCTTTTTAAGCTTAATATTAAACTTTAATAATATAGGTAATAACTATTTTCAATAATTTTCTCCTTTAAGTCCTTAAATAAATAAATATATATAATAGCTAATTTACTTTTAAAAGTTTTGTTTCTATAAAAGCTATTATTTAAATCTTTTATTATTTTTTTCCAGGAAATTTTTTTTTAATATATTAAAAATATATATTTTATATTTTAAAGAAAAATTTAAAAGAATTTTAACTTTAAATAATAATATAATTTCGCTTATAATTTGGAAAAAATATTTTATTATATTGTTAAATCTGGTATTATTTATTATATTTAAAATAAATCCTTATATAATATAATATAAATAAGCTTAAATATTTTTAATTTTAATTATATTATTTTCTTTTAATATTATTTTCCAAATTTAATATTATTTTAAATTTTATAATTTCTTAATTTTTATTTAATTTAACAAATACTTATAACCTTTTTGATTTAATTATAAAGATTCTTCTTTTATTTCCAATTTTAATCTTTAATAATAATAAATTTATTAATAAAACTGAATTTTATTATTTTCAAAAAAATAAACAAATTTGATAATTTTTAAAGTTTTATTTTATAAAAATAAAATATAAAAAATATCCTTAAATTATAAGGCTTTTAATATTAAATTATTATAATTAATAATTTATTAATAAATAATAAAGATTATAAAGAATAAAAGAATAAATATAATCTTATATATATTGCTATTTATTTTTATATTTAAGGTAATATTTATAGCAAAATCGAAGATTATATTAATATTAATATTATTTAAATTAAATTTAAAAATTTTTATTAATTTAAAAGCTTTAATTACCTTTTTAATATTTTTAAATATTTTTATAATATTATATTTATTATTTATAATATTATATTTATTATTTATAATAATAATTCTATAGAATATATTAATAGTTTCTATAAAGTTTATAATAAACTTCTGATTTTTAAAGTTAAAATAAATTAGAATAAATTAGTTTTCTTTTTCTATAAGAATTTAAACTTTAATTATAAATTATATATTAAATATTATATATAAAAATATAATATTAATAAGACTTTTAAATTTATTTTAAATTATATAATTTAACGTTTTCAGAATATAATATAAATTAATTTTAATAATATAATAATAATTTATATATTTATTATAAAGCAAATTTAATATAAAAAACCTTAAAATAAAATAAAACCTTATTTTTATTTTAAAAATATTATTAAATATATTAAATATTATATTATATATAAAAAGACCTTTTATAATTCTTTTATTTATTATATAAATATTTCTAATAAAAATAACAATTGTAGTAATTACAGTAGCCCGGAAAACTATAGAAATTATAAAAGAAATAATAATATATTTCGAAACAAAAGCTTTATAAAAAAGGCTAAAATTATTTATATAAAAATTAAACCTTTAAAGGAGTATAACTTTAAAATATATTTTAGTATTATTATAAATATATTATTTATATACTTTTCCTTTAATTATATAAAGGAATTCAATAATAATGAAAATAATTTTGTAACTTATATCGCCGGTTATAGAAAAATTATTTTTAAAGACTTTAAGATATTTAGGCTTTCGATATTACTACATTTTAATATATATTATATAACCGTAATACTTTTATTTCTATTAACCTAATTAATTATTTCGTTTATAATATAAAAAGGACTACTTTAATTTATTATATTTATAATAATTTTAAAAAACGCTTTTATATTAATAATAATTTATATATCCTTAAAATCCCTTTTAATTTAATTTAATCTTATTAATCTAATTTTAATATTATAATTATATTATTTAATTTATCCCTTAAAATATTATTTTAAATACTTATAAAATTATAATAAAATATTAAAATAGCAATTTATATATTATTTATATATAAAAGCCTATTATAATTATTGTTTTAACAACTTTGAATATCAATATATTTGTCTTTAATATTTATATTTAAATTATATTAATAAATAAAAGATTATTAATATTACTTATATATATAATAATATCGATTTTATTTATCTATTATCGGATAAACCCGAATATAGCGTTTGTTTTAAATCTTTCTTTAAAATCAAATTTTATAAAGGCTATATTAAGCTAAAGGAGTATTATAATTATTTCTATTATAATAATATTATTAACCCTTTGGATAATTATAGCCTTATTAAATAATTATAATTTATTATTATTACTATTGAAGATATTATAAAATAGGTTAATATAAAGTCGATATTTTATAAAAGCGATATTTTTGATTGCCTTATTTCTATTATTTAATTTATAGAAAAACTTAATTTAAAGTATAAACGGCTCTATATTAATTAAGACTCTTATTATAAAGAATAATATTTTTCGAATTAATATTACGATTATAATATTATATAAGAGTTATTTATCCTTGGTAACTCCGAGATAAATAAAGTATTAAAATATATAAGTTAAAAGTTATTTATTTATATTTATATTAATATAATAAATATATATTTATTTAAAATAATATTTTATAAGATCTTTATTAATATAATCTAAATACGAAACTATATTCTTCAATAAAGTTTATAAAATAAGACTTTTTATAAATTAAAAAAGGGTATTAAACCTAACTTTAAATTTATTCGATAAATTAACTAATAAAGTTATTATTAAAATTATAAGATTAATAATATAAATTAAGAAAAATTCAAAATATATTTTATATTCGAATAGCTTATTAACTATAAAACTAAGAATATTTATTATATATTAATATTTAATAATTTAATTTAATATTATAATAATATTAAATAGTTTATTTAAGAAATTTTATTTAATTATTTATATAAATAAGCCTTTAAAACGATATTAATCCTTCGATAGGGTAATTCAGTAATAATAAGACTTAATTTTATTATAGCTTAATTATAGCAATATTATCGATTTTATTAATTTCCTAACAAAAACCGCTTTTAATATATTATATATTAAACTAATTCCTTATAAATTTTACCTTTATATATAAAAGCTTAAAAGCGATAATAACGATAATATTTTTATTCCCAATTTATTATATATTATTTTTAATTAAAATAAAATATTTAATATATATCAAAATATCTTTGAGTATTATTTTTAATTACGGGAATTTATTTAATCTTTTAATTTTATTATATTATTCTTTTATACCGACCCTTCCGATTCCAATAATTATTTATAAAAAAGCTATAGGGAGTTATTATAATAAAGAATAAGAAATAGTTATAAAAGAGGAGTATAAATCCCTTATAAAGAATAATATATAATAGTTATATAATTTCTTTAATAAGAGATATATTTTAAAAAACAAATAAGTTTATAAAATTAAATAAAATAATAAAAATAGGATTCTTTATTATAAGGTTCGCTAGGTTATAAAAGGTTTTTTTTAATAGTAAAATATTAATTTTGATAAAATTTTTATATTAATTATAAAATTTATAAATTATAAAGCTATTTTTGCAATTATTATAATATATAACTTAAAAATTAAATAAATAAATATAAAGACTATTTTCTTATACGGCGAAATTGACAAAATAATTTATATTATTTAATTTATTAACTTTGAAAAAAAAAAGTTAAAATATATAATTTATTTTATTTTCTATATAATTTAAAGTAATTATTTTATATTTAATATATTATATTAATTATATAACTTAAGGAATTAGGTTTCGAACCTTTAAATATTAATAATAATATTTTTATTAATCAAAAAATATATATTATTATTATTATTTATATAAATAATATTTTAATTATAAACTTTATAATAACCAAAATTAATATTCTTAAAATGCAATTTTTTAAAAAATTTGAAATAACCGATTTTAAACTCTTTAACTTTTTTTTAAATATAAAAATAACTTATAATAAAGCTAACCGTATTTTTATTTTAAATTAAAAGACTTATTTTAAGAAAATCTTTATAAAATATAATATATAAAATAATAAATCGGCTTATAATATTAATATCCTTATAGAGATTATAAACTTATAAAAGGCCCTTCTAAATTTTATAATTAATAATAAGAACTATATTAAATACTAATCCGCTATAAATATAATATTATATATTATAATAAATATTAAAGCCGATATTGCTTTTTTTATTTTTATAATAAATCGGTATACTTTTAACCTACGTTTTATTATCGATTTAAAGTTTATTTACAAAGGCTCCTTTATCCTTATATATAACTATAATAATACTAATTATATTAAAAATAAAGAAACTTAGCGTTTTATTAATAAATATACTTTTAACTTAAATAGTATAGCTATTTATGAAAATTGGTAGGGTAGTAATACTTGTTTGATTGCTATATAGAAAGGTAGACTATTAAGGAATACCAAGCCGCTAGTCCCGATTAGGTATAGTGGCAAAATTATTCTCTTTCAATATTCCTATTTTAATATATTAATATTACAAACAAACAAATAGAAATAGTTAAGTTAGAATTCCCAAGTTAGTATCTCTGACTGTTTTGATATTATTATTTTAATAATAGCGAAATTATTTTTAAGCCAAACGTAATATTTTCAAAACTTTTTTTATATATATATTAATATTAAGCAAATCAGGGAGGCAGGAAGATTTATAAAAATAAAATATAAATATATAAAAAATATAAAATAACTCTAAAGAGCTCCGCAGGCCTCTAAGGGAATATAAATAATTAAATAAATAATAATAAAACTCCAAATAATAGTCCTAAGGTCGATTTAAATTATCTTTAAATTCAGTATTATTTTTAAAATAAAGCTTTGCGTATAATAAAGGTATATATAAAGTTATTTGATATATATAAAGCCTTAAAATAGTTATTAATATAAGGTTATAAAGTAATATATAATCGATAAAATATATTTAAACTCGGTAAAGGGTTTGTCTATAAGGTATATAAAGGCTTTAGAGAATTTGGTAATATTTAATATAATAATATTAAAATAATTAATAATAAGGGAACATATATATATATAATGATTAAAGATTTAAATATAAATTTACGCGGTTCGTATAATTATATTATATATATATTTTAATATAAAAAACTCTTATTAAAATATATTTATATATTATTTATAAATAATATTATTTTGTTATTCTTATATAATATTTAGGACTTTTATTTAATAATAAATATTATAGCTTTCTCCTTTAAACTTAATATTACTTTAAAGACCAAGAATTTGTCCTTTGGGAGCGCTTTGATAAACCTATTAACTATTTACTTATTAATAAAATAAAACTTTAGGTTTACTTATTTATATTCTATTATTTCCTAAATAAAATATTAATTAATATTAATATATTTAATCTTAAAATAGAATTTGGGGTTCTTGGTTAATATAATAGCTTCTATATTATTGCAATAAAAGATAATTACTTTAAAGGCTAAAGTTAATTTATTTATAAAATTAAATTAGTTTAATAGCCTATTAAACTAAATAGCTTTTTTCGTAATTTATATTTAATTTATATATTCGGTTTCGTAAATAAAGAAAGCTATAATATATTAACGTTTTAAGCTCTAATTAAATACCGTATTATTAATATAGAATACGAACTTAGAGGTAAAGTATTTAATATTAATATTTATAATTTAATTAAAGTCAATATAACCGGAGAGATTCTTTAAACTATTATAAAAAATTAATTTGTAATTAATTATCCCTTTTAAGTAGCAAAGGATATATTATATAGCAGTTTAATAAACCTTAATAAGGTTAAAATTATATTAATTAATAATAAATATAATATATATTAAGGAGTTTATAGCAAATTAATATTATATACGGAACTCTTTATTTATCGTATAATTATCGAAGGCCTTCTTTAGCTTATTAAAGGTAATATTTAACTTCAATTCCTATATTTAGAAATTCTTGATTACTTTCTTAATATAATCAAATTAGTTTAAATAGAAAATACAATTAAAGCGGTCCCGAATAATAAATATTCTTAAATAAAAAGAATATATACCGAAATCTAATATTTTTAACTTCTTATTCAATTTGGCTTTAAACTTATTAATAATTAATATATTAAGCTTAGCGATTAATAAGTCGTTAATATATATAATTATAATAATTTAAAACTTATTATTAATTATAATACTATTATTTATAATAAAGGTTATAAAACCGAAAGTTTTTAGGAATTTAAATAAGACCTTATACCAGATTTAAAGGGATTATTTAAAATTATAAAAAGCTTTTTTCAAGCGGTAAATAAGGTTATACCGATTATATTTTTTAAATATTTTATAATAAAAACTTTCCTTAAAACTTTTAAGTTATTTTATATAAATTTCTTTTTTTATATCCTTATAAAAGAAAATAGTTTTAATATTTATCTATTCGAGCTTTTAATTTAAGGTTATTATAATAATAAAAATAATTTAATAATTTATAAACTTTATAATAAAAGCGAATATTTTATTAAAGTCTAAACCTTTATATTATTCGAATCCTTATATTATTTAATATATTTTATAATAATATATTAAGCTATTTAAGCCTTTTTTAAATTTATAAATTTATTTGCTATTTAAAACGTAACGATCCTTAAATATAGGGATTAAAGTTTAAATATTATTTTCTATTAAGGATTCGAATTCTTTTTATATATTTAATTATTAATTTATTTTATAATAATTATTAGTTATAGCTTTAATATATATTTTTGGCTTATAAAGTTTAATTATCTTTATATAAATAAAGAGTATTTAGATTAATTATAATACGATTAGATCCAAAGACTTAAGAATTTATAGTTTAAAGTATTTAATAAAAGTTTCAATAAATTCGTAATAATAATCGCGGTTAATATTTTCTTATATTTATAAGGTTAAAGGTATAGAAAATTATTTATTATTATTAATTTTTATAAACCTTTCTTTTATAAAAATAATTTGGTATTTAAATATAATATCTTTAGTTTTTAATATATTATTAAATTTCTCCTTTATAATAAAAAATATAAATATTTATATAAATATTAATAAAAGGATAGGGTTTACAATCCTTTTTCTAAATATTAAAGGCTCCTTATCGCTATTATTATTGCTTTTGTTTACTTCTTTGATATTATACTTTTTTTGAAAAAAGATATTAAAAAAGTATATAATTTTGCTAGCAGGGTTAATAAGGCGATAGATTCGGTACCCTTTATACCTTATAAGCTGGTATTTTTCCCTATATTTGTAAAATTTAGGTAGCTTTTTGATCGGTATATATTTAATTTATAAAGCCAAATACGCAGAAATAAAAGAAATTTAAAGAATTATTATATATCTTTTCGAAAAAAATAATATTTATAAAAGAAATAAAATAATAATTATAAATATAATTTATAATATATATAAATTCCGGTTATTATTTAAAGTTTATCCTATTTTTAATAAATATCGAATAAGCTTTTCTTATAAAGGTTTGGCTTAAATATTTACTTTAGCCGTTTTATTAAAAATTATTAGAAATAATAAAAATATAAATAATATTATATTTTTTATAAAAGGTATTAAATATCTACGATTTAAATTCTCTTTTATTATTAATATAATAATATTTAATAAATTATTTATAAACTTTCCTTTTATTATAAACTTTAAACTCTTTAAAATAATTAAAGTAATTGCTTTTAAAGCAAATATAATATATTTAAAAAAATATTATAAATATATATAGGAATATAATTATATAAATAGAGTTATTATAAGTTATTAAGAGATTATTATAATACTCTAATAATCTTATAAAATCGCTTATAATATTTTCGTAAAGGTATATATCCTTTTTAATAACTTTTATATAAAAGGAAATTTAAAATTTAATATAAATATATAATTTATAAAAATATAAATAAGTTATTTAATTTCTTTTCTATTTAAATTCTAAAATATTCAAAATTTATATTTAAATAAAAATTTTAATAAATATATTAATTATAATTTTAGAAGGGACCTCCAAAGAAATAAAAGGCTTAAATAATAAGTTCGAAAATAAAAAGAAAATCTAAAAGGTATTTAGGTTAATAAATATTATTATTAGAAAGAAATAAAATATTTTATTAACCTAGCTTAATCAAAATCTTAAGAAAAAAGGCTTTATAATAATTGACTTAAAAAATAATATTAATTTAATTTTCTTATATAATATATTAAAGAAAAAGTATAAGTAATTATTTACCGGATTTTAAAATCTTATAAAATCTATTTCTTTTCTTTCTAATTTATAATAATAACTTAAGGCTATATTAAATAGATTCCCTAATTCTTATTTAGATCCAAATATTTATTTTTATTTAAATCCTAGGATATAAGACTCTTTTAGGATTTAAGATATTTTATATTTAATATCTCCTAGTTATAAAAATCGGATAAACAAAAACCTGTATCCTTCTTCGAATTAAAATAATAAAATAAATTACTAAAAGGGATATATAAATCTTTAATAAGAGGCCTATTTATATTATTAAGACTACGGATCTTAACTTTTATAAATATTTTATTAAGATTTATATATAAATTTATAAAGTTTCTTAAGTCTTTATTATTAAGATTTACAATTCAATTTCCAAAATAGGTATTTTCAAGATCTATATAGACCTTAATATATTATATATAAGAGGGCTATTTAACAAAGTTTTCAACTTATTTTTATATTTTAATTTATTTTATATATATTAAGAGTTTAGCAGAATTTGGAAGAACTTTATAAGTCTTAATCAATTTTATATATTAGTTATAATAAATATTATTTTATATCTAAATATAATCCAAATTATATTATAAAATATTCGATTTTAAATATTTTAATAAATATCTTTATGCAATTCTTAATAGGCTTTGCTTAATAAATATTATTAAGATTAAAAGGTCTTTTACTAGCTAGTTCCGTTTATTTATAATAAGGCTAAAACCTATAATAATAATAGAAAGCTTAAATTTAATCAAGCTTATTAATTTGTATTTTCCGAATTTATACTTCTTAGATCTAGTTAAAATTCTTCTTAATTATAATATATTAAAGACTAATTTATAACCAATTCCGCTAAATATAAATCTAACATTTATTCGATATTATTTCAATATATCTTTGCTTTTTTTTTATCCTAAATCTAATATTTATATTAATAATATAATCTTGACTATAATTCCTTTTATTATAATTTATTATTATTTTAATATATTTTCGCTTTCTTTTCTCTATAGATTTAAATTTTATATTAAACTTACCATTTATTACCCTAACAATATTACGTTATACGGATCCTCGAGGACGTATAAACCTTTCTCGGCAAGGGGACTGTTAAAGGGATTTAAAGTAAATAGGATCCTAATCTTAATTTAATTAACTTAATATTAGTATTATCTAGATTTAGGATCTTAACGGATCTTATATCTATTATTAATTCAATTATTACTATTATAAATCCAGTCAATTGTTCTTGTTTTGTTTTCTTTCCAACAAATTTGCTCTTAATTAATAATATTTTAATTATAATATAAGCCGAAATATTATTAACTTCCTTATTTATATTAAAGAATAATATAATATATTATAAATAAAAAAGGTATTTAATAATAAAGTTAAAAATAAATAGTTTAAAGAACGAATATTTCTTCTCTCTTAACTATTTTAGTTTATTATATCGCTAACCTTATTTATAATTAATAATATATTAGTTCTAATAACTTTTATAATAAGTACTTCTTAAGCTTAATTATAAGCTAATAAAGAAATAGTTTAGAAATTTAATATTAAAAATATTAATAAAAATAATTATTTAAATAACTTATTAATTAATAAAATATTAAATTTTAATAATATATTTTATTTTTGCCCCTTTTAAACATTTAGGCCGGTTTTTGGCTAAGGGAATAAATTATAAGCTTAATTTAATAACACCAAATTTTAATAGTCTTATTATTAAAATTAATATTATTAAATTATATTAATCTTTTTCTCCTTTAATATTTAATTACAAATTTACGGCTATAAGGAATATTTATAAATAAAATAAAAATAATATCAAATTTTGGTAATAAGGTTATTAAAGTTTGATATTACTCTTAATTTATTTATAAATATTTCTTTTATAATTTTTGAGAATACTTATTAATTATAAATTTTAGATTTTTTTATATATTTTTATTTTCTCTTTTTATTTTATCTTTTTTTACCTTTTTTTCCTTTATTACCTCCGGGTATTAACTTATACGTTATTAAGACTCGCGAATATTTTATTATTGTTTAAATGTAAAATAAAGTTAAATATAATATTAAAATAAGAATAATAACTTAGAAATTCTACCTTAAATATATTATTAAAATCTTATTAAAAAAGGGAGAAAGAGCTTTTATTATAAATAATAAAATAATTCATATTTGTATTTTTAACTATTATTGATAAATTTATATATTATAAACGTAATATAATATTATCAATTGTAAATACTCGACGAAAAATATAATATTAATTTCGATAGTATTAATTAATATAATTAAGATCCTTAATAATCTAATAAAGATCTCTTTAAAAAAGGCTATTTAAAAGGAATTATAAGTAAAAGTATTAAAAATATCTTATTAATATAGAAACTTCTTTTATAACAAATAATATACTTGCAGAAAAGCTAAAAAATAATATATATTTTTTTACTATAATTTTAATATTTTATATAAAAATAAAGTTAGGAGGCCAAATTTCAATATTTATATTATAATAAATATTGATTAAGATAATAGGAAGGCAAGAGATAATATAAAAGAAAGTATTAATAAAAGTTAAAATATATTTTTTTAATTTTAATAAATATTTACCCTTTATTTATATATATAAAATTAATACTGAGCCGATTATAAAATACTTTAAATATATAATTATTATTATAAATAGATTTTTCGGTTTTTGATTAGTAATAATAAATAATTAAATATTATTAACTTAAATTATTATTAATATTATTATATAAACTTTAAATAGATACTTATTAAGTACAGGAATAATTGCGTTAATAGCTTGTTATTATTATTTTACGTACTTAATATAAAGTACTAACTTGGACCTAAAAGTATTTCAAAACAACCGGTTATTCCGCCGGATTTTAGTAGCAAAACAATACAAACTTAGCGAAAGTAGCGGTTATTACCGGGCAATTATTAGAGGCAAAAAAATTCTCTATTGCAAATTTTTTTTTGGTATATACCGTTTTGGGTACCTTATAATAACGATATTACAACTACTTAGGGGGGTACAGTAAATATTATATTAGGCCCTTACTAATACTATATTATATATTAATTAACATTAAGGGAAAAGCGGCAATTAATTGAATAGTTAATTAATTAAGTATTATTCTATTAACTAAGTAATTAACCAATCAACTGCAGTAGTCAGTTGACTAGCCAATTACCTGCAGTAGTATACAGTAGTACGTTGAATTGATAATCCAACATCAGTTGATTGACCATTCAACGAGATTTATGCGTCAACTGCGACAGCTTACCACCCTAGTGAGACATAGGGCATTACCCTGTTTCTATCTCCCTAAAAACGTGGAATTAAATTAGGTCGTGTACCCTATTTCATGTAACCTACGTGCCTACCCAGACAGTTCTGTTCATCACTGCTCAATGCTTTGAAAGAGATGCGTGATATCGGCTAAGCGGAGTCATTCGTACATACATACATATATACCTTACTTACTACGCATGACCGATGCAATTTGCCCACTTTCTTTGGTTGCAATTTGATCATGAATCTTGACTCACTGTGGCCCGGTCATTTTATGCTTCGGTGATAATCCCATCTTGCACCGCCCAACCCTTTCACCTCGGAAAACATGAAAATGACCCGCAAGGGCAAGAAACGAAAGACTCAGTCCACCGAAGGGCCTCCCCTAGGCTGCCAACATTATACGGACTTAAGCGAAGTACCCTGGGACTTGCAAAAGTGTGTATCGCGCAAGTATGATGGGCCGAGCCGTAGTATTGACACCTCTAGATACTACCATCAACGGACGAGCATCTTCTCCAAGTACAATGAAGGCATCTGGATGACCGAAGATGCATGGTTCGGTGTCACTCCCGAGCCTGTTGCGAAGTACATTGTCCTTTGGTACTCTCATCTTTACGGTGTTGACTGTAGTGCAGCAGAATGGCACAGCATATGGCCGAAGCAGCGCCTACAAGCAAGAATGTCCTGATTGATTGTTTTGCAGGCGTTGGCGGCAACGTGATCGCGTTCGCTCTGTCGGGTAGATGGACTAGAATCTATGCGATTGAAAAGGACGAGGAAGTGCTCGCGTGCGCAAAGCACAACGCTGAGATTTATGGGGTGCAAGACAAGATTACGTGGTATGAGGGAGACTGTTTTGAGAAGCTACAGAATGAGCTTGCAGACTTCGGCCAATACAGCATTATCTTCGCCAGTCCTCCTTGGGGTGGTGAGGTCTCGCTAAAGCGCCATTGATGGTCACGTTTTGACTCCTTCAGGTCCTGGTTACAGATCTGATTCCGTCTTCGATCTGTCGAAAATGCAGCCATATGCATTGTCAGACCTTATTGTCCCGTTTCGGATATTGACTGATGACATCGCGCTTTACTTGCCAAGGACATCGGATCTGCGACAATTGTCAGACTACAGCACCACTGACAAAAGAGCCACGGTGACGCATTACTGCATGGATGGTGCAAGCAAGGTTCGTGCTCTAGCTTCATTGTGGCTCCCAGTCTCACCATGACTAGGCACTCTGCATCTATTACGGGGCACTCGAGTTCAATTGAAGTCGCAAGGATCCAGAGACTCGCGGGAAAGGGGGTTGATATAATGTGGAAGAACAATAACAAGGAATGATTCGCTGCCCTCCGAGCCTTACTTCAGTCAATAGGGTTTTAGATACATTGATCCTTCAAGTTTGTTTCACTTTTCCGTATTGAAATCTCTAAGATTTCATTTAGCCCTATTACCGCAGCCGCGTATCTGTAAATCCGAGAAATGCCCGAGAAATGCTTTTCAGAAAGTCAAAAGAGCTCAAGGCAGTGACTTGACAGAAAGCACAAGGCTTTATCGAGCTAGCTAATACACGATCCATCCCACCTCTTCCTCACTACATCAATTTCCAGATCCGTAGATCACTAGGGTATTCCGCCTCCGAAGCCCTTACGTCGAAAGCCCCTCACACCGAGAATCTGACCAAGGATCTAGGAGGATGCAACATGCCTCACGCGACAACACCGCAAGAAGCTCAGGATGAAGAAGACGAGCGTGTGATTCAGCAAGCTCTCAGCAACGACCCCCAATTTAACCTCGACGATGTATTCAACAAAGAACTCGAGGTTGGGGAGAAGGCGGAGGGTGCGGTGGACTATGGGGACCTCAGTGACGATGACTTGGCGGATGAAGTGGACGGAGATGATGTGTCTTTTCCCCCTATTGATCGTTTTGGGGTCTCAGACAATTCTACGAAGGGGGTGATGCAAGAGCAAAACCTGGGAGATTTGGGCGGCCAGGAGGCCCAAGACGAATTGGACGACTTATTTGGTGATGACCCATCTTCGCCGCCCGAGGTATCCGATGCTACATCGCAAATTGATTCAGCGTTTGCAAACGGCGACCGGGATTTCCGTTTCGAGGACGAAGCGCGACTCCCCCAAACAGAGGTGCCCCCAGCCATTCGGCAGGACCAGAGAATCGCGGAAGATTCTGCCCCCCAGCGACTAGCCTCCGGTAATAAAGATGCTATGTTGTCGAGGGAAGAGAAGCTCCAGCGAGACCTGTTCGCCGTATCAAGACTCGGATTGGGCGCTGTCGATGACCTCCCCGTGCCTCCACAGAATAAGCAAGAATTGCTTGCACAATTATGGCCGAAATTCAAGAGGGATGCTACTCCTCAATTCATGGACCTGCTCCCCCCTAAAAGGGCGAAGTACGTGGAGAGACAAAAGCCAAAGCCCCCTAGACCCGTCAACCCAACCAAAATCAATCTTGAAATAGCCCAGGATGACGAGAAGGCCTTCAAAGTATCTTCAGGATCTAACAAGCGGACCTATGACGAGATGGAGAAACCAGGGCTGGTCGTAATGCAGCAAGATACAAAGTTCGAGGAAAGTAGCGACGAAGACATAGACATGGACTCCGATTACGAGAAGGAAGCTGTAGGAGGAGTTTCGTGGCAGGATTTACAGGTCATTTGCGAAGATTGGGATGTTCATGCCGTCGCAGACTCCGATATCTTCAACCAGATGGGAGCAGCTGACACCAAAGAGGGCGAGGGCGACGATAAAGTCGCAAATACTGTCGACCGAGAGCTAGATGAGTATATGGAATGGCCCTCTTGCAAGAGACGAAAAGTTGGTGCTCCGGGCTTTGATACCCTCCAGGCGCCCAGGTTCGCATTCCTCTCAATGCAAAACCCTGAGCAAACCACCGCCAGCATCTCGAAGAAGATAACCCTGGACCTCAACGATCCTCATCTACTTATTGACAGCACCCAAGGCAATGATGGTAGCCGTGTGGAGGTGGGCCAATCTGGTCGCAAGGCGTACGGGCGTGGCGCCTTTTCGAAAAGTCTCAATCAACGGTACAATGTCTCTAACGATGAAGCTTATGACCTGCTCAAAGAAAACCACCAAAACAAAATTCGAGGCATGCTCGGCAATCCTGCTGTGGAGCATAGCTCTCCAGCAGTGCGCCTACAGTGGCCGTTCTACAAAACTAAGATGGATAAATCTGAGTCACGATCGTTCCATCGCCCACTCCTAAGAGTAGCTAAAGGAGAACAAATTGCTTTTGACAAACCTATCTCGGTCAAAAAGAAATCTCTAAAAGGAAAGGCCCCTCAGATCATCTTTGCAGAGAGCAAAGATCTCTCGCTTGGCGACAATTCTAATCTGCTCATGCTGGAGTATTCAGAAGAGTACCCGACAATCCTTTCCAACTTAGGCATGGCCAATCGAGTAATCAATTACTATCGACGAAAGACCATGGATGACCATTCGAGACCCAAATTGGACATTGGAGAGACAACTGTGCTTCTACCGCAAGATAAGAGCCCGTTCGCCCTCTTCGGTCATATCGATCCGGGAGAAGTCACCCCAGCAATCTACAATGGCATGTTCAGAGCACCCATCTTCAAACATCAACCGAAGAATACGGATTTTATGATCGTCAGGAGCTCAACAGGTGTAGATGGCTCTACCTGGTATCTTCGAAACATTGACCACCTTCAAGCTGTTGGCCAAGAATTTCCATCAGTCGACATCCCCGGTCCCCACTCTCGCAAAGTGACAACTGCTGCGAAGAATCGTTTAAAGATGATATCCTATCGGCTCGTCAGAAGCAAGAAGAGTCACCGAATCAGTGTTGGCGATGTTACAGAACATTTTATTGATACATCTGATATGCAAAACCGCCAAAAGATGAAGGAATTCATGCAGTTTGACAAAGATAACAAAGAGTGGAGAATGCGGCCAGGTGAATCCGTGCCGGAAGAGGATGTCGTAAGATCAATGGTCAAGCCAGAGGATGTGTGCTTACTCGAATCAATGCAAGTCGGCCAGCAGCATTTGCAGGATGCAGGCTTTAGCAAGGACGATGACGATCAATCCGAGGGCGATGACACCAAAGAAGGCCAAAACGTGGAACAGCAGCTGGCTCCATGGTTCACATCACGCAATTTTCTCCACGCCACTCAGGGCAAAGCTATGTTGCAGCTACACGGAGAGGGCGACCCGACTGGCCGTGGAGAAGCTTTCAGCTTTATCAAGACTTCTATGAAAGGCGGTTTTCGAGCAATGGGAGAGAGCGCTATAGAGAAAATGGACAAGAAGAACAACAAGGACTCTGGGGGGCATAGCTACAACGTCGCTCGCCAACAACAGGCCTACGAGGAATCCATCCGCAAGATCTGGGATGCCCAGAAATATGGCTTGTCGTCAACGGTTGAGCGCTCTGACTCGGAGATGGAAGACGATGACGGCGAGGCTTCCGATTCGGCGGCAAGAGTTGCAACCCCAAGGTCCGAAGCAAGAACGCCTGCGACAATACGTCGTAGGGATGATGAGACTGGCAGCCAATCTACGAGGATGAGCACAAACAGCCAGGCGGGCAAAATCCTCAAGATCACTCGCACAATACTTGATGAATACGGCGAACCCAAGGAGGAGGAGGATGTCCACAGGAACCCACGCGTGATTCGTCACTATTTGAAGCGCCGACACGCAAAATTGGCAGAACAAACACAGTACGCTCTAGAGGAGATCATCTGGGAATGAAGCTGACCCAAATCAGGTTGTCTGACATCAAACCCGGTGCTGACGAAGAGGAAAACAAACGCAATCAGCAAAGGTCAGTTCCCTCCCTTCTCCGAAGACGCAGAGGAAGAGACAATGACATGAGATTAGGCTTGAGAAAGAACTCATCCGTCTGAAACGCAACAAAGACCGTCGAATTGCCCGCAACAAGCAAAAAGGCATCAATGACGAGGACACCCCGGGAGCGGACGGCTCGCCAGACACGCCCATAGCTGGTGGTGGTGGTGCGGCTGGTGCCGCCACAAAGACTGGCGGGACCCCACGTAAATGCGCCAATTGCGGCCAGGTCGGCCATATCAAGACCAACAAAAAGTGCCCCGGAACCCATTTTCTTAACTATGATACCCCTTTCATCCCCTGATCTCGGACGAGGCTGTTTCTCAGCCCTCACGGATCGAGTGTCTTCACTTTAGCATCATTAGCTGACACATCACACTTCAGGCTTTGTCCTCTGCTCAATGGGACTTTGAAGCCAGAAGACGGCTTCGGCACTTCTGCGTTTACGATGGGTACCCCTGCACCCTGAGGAGAGACAGATTAGGCCAGCTTGCCTTACACCTGCTCCTTCTCCTACAATCCGGCACAGTTGTCTGGCCGTCACTAGACCGGCGACCGACGCACTGGAGAGAGCTTGCATATTCTCGGAGCGTGGTCGAAGTAGGTTTTGACTGCGACTAGTGGCAACAATGGAGAGACTGGGGCCAAGCAATACCTTTGCATGTTGGTGCTTGGAGGGAGTTACAGATGAAGAGTTAAAAATACCCATTCGCAGATCCGAGTTTGATTGACTGGAATGATATGAGAATGACATGAGATGCATTCATTTCTTTCCACATGACATTAGAAAGCGGCACGGAGCAGCAATCCTTGTCTGTCTCATCGTTTCATCCTCGAATGACTGTGTTTAGCAACCTTAATCTTTGCAAAGAGGTGAATGTGGAGTGTCAAAATGCAGGGCGACTGCCTTGAACTCTATGCATCCGCACAAAGTATCCCTTCGGCACACATCTACCATGGGCCAGCCTATACAACGCTACGGCTCTCGGTCAAAGCTTGGAATCAAACTCCTCCGCGCTGCACGTTGTCTTCCCCTCTCATCGTCAAAAGAGAGCAGCTTGGGCCTACGGTAAGTGTAGCCTAGGAAAGCTCCCTTCTTGCGTAGCTCTAATGCCTTCCTACCCACCTCTTTGTCTCGAAGCACGCGGTCACGAGGCCTTTTTGTTGTTTTGGCTTTGGCAGATTCATTCTCTTTCGTTGCTTCCGCTCCACTGTCTGCGATCTTGACATCGTGTCCTGGAGCACCATCGACTTGCGTCACGCGATCGCTGTCCGAACATTCACCGCGCGACTTGTCAGCTGGCGTTGCTTCTTCGATAGACTGACTAGCCGCGTCGTCGACATCGCTGATCGGTTCCTCTTCATCAAAGTATTTAGTGTCGTCCCGGCTGCTCACCTCCGGAACGAAGGGGGGCCTTGTGAGGTGAAGGCGGTCCCAATCGATACGATCGAAGAACGCATGGTTTTTGATGTCAGTGGCATCATCGGGATACACAAAATGGCCTTTGTAGTCTTTTGCTTGTGGATTGGCTCGTTTCGCGACCAATTGACCGGGAATACGTCTCGAGTGCTGCCAGTCGTTCAACCTATATTTCCTTGATGAGAGTCGATACTCTCTTTCCTGAAGAAGACTGTTAATGAGATCCATCGCCTCGATTGTAACCTTTTCTTTCCGCTCCACCTCTCTTTCATTTGGAAATACCAAAGATCTCGCGTTGTCCTTGGTTCGGTCAGCAAGATTCTCCCCATTGAAGAGGCTTTTGCTTACCAAAATGCGCGCCTTGGTATCATCCCGATTCTCGCAAACGAACGGTGTGAAGCCATAGAGGCACTGACAAATAGATCAGCACGGCGTTCAGAACGCGCAAAGGCTTGATCTTTCTTCACGGACCTCATAGAGTATGATCCCAATGCTCCACCAGTCACAACGTCCGTCATAGGGCCCGCCACGAATAACCTCAGGGGCCATGTACTGGCTAGTCCCTACTACGCTGGCAGCCATCCTTCTTTTGCCATGGCGATTCCTCCACTGCAATATCGACTCGTGTTCATTGGGCCCATCAAACTGTGCATTGTCACGAGATGCTCGTGGCCGACCCGTGAGGATGTTGGCTAAGTTGTTCCTTGGAGCTTTCTTCGAATCTTCTTCTTCATCCTCCGAGTCACCTTTGACCTCTATTCCTAGCTTCTCCATCAACGAGCGCCTGTGGTTCTTGAAGTATCGCTGATCATGGGCCCAGTGGCCATCAAATGCCAGTCCGAAGTCAGATATTTTGAGATGTCCCGATGACGATATCAAGAAATTGTCCGGTTTGATGTCTCGATGGATCCATCGGCATCTATGCGTTTCTTCCACACATAGAATCATTTCCGCGATGTACCACCTAGCATGTTTCTCTTTGAGAATGTTTTTCCGAAAGAGTAGTCCTAGGAAATCACCACCAACCATGTACTCCATGACCAGGTAGAGATTCGTGGCGTCCTGGAAGCTTGCGATAAGGGGCACTACCCACCTCGAATTTTCGGAGGAAACAAGGAAATCCCGTTCGGCACGCAGATGGCCTTCTTGACAATTGCGTAGCATGTCAGATTTGCGGATAACCTTCATTGCATAGACGTCTCGTCTAGGCTTGTCTAGAAGCCGACGCTGCGAGGGTTTTTGTCTCTCCAATGTCGACTTCAGGGATTCGATAGCAATTGTTCTCAAATGATTGCACTCAGCGTAGGGCCCACGCATCCAGCTTTGGTTTGCTGATGGGGTCAAGCGGTCCGTCGTGTCTGTGACAGAGTCCTTCTCCCTGACTAGCCTGACCACGCCGAAGCTGCCTTTGCCAAGGATTCTGACGACTTCGTAGCCAGCAATTGCCACACCTGAATGTCTGTCTGCCTCGTTGGTTTTGCTCTTCAAGACCCGAGTTTGTCGAAGATGATCGCTTTCGTAACTTGCCCAGGCCCATCGCTCGAATTGACGCTTTTCCTCTGGTAGTGCTTGAGCTTCAAGACGTAGTTCGAGATCTCTTCTTCGAATTGAACGTGGAGAGGAGTGGCCCGCAAGTAATGAATTAAAATGTGTCTCAAAGAAAATCTTTGCACTGGCCGTGGTTTCCACTGTGACCACAGTAGGACTGCTTTCGGCTGGAGCCTCTTGAATGGGCGTCAGGGACTGTTCGCGTACGGGTCCTTCTACGTAGGTTCCAACTTGAACTAGCCTTTCACTTCCTTCATGAGGTTTTCCAATACGTACAGAAGCAGCGTTCGATTCAAGGGATGTCTTCGCAGTAGATGGACGTCCCGGTGAGACACTGCTACTGTAGTTGAGACTTGACGGAGCAGTACTGTCCTGTGGGCTGAGCTCCTGCTCGCTTTGAGCGCCAGACTGCTGGGGGCTTTGAGGTATTGAGAGAATGCTGGGTCTTGTTCGTAAATTTGGTCGATGAACGATTGTTGGGTTGCCAAAGGTTGTAGATAGCTTATGGGAAAGCTGGTGAGCGAAAGTTGGACTAACCATACTTGGACGGAGGCCGTTCACTTCTTTGTGATTCGTATGGATGTCCGGTGCGACGATCTGAAATAGTCTCGTGTCGTCTGACGTCTGAGACTCATCTACGGCCGATGTCTGAGCTGTTTCGCCCTCAGCTAGAGAACACAATGACCGCAAAGGACTCTCTTGTAGTGTTGAGGTTCCTTGTTCACGAGAAATCGCTAACGGTCTGTGAACACCTGGGATGAGATCCGGAGGAAATAGAAGTGAAGGGTCCGGTGCTGCTGCGTCTCTCGCAATGGCTAAGGCGACATCTTTTTCACTCGTTGGTTTTGGAGAGGTTCTAAACCCTTGGGCATCTCATCAGAGTCAGAACGCCTTCGATGAATCCGATTGCCGGCTTACCACTGTTTCTCTGGAGGCCCACCATCGACAGGAATTTCGACCCACTTCGTCGCATTTTGTCAAGTTTTGATCTCCCATGACTGTCCTCTGCAGCTGCGCCATCTAGAGAAGTGTCCCCGTGAACTATGTCTGGTAGAGGTGTCGGGTAAGTTGGGTCACCTTGTGTTGACTGTTCGATGACAACAACCTTGCTGGGTGCTCTCGAGACAAAAAGGCTCTTGGAGCTCCAACGCCACTTTCTCTTCATGGTTCTTGTCATTTTGGGCAACAGTGCACTGAAGGAAACGTAGATGGGTTACTGGTATAAAGATACAAGCAGAAAGGATGCCAATTTGTGATGAAGAGATTGGCATAAAGGTAATCGTTGAATGATGCAGAGGAAGGGAAAGGTGATGTGGTCCCGATGCTGAGACTACCTTAGTGCATTTGTAGATATCTTGCGGTTTAGGAAATCGCGATCAAGCCTCGAGACAATGTTGGCCCAAGATTCTATGGGTCTGTCTAGTAATGGTCAGATACATATAGCGTCGTAAGATCCTGACATCAGCGTTTGTGCCGTCGAAATCAGCATAAAAAGGAAATGCTATTGCTCATAAAGAGGATGTCTTAGCATCATTGACCGCCTTCTTAGATGCTGCTCTGTCCGCATCGTTTGCATTTCCCCCCAATACGTCCGTGGGTGAGGGTTTAGAGATTGCTCCCAGGACCTCCGGGTGGTCTTGCTTCAATGGCGCTGATGCCCTGAGAGTTTTATCGTCATTCGACACATCAGGAGCATTCTCTACTTTCTCAGACTTCCATTTCAAGTGCTCTTGTAAACTCGTTGTATGCGCATTCGAGATCCTAAGGGACTTATCGATTTCTTCTGTCAAATTGGCAATTTCACCATTAAGCCTGTCGTCTTTCGATTTCGAGGCAGCTTCTTGGCCCTCAGCTTTCTGTGCCAGTGCTGGCGTGGATTCTCCCCACAGTGATTCAAGCTCATCTATCCAGCCCAAGGCCTTTGCGAGCTTCCGAACCCCGGCATCACAGTCTACACAGTGGTACATCTATCAGTAGAGAGAGGCAAGACGGAATGGGAATACTGACCCCCAAGAAGAAGTACATCGTCTGTACGTGAGCCTATTCCACCGACACGTTCCAGATTAATTAAGACCCTTGGCACGGCATGGTCACAAAAGCTCGGCAGACTCGCGAAGGGCTGGACACTCAGACTAGTACCCATGATGATACACAGGTCCGCTTTGCTAGGCAAAGATCTGTTTCGATGAAATTCCTCTGGAAGTTGTTCGCCGAAGAAGACGATGTCTGGCTTGACAATAGAGTTACATTGGGGAACTGGACAGTGAGGGACTTCTTTCTTGCTGATGGCCTCCTTCATCATATCCTCAGGATATTCCGATTTGCAATCAATGCACCGGTGACGAGCGAAGCTGCCGTGGGCTTCAATGATCTTATCGCCTGGCACACCTGCTTCTCGGTCAAGACAATCAATATTCTGAGTGAACAGTTTGAGCAGAAGGCCTTTGTCGTAGAGCAAGCGAATGAAAGCATGTGAAATGGTAGGCCTAAATTTGCCAGGGTATAGTTCATGGGCGAGGGTGTAAAAAGGGAGTGGATTTTGTCGGAAGAACGAGATGTCGAAGACTGCTTCTGGATATGGAAGATGCAGGCGAGCCAAGTTGGCATACAGCCCCGTGTCTGGCGAACGAAAGTCTGGTATTCCGGCAGAGGTGCTGATGCCTGCTCCGACCTGTCGTCCACAATGGTCAGTAAGTGGTCAAGTCCGCCATCAACGAATCTGCTCACCATCACCACGATCTTTTTGGCGCGACCCTCTTTTATGTACTGGGCGACGGATTCTATCGACCTGTCCCTGAGCATCTGAGGTGGTGTGCTCTCATCAATCGGTGATGAACTATCTTGACCCATCTTGCGCGAACGCCATACGCCGCCTGGTGTAGGCTTGGTATGGCGATGTCGACGTCGTCGGCCTATGTTTCTCCGCGCGAGAAGGTGCGCAGTATGCTATAGCCTCTTGGCGGTAGTTCCAGCCAAAAAGATATCTGAAAGAAGTTCAGATTAGCGCCTGGTGAGAGAAATTGCAGTACGGAGTATTCGTGGTATTCGTGGTATTGTGTATGATTATTGTTCAGGGTTAGGGCATGGAATCCTTTTCTACAAACATTTACAACTTGTTGAGAATAAGATCTAAAAATGTAACCACACCCTAGAATTACTTATTCAATTATATAATCCAACACAATTCAAGGTGACTAGCGGCTATTGGGTCTCAGTCTGGTGAATGCGAAATGCAACATGCGCACCCTTTGCACACATTCTCCGTTCGTAGACCACTACGAGCTACAGAAAATGAATGGCATAACCCAACATGCTGTGAAGCATCCAGACGGCGGACACGAACTCAATGGCCAAGTTTCCGAGATCACCATCTTCCAGGCCCAATCTATTGCAGATATCAAAGCGTCTCTGGCCTCGTTGAGTCAGCAAGAGGCTTCTGTCACAGCACATCTTAATCATCTGTTGGCCTCACAGAGACTGTTAGCCCGTGATCTCGGCCGACTCGACTTACTGCGTGCCCAAATCGGTTCCCAAGCTGTTGCCACGAGATCCATCAGTAATGGCGTCCTTGCCAACGCCGCCACCACCGCATGTAGGATCTCTGGTGCTGTCAAGCGGCTCGATCTCGAACAATCTAGGGTCAGAAACACCTTAGACGTAGTAGAGCAAGTGGCAGAGTTACGAGCATGCGTATTAGGGGTGATAGGGTCTATGGGCGCTCCTCAGGACTGGGAAACTGCAGCAGGATATCTAAGTCGAGCCTCTAAAATCCCTAAGGAGATCGTCAATGGTGCATTCACAGAAGAAATTGTGCCTACGGCCGAAGTTCCCGATCCACCTAGTGTCACCTTGGAAAACGCGGCCGAGTCCTTGCGCAGCCTCTTCCTTCGAGAATTTGAAACGGCCGCGAAGGAGGGCAATGGAGGCAAAGTGACGAGGTTTTTCAAATTGTTCCCACTCATTGGAAAGCCTGAGGTTGGTTTAGACGTCTACGGCCGCTACGTGTGCCAGGGAGTTGCGTTTAGAGCACGAGCAAATCTCAATGCTGGCACCGGAGGAAATCAACGCAAGGAAGGCTTCTTCTATGCAAACGCGTTAACAAAGCTGTTTGAGCACATTGCCCAGATTGTGGAGCATCATGGCGGCCTCGTAGAACGTCATTATGGCACTGGACGCATGATCAAGGTCATTGAACGGCTTCAACTCGAAGCAGATGTACAAGGAGGCATTCTGCTGGACACCTGGAGTGACGAGCGCAATATCGACCGCAGGCTTACGGACATCAAGTCTTATGCATTTACATTCCTCGTGCAGAGTTTCCTGCCCGCTGCTCCAATTAGGAGTGGTACACCTCGCACTGGCTCACCAGCTACAAAGGGCTTGACAGATTCGCAGGTTCGGGATGATGACTCTGTGGATATGAAAGAAGTGGATGGCTTCTTGAGTGAGATTGCAGTCATGCTGGGTCGGTGGTCTCTGTACTCAAGCTTTATCTCTGCCAAGTGCAAGGTACCACATCTATCATAAGCCATTCGTTGCCCATGTGCTAAGCTGTTTAGGATTCCGAAAGCCACACCGTTGAGCTCAAGATACCAACATTGCTTTCAAATTGCAGCTTACGCAGAAAAGTTGCTGATAGGCTTGTTACGCCATTCAACATCATGACAACATTCTTCTTTCGAAGATCTGTTGAGAAGGCATTCCAACTTGATGAACAGCCGTCGGAGCTCACGTTAGATCATCGGAAGCCCGTACCTTCGAATCCTCCATATATCACTTCAGCTGTTGACGACGTGATGTACATCGTCAATCAAATGGTAGAGAGATCGCTTGCTACTTCTCAAAGATCTGTCATCTCAAGCGTTGTTCCCACAATTGCTCGTGTACTCGGGTCTGACTTCATCGGTATGGTACAGAGGAAGATGAGAGACGAAAGCTACCCGAAGGCTGCAGTCCAGGGAGCTTTGCCACCTGAGCAGGTAACCATTGCCTTTCTTGTCCTAATCAACAACCTTGACGTTGCGATGGACTATGTCAAGCGAATTGTCCAATCCCATATTGATGTGTCTTCCATACCCTCCAATAGCATCGAGACTACATCGCCGAAATCGTTGAGCAGCTTGTTTCCTTTGGAACATGATGCTCAAAGCGTGTCAAATACCCTCAAGTCACTGCAAAACAGTTTCGAGGCCAGAGCATCCGAGCTCATTAGCGATGGTACTTTCGTACTGTTCAAAAACGTCATCAAACCTCGCCTGCGCCCTATACTTGCCGATGCTTTTCGAGATGCTGACTATCAGATGACACAAGAAGAATTGGAAGAACGACGAACAGCAGCAGAAGCAGAAGAAAGGGATGGCGATACGTCTGATACAGCAGTCCAGGACCACTTCCGGCGAGGTTGGGATCTGTTGACAAAGCCTGTAATGAGACTACTTACAGAAAGCAATTTTAACAGGCTTCTCTCATTGATGATAAACTACCTAGGTGAAGTGCTGGAGAAGAGGATCTGGAGCTACTACGGGCGGCTGGACGACCTAGGAGCTTTGCGACTAGATCGAGACATTTCGAGCATCGTCAGCATCGTTGTTAGGGGTGGCCGGTATGGATTGAGGGATGCTTTTGCAAGATGCACGCAGATTTGCCTCATCATGAATATGGAAGATGACGAATGGGAGGAGCTGCAAAGATCACTGGCTAGCAGTAAAGAGGACAGCGCGGACTGGAAGATTGATGCCGACGAACGTGTCCGAGCTCGGACAATGCTACGGGAAAGGAAGTGAAAGCGGGTAGGGGAGACGTTGGGACTATGCTAAGACTCGAAACCACTCTTACTTGTTGAGTGCGATGCGTATCTGGGCCTTGGTAGACATATGCATAGCCTGATTGATCTTCGCGGGGCATCACCTTGAGAGCAGTAGTGTGGTAGTATAGTCACAGGATGCGTAGATCAAACTTTCGTCCTCATCAACCAAAACTACCTTTTACTGCCAAACCTTGCCTATATGGACATAATTTGGCGAAGCCATCCGAGCAGAGTCTTCCTCTTACAATTCCTACCAGTTTCGATGGCTGACTGTGTCGCTTGACTGACAACAATCCAGTCAATATGTCAGTCCCATTGTGCCTCTCTGCTCTTGACCTCCCAATCCTCCCACGCTTCACACAACCAAGCTACCAAAGAGCTTCCATACCTTGCATGCAGGGTGTCCAAATTGCCAAGCCGACGCCTCCATCGATTTCAGTCTGCGGACTGATGGAACAGCATCCGCTTGTTGTTCAACACCAAGTCGCTGCTGCGCAGCGCTGAAACTGCACCCAAGATTCGACAAACCTACGCCATAACTCTGGGTCCGAAGACCATACTATACCCTGCGCACGGTGCACAACCTCTGCGGAACGACATTGCTCATATGGCTGCGAGTATGGCCTCTGCGGCTGAATCGCCCCATCAAACGCGAGTCCTTCCAGTCGACGTCTCCAAAGTTGGTCGATTCGTCTTTGAAGATCCTACGAAAACTTTCTTGGAAGATTGGGGACTGGAGCTTTCACAAGATGGAGCAGATGCAGCCAACCTCGCCGAGGCAGCCGCTCATCTTCGACTCAGGGACACCCCTGTTGCTTTCCCTACAGAGACTGTCTACGGTCTTGGAGCAGACGCCAGGCGCAGCTCTGCTGTACGGGGCATATATAAGGCAAAGCAGAGACCCTCCGACAATCCGTTGATAGTTCACATCAGTTCCCTCGCGCAGCTACGCAAGCTCCTCGCAGCTCAAGAAAAAGAACCCGGGATCGAATCCCCTCAAGACCCAATCCCATCCATCTACTACCCGCTGATATCAAGGTTCTGGCCGGGTCCCTTGACCATACTCTTGCCTTTGCCAATACCATCACCATTTGCTCCTGAAGTCACCACCACTCTTCCCACCGTCGGCGTCCGCATGCCGTCCTCCCGTCTTGCTCTCGCTCTAATCCATCTTGCCGACGTCCCCCTTGCCGCCCCCTCTGCTAACGCTTCCACAAAACCTTCCCCAACGACCGCTGCCCACGTTCTCCACGATCTTGAAGGTCGAATTGACCTGATACTTGACGGCGGACCATGCACCGTGGGTGTTGAGAGTACGGTCGTTGATGGCTTGACTCAGCCACCAGAAGTGCTGAGACCAGGGGGAATATCGATACAGATGCTGAGACAATGTTCAGGGTGGGAGAATGTCCGGATTGGCTACAAGGATGGGTCCAAAGGTACAACACCGAAGGCGCCGGGGATGAAATATAAACATTATTCGCCTAAGGCGAGGGTTCTGCTGGTCTCCGGGCAGCTCAACGCGGATACGATACGACAATACTGCAAGGGTCCTGGGGGTGCAGGCATCTTACGGACGAAGATGTGGGGAGACAAGATAGTCAAAGGGTTGGGGGCTTCTAGCCACGGTACTCAAACCAATGGAGTGCATGCCGAGGCCACAGACTCCATTGAGACCCAGCCTATCTCGAACGGGTCGAACCCATTGCCTTCGCCCCGAATCCCGTCTGCTCGGCATCTCAAGATTTCGGTCGGCGAGCCACCGCAGGAAACCATAGACATCTGGACCATTGGACTTGGTTCCGATATGGCTGATATCGCAAGAAATTTATTTTCCGCGTTACGAGAACTTGACGAGAAGGGTGTCGACATAATCTTCGCTGAAGCAGTCGATGATAGCGAAGGAGATGCAGCCGCAGCCGTCATGAACAGACTGCGCAAAGCAGCGGAACAGGAAATTGATGTATCATAACGAGCAGTCGAGCAATTCTTGCCCCATAGATTCATCAAGCTGCTTATCGTCTACCTCGTCTTCTTACTCCCCTTCCCTCCTCTCTTCCCCTTGCCAGCTCCGCTGCCTCTACCTTTCCCACCATCGGCTCCCACAATAGCCCTCACCTTCCCAACAGGCACAATGCCCACAACCTCCGTCTCCCTAACGCCCCTGATCAACTCCGCCTCTTTTTGCCTCACCTTCTCTTCCTCCATCATGAATTCATTACCATCCCCAGCGCCCGGCCGTTTCTTCTTTTCCCTCTCGGTAATCATACTATTCCATCGCCCCAGAATCTCCCTCACTGCTTTCCCCTTCTTCGTCGTGCCTGGCTGCAGTTTGACTCGCCATCGACACCGGACGCCTATAGAGTCCCAGGGGCCACATACCACCAAGGCGTCTAGTATCTCATCTCCTGGTGCGGGAACTCCAACAAAGGCGTCCAAATCCAGTGCTTCGGGCTCTTCGCCCTCCTGCCCCTCTTCACCTTCGAATTCTAGCCTCCGCTTTTCTTCCGCCTCCTTCCCCTTTGCGGCAGCGAGTAAATGCTGTTTTCGCCGCCTCTCCTTCTGCGCAGCTAGGTCTTGCTCTTTACCAGCTTTCGTGGCAGCGTCGTTGGTGGCTTTCTCTTCAGCAGCGGCTGAGCCGAGAATGCGCATAGCAAGCGCGCGGTCTTCGTCGTCTTGGTCGGCGTATTTTGTTTTGATCTTTTGTTTCTTGCCATGCTTACCGCGGACGTGTGCCACGTTTGAGGAGAGGTTTGAGGAAGGGGTAGACGAGCGGGTGGGCTCTTGGGATGTGCTTTGGGGCGGCTCGGTGGATACTGTTGGGACGCCTTTGCGTGCGAGGCGTCTCTCTCTTGCGGATAGGTGTCGGATACCTTGCTTTCCCTCTCTCTTATCTGGTTCGTTATCTGCCTGCTTAGCTGCCGATGCCTGCCCTTCATCATCACCATTGTCGTTATGGGTGACGGCGTCCTCGTCCTCGTCTACCTCGTCGTTTTCATGTCCTTGTTCATGTTTGCCATTGACTTCTTCCTTTGGATGTGGACTTGGGGCCAGGCTTTGATTCCCACTAGGTTGGAGTGGGTTATCTCGCTCGGCATCCGATTCATTGTCATCCTCACTTCCCCAAGTGCTCCCCTCTTTATCTGCCTCTAGCAAGCTTGACGATGTCTCGACCATATCTCCAGGATCGTCATCTTCAGGCTCGGCCTCGTTCCCCTCACCTGTAATCTCAGTGCCTTCATACCGAACTTGGTCATCCTGCTCCGTGCCATCAAGAATCGCTGCACTTATTGCTGGGGTTTCAGTGGGTTCCGCCAGCTCTGTGCCCTGGACACGATGTTTGAGGTGACGCTGTTTACTTTCATCACTCACCCTGAACAGGATTGCGAAACCAAGGAGAAGCGGAGCCGGTGGCAGGAAATTCTTCTGTCCTTGAATTGTAAAGACGCCAGGTTGCAGATACTCTGCTGTGTTGGACATCTTTGAGACTTGGTCTGCATACACCCACCATGCTGCCATAACAGCTTTGTTCTCCCAGGCGTTTGAGGTGGCAACTGAGAGCGTGCCGGCCTGCGATAGAGTTCCAGGTGGAAGTGTGTCATTGAACTTTCCAGGCTTGTTTTTGATGATGACGGAAGCTGCACCTGGCAAGTCGGCATGTACGTACGCATCCCCTTTCCTGAGATACCTTTTGTATAAGATCTCGTTTTGTTGCGCATCTTTACCACCGAGGACGAGATAGCCTTCGGAAGAGATGAAGTATATAAATTTCTCAAACCAGTACGCTTTCCTTTGGGGGCGCATCAGCTCCTTCTCTTGCTTCAAACCCTTCTTGAGGTCCGCAGTAATCTTCTTCTCGGTACTTCTAATTGCCTTTTCAGACGACTGAAGTGTTTTCTGCTCTTTCGCCGCCGCTGATTTCTTCTGATCATAATATTGACGCGCATTGGACCATGGTGAAAGTGCGAGATCAACGTCCACCGCGAGCCGACTGTCAGCTGGCTCGGCGAGTCTTCTGGTCTGCGATTTCTTTACGTCGTCTTCGACGTTATCTGACTCATAGGCACTGTCCGTCTCGTCCCCATCGAAGTCATCTTCGTCTCCGAAGTTGGCTTCGGCAAGTAGAAGGGTGGCTGTGTTCTCGTACAGCTTTAGGGGCAACTTTATCATCTCTGCAACTACATCATGCCGGTCCTGTTCGATTTCAATGAGCCGGGCGATCTCCACCCATCCGATTCCTTTCGCAATGAGCGAATTCACTGCAGAGATCGCTTCCTGAACTCTCTCGAGGTTATCCTCTATCGCCTGTGCTTTTCGGACATTGAGCTCTTGAACTTGCTGTAAGCCCCCAAGACGTTTTTCATGGTCTTGTTTGGCGTTTTCCAGCTTCTTCTTAGCATGCTCTTCTCGCTCTGTCAAGCGTGACTCAAGTTTTTGTGATTCAAGGGAGGAAAAGAACTCATCAACTGTCATGTTGAAGCTAGAGAATTCGAGTATCACAATATCTGGATCGTCTTTGTATTGCTGTGGTCGAAATGGATGGAAATCTTCATACATGATACTCCCACGCTGAATCTCCCCAAGATCGACACTTTTCTTATCAGGCGACACATTAGGTTTATGTGTTGTCTTGGCCAAGATGTAGCCTTTGCACTCCGTAGAATTGGTAATCTCCTCCACAATGTTATGAGCCTGTGTCAACGCCTGCGTGAGCTTATCCAGTGTTTGGCTATCCTTGAGCACTTGCTCAATTTGGAGACTCGAATCAAATTGGGCTGCTCGCAAAGCGTGATCTATGAGCATGGGTGGTAACTCATTCAGAGAGACGGCCAACGCTCTACGTAGGGCTTCACCGGGCTTTCTCTTCGATCTCTTCTGCGCGTTTGCAGCATCTGTCTCAGCTCTTTCTACAGATGCATTGAGAGCTGCGGTGATTCTGTCTTGGGTCAAAGGGGGCATTCCATGGTAATTCTGTCGATTTTCGAGAGAGTATTTCAAGCCTATCCTCATTTCCTCTTGCTCTGGGCCCTCTGGAACAATGCGGAGCAAGCTGAGTATGGACAGCTCTTTGTCTGCAAGGACGATATTGCCACCTGCGTAGAACTCGAGGAAAAGCCTATACTGGCCATCGCTGAATTGCAATTCTACTATCCTATCCGTACCAACTTGTGCGACAGATGTCACACGTCTTGACTTGAGGAGTTTCCGGAGCCGAGAGACGAAGGCTGAGGGTGCTGCTGCGGTGGTTCGCGTGAAGCTGGTCAGATGGCACCGGAAGCCTGAGTCGATGAGCAATGACTGTCTCTGATCTGGCTTTGCGAATTTGAGAAGAAAGATACGCTACAGAAGCCATCAAATTGAGTTTAACGCACAGGATTAGTTCACCTACTGAGGATAAATCATAGATATTAGAAAGTCGTAAAGTGCAGAGCGTTTTGGAGAGCTCTTGAGCAATTACCTTGATTTGATGACATCAGCGCTGGGAAGAACACGGATGAATTGTCCAACAAACCTTGACATCGAGGGAGGAAAATCTTTGCTTCATACTTACAGCGAGAATGCTGATCAGTATGAGAAAACAGCGCGTGTTGACGTTTCGGAAAATCAAATATATGACGAAATTTCGACCGGTTATAATGACTTATCGATAAGGGTAGAGTTGTAACAAACTATACTAGTCGTATTGGGATAAATTACATACCTTTGTAATGCTTCTCGAAACTCCGCCTTCTACCGTTCCTTCTCAACATTTCCAAAGAGGCCTGAAAAAGTCTCAGACCGAAACATCATACCTACAGGATATGAGTCGCGGGGGCAAACTTGCACCCGAAGTGAATCGGTATGTCCGTCGCCCTCCCAGCTTCACCACGCTGACATTCCCCCTCCTTCCAGGGCACTGTTTGTCAAGAACCTCAGGTCCGTGCAGATCCGACTCCTATACCCGCATCAGAGCTTCAGCTTATCAGCCCCATAGCTACAACGTCACTTCTGAGGAACTTTTTGAGCTATTCGGCAAGTTTGGGCCCGTCCGGTATGCACACGTGACCTCCTTCGCAAGCCCTTTGACAATGTGGACTTAATTTTGGGGACAGGCAAATAAGACAAGGTATAGCGAACAACACAAAAGGCACGGCTTTCGTGGTCTACGAGGATGTCATGGACGCAAAGCAGGCGTGCGATAAGCTGAATGGCTTCAATTTCCAGAATCGGTATCTTGTCGGTATGCTGCATCACTGGGTCTCCGTGCTCTGAAATGGAGGTTTCATTCGGGCTGACAGATATACTCTACAGTGCTCTATCACCAACCGGAGAAGATGGCACAATCCAAAGAGAACTTAGCGGAACGGCAAGAGAATCTCGCAAAGTTGAAGCGGGAACATGGCATTGAATGATTTATGCAGAGTAAGGTAGGGGTCGGTGTTAGGTGACTGGGGTCCCTTTGACGGCCGTGACTTGGGGTGATGGCGTATGATGTAACGGGAAGCAACTGCGATCGGTGCCCGGGATGGGCGAAATAGCAATGCAAAGCGTCAAGTCGTCTGATGTTGTTGTGGCTGAACGTAGAGTTTACAGGCATGTGGTGTGACGGATTTGGCAAACATCCATGAGACCTGAGAGCTGGTGTCTCCTTGTACTTCTATTCACTATGAATGCTCCACTTCTGATAATCGCGGAGAGACGTACTAACGTTATCATATAGAATCAGTACAATAAGGTAGTCGGCATGCAATTGGTAAGCTTCAGGCTGTGTTTGTTTCATCCTGCATAGGTGTGGCGCAGACGTTGCCCGCAGTTCGCTTTCTCTGACTTTGAGTCTCGTGTTTAATACCCGTACATCATCATCATTGAGAACATGATATGCTTCAGGCATCAGGATTGTATGTCTCGCAGTTGCGATGTACCTTAGACACCATCTGTCACACTTGTATAGCATTAGCTGATTCCAGCACCTTTTCATTCCTTCCGAAATCAACAACCGCAGCGCCTGCTCCCCCTGACCTCGAAGCCGTCATCAACGGAGCAGGCACATATTCGCCCCCTCCACCCCTTGTTGTGTAACGCATTGCGCTGTGTACAAGCAAGTCTCGTCCATGTCATCACTCAGCTATGCGGCGGCCCCGATATCACCGGCCGAGTCTTTACCCGCAGCAATAACGCAGGCTCTTCTCTCGCCATCCTCGATATCTTCTGCTACATCTACCCTTGCCGCCTCTGCGATATCTTCGACAGTGACATCTCTCACAACAACCAATTCCACATCTGGTGGTGAATCAAGACCGGGCGCTGACGGGGGCGAATGCAAGCTACTCGGCCCCTTTGCTCTCTTTATTCAGGGCGCGCTGGGCCTGTTAGCACTGCTATCGTTAGTATTCAAGAGATGGCGAGAAAGGCCGCAACGGCCGGTCAAGGTCTGGGCTTTCGATGCATCCAAGCAGGTAGTCGGCTCGGCACTTCTACATGTTGCGAACCTTCTCCTATCCATGTTGTCGTCTGGACAACTCAATATGAAACCGGACGACTACGAGGCAAATCCTTGCTCCTTCTATTTACTTAATCTTGCCATTGATGTGAGGATACTACCCACGCCACAAAAGTGCTAGAAGCTAATTGGCTGAACAGACTACCATCGGAATACCCATCCTAATCGTTTTCCTCCGCTTACTCACCTACGCATTCTCCCTCACACCTCTCGGTCAGCCGCCGGAGTCCATACATTCCGGACATTACGGCCAGCCTCCAAAAGCGAAATGGTGGCTCAAGCAGTCTTTCATATACTTCCTCGGTCTGCTAGGAATGAAATTCTGCGTATACCTCATATTCCAAATCTGTCCATGGATCATCCGCGTTGGTGATTGGGCACTCAGATGGACCGAGGGGAACGAAATGGTGCAAATCTTCTTCGTGATGCTGTTTTTCCCGGTGGTCATGAACGCACTGCAGTACTACATTGTCGATAGCTTCATCAAGGATCAGAAGCCATCGGACCACGAACCCATACCTAATGAGGAGGGGGATGAGAACGAGATTGGGCATGGCATCCGAAGAAGGCGACCTTCCGTTGATGGTCTGCTAGATGGTGGAGATCATGACAGCGATGTGGAGGACGAAGCAGCCAAGAGCGCGACAGCGGCCAGAACAGCCGAACCCAAGGATAACAAGCCGGCTTCCAAGCTGAGTGTAGATCCCAAGAAGCTGGATGAGTATGATCCAGCGATGGATGGAGAGGGGAGTGGTGGTAGTGGACAAGGGGAACCAGATGATCCACGAGCAACACAGAAGGAGCTGGGCTCAGACGCAGCAAGGACTTCGGCAGATTAGTCGGGAGTTTCTGTTTTACTTTTGTGATGATACCTTGGCTGTGGCATGCTTGGATTCAGCACTGATAGCGTTGGGAGCATTTGCATTGGCGTTGGCATTGGAACGGCCCTCGAGTAGAAGACAAGAAGTAGCATTTTGCTAGAAAACATGATTAAAATTCAACATGCATATACTCGCACGTCGCACCCCTTCCCATACCTTTCCCTATTGGTCTGACTTTTGATAGAGAATCAAATTCCCGCCGAGCCTCACGAAACTCCGAACACCAGGACACGATCTCAATTCCATGGCCCCTGTTACCCAACTATCCTAACTCACAACCGCAAAATCATTGAAGTCTTGATGAACACCGCCCCATAGGCTCACCGTGCTGCCTCTAAGTACTGCCCCATTAGCTTACGTAGTTGGCACCGTGACCCTTCCCCCCCCCCCCCCCCCCAAAAAGACCGCAACCATGGCACCAAACATGTCCCTCTTCTCCGTCAACGCCATCCTCCTCCTCTCCACCGACGATCGCTCCCGCATCCTAACAAAATACTACGCTCCCCCCCACCATCCCCTGCACTCCTCCTCCCACAGCGGCGCCAATCCCTACCCGACCGTAAAAGAACAAAAAGCCTTTGAAAAAGGGTTGATGGAGAAGACGAACAAGCAGTCGAGTGACATTATACTGTATGACGGAAAGGTGGTGGTGTTTAAGATGGAGGGGGACGTCATGATGTATGTTGTGGGTGGGGGGGAGGAGAACGAGGTGTTGCTGTTCGGGGCGGTGTTGGCTTTGAGAGATAGTTTGGCTATCTTGTTGAAGTACGTCTACTCTCCATCGAGATGCATTCCTCCGAGCCCGTCTGCGTGGCCTGCTTGCTATCAATATGGTCGTCGAGATGCTCGGTGACTGATAAGGGAGTGCCATGACAGGAATTCAACGGACAAACGTACCCTCATAGAAAACTACGACCTCGTCTCTCTCGCCATCGACGAGATCTGCGACGATGGTATCATCCTCGAGGTCGATCCGGTGATCGTGGCCAGTAGGGTCAGCAGGCCGCCGGCGCAGGATATGACGAGTATGAAGGGGGTGGATTTTAGTGAGCAGGGGGTCATGAATTTGTTGGAGCTGGGGAAGAATAAATTGGCTGAGCGAATGAGGCAGATGTAGGGGGAACAAGTTAAGGGGTTTGAGTTGTATTCATGAGAGGACAGTGGACGAATAGGGTTCCACCATAGCGATAGCATATCCTCGACGATTCATCTTGCATTACTTAATTAGAGGCAATGTTTGGATTATATTTAGCCGTCAGGGTCATCCTCAATCACCCATTGCTACGCTTTGGAGATCCGGATGAGAAAAAGCCTCAATTGGCAGGCTAATTGAATGAGCTTGAAAAAGATTTGCTATGCAATAGCGCTCTGCCCATACATACATGTACAATGATCTTGTCCGGATTTGTTTATACACTCGTACTATACCCCCCCAAGCCATTGCGCCGTCTATTGTGCGCCTTGTAGAATTTCCTTCCCTCATCGACCCAAAACACGCTGCTCGCTATGCAAATCAAGAGACCCAAATCCCTCAACGACAAGGCCTCTGTTTCGAATACGCTTTGGAGGAAGGGAAGGTAGATGACTGCCAGCTGCCCTAACAGACTTCCGCCAACAGCGAAATTGAATGAACGGTTTTCCGTGAGCTTTACCTCCCCTCGCAAGATACTCTTCCCCTCGCTCCGACACGTAAGGGCGTTGAACATGTCGAACAGTACAAAGCATGTGAATGTCAGGGTGGTGTCGCGAGCGTTGATCGTGTTATCCGCACCTAGCCCGTGCCAGTAGACCATGAGGGTGCCGAACATGATGACGAAGCCGGATGTTAAAACACGATAGACCACCTTCCAAGTCAACACTTTGTCATTCTTGGAGCGTGGTGGGCGGTTCATGACAGCAGGATCTACGGGCTCGACGCCCAGCGACTGAGCAGGCGGACCATCCATCAGAATGTCTAGGGTCAAGTCAGTGTGCGAAGCGTCGAGCGGAAGGATTTGGACAACGCCTACTTATCCACAGTATCTGCGTGGCATTTAGCGGACTTTCGAAACCAAGCAAGCTGCTGAACAAGACGATTGTTAGAGCAGCAAGACTCGTGCTCAATTGAAAGGTGAGGAAGTTCTGGATATTGGAGAAGATGCCTTTGCCTTCTTCGATGGCGTTCAGGATGGTTGAGAAGTCGTCGTTCGTGAGAATCATATCAGCGGCTTCTTTCGCAACGTCAGTGCCAAGGACGCCCATGGCTATGCCAATGTCTGCTTTCTTCAGCGCCGGTGCATCGTTGACGCCATCGCCTGTCATCGCAACAATATCTCCTCGCGACTGCAGGGCCCTCACGATCTTCATCTTGTGCTCTGGACTTGTTCTTGCAAAAATTGAGGTTCCAGCTATCGATTGCGCAAGATCCTCTTCTGACATTTGGTCCAACTCGTCGCCTCTGAGGACCGGGCGGTAGCCTTCCCTTGGTACACTGACATGCATTCCAATGCGATTTGCAATGGCGACAGCTGTTGCCTCTGCGTCCCCAGTAATCATGATAACCGTCACGCCTCCTTTCATTAGGCGACGTATAGATCTATCGACGTCTTTTCGAGGGGGATCGTTCATGCCGACGATGCCTGCGAAGACCAGACCTTGATAAGCTTCTTCGTCCGCTTGTTTGCTGGGGGAACTGGTGGTCCCTAGCCGTGGAGTGCTGCTACGACTTGATACGGGCACTGATCTGGCCGGCCTTCCTGCGTCCCTATTAGAGCCGCTCGCAAATCCAAGAACTCTCAATCCTTCTTGAGCCATGGTCTCGGCTGCAGAAAGCGCCTCCTTCCTTCTCTGTTCATCGAGGACGATCTCGCGGCCCTCTTTCGAGAGGTAAGTATCGCATCGTTTTAGGACCTGCTCCAGAGCACCCTTGATGTATGCAACTTCGGGACCAGTTCCAGTACCGTTAGCTTGACTACCTGCTGTTACCACCCCCATCCATTTCCTTTCGGAGCTAAACGGGGTCTCTGAGCTTCGGGAGCCAATTCGATCCCGTATATCATCGTCGCCGAACGCATCCAGTAAGTCCAAGATTGCAACATCAGTTGGCTGACCGACCCAACGACTTTTGACACTTGTTAAACTGGGGTCGTGCCCGAGAGTGGACGACATGATTGCAGCAGAAGATGCAGACGCAGGTGAATTAGCGTGGTCGCGAGACACCCGAGCGTTGTTTGCAACGTTGCCCACGCGCAGGATGGTCCGCGTGGCTTGATCAGGAACGGAAGAAGTGAGCTCGGGGTTGACCTCAATTGGCGAAGCAGCATCGAAATGCCAGATCTTCGTAACAGTCATATGATTGAGGGTTAGGGTGCCTAAAACGTCGTCAGTCGTATCATAGGAGGTGCTAAGCATCCAATCATACCAGTCTTGTCGCTGCAGATGACATTGACAGACCCAAGAGTCTCCACGCTGGGCATTTTCCTGACTTTGGCGCCCCGCTTGTTCATTCTCATGACACCGAGAGCTAATGTTACTGTGACGATGACTGGAAGACCCTCGGGTATGGCAGCCACAGCAAGCGAGACCCCTATCTGGAGCATGTCTAATATCGCTCTTCCCTGCCACCAGCCAGCCAGCACAATGACAGCGATGACGGCGAATGCTAGGTAGCTCAACTGCTGGCCTAGGAGGTCCATGGCCAGCTGCAATGGCGTCCGAGGGCTCTCTATTTCTTTCATGGATGCTGAAATTGCGCCAAATTCTGTGGACCCTCCAGTACCTATGACCAGCCCTTTTCCGTGCCCTGACCGTACTAGTGTACCCATGAACGCAATGTTCACTTGCTCATTCAATCTTATGTCGGCGCCCACCGTTCCTGCAGCCGGCGAAGCATAATTTGACGGGGAAGGTGAGCGTAGATGCGAAGGAGCTTGAGATGCGAAGGTCTTCTCAATACTTTCTGATTGCTTGTGAGTTGGCTCATTCTCTCCAGTCAGATTCGACTCATCGATTGACAGGCCTGTTGCGCTGGTGATACGTATGTCGGCTGGGATTCGATCGCCAGAGGAAAATATCACCAGATCACCTTGGACCAACTGCCGGGCTTGTACAGTGTCCGAGGCTGCTTCCAGACTGTTCACAGAGTTGCCATTTGGTATCATTTCCGTTTCGGGGCTCTCTTGCATATTGCGGCCTTGCCACCTCTTGTTCTCCGGCGTGCCCCTGATGAGATGAGCGTAGTAGGGTACTAGCTTGTTCAGTGACTCGATGGACTTCTCGGATCTATATTCTTGAACGAATCCAACAGTGATAACAATGGTCACTGCCACTGCAATGCTAATTGCATCCTCTGTGTTGCCTAGAAAGAGCGATACCGCCGCTGAAAGTAATAAGAGTAGTATGAGGCGTTCGTTGAAGGCTTTGATGAATCGAAGCCACAGCGGCTCTGGCTCCTCGTGGGGGAGCTCGTTGGGTCCATCCCGTAGAAACCTAGCCTCGGCGTCGGACGGGATAAGACCCCGAGTGAGGGAGGAATTCAGGCGTTGTTCGGTCTCTTCAGGGGAAAGGAGGGAGTATGCGGAAGTTCCTGCCTGCGTTTTGAATTGAGTCAGTCGCTGCTGCATGCGGTCTATCAAAGGAAGGGGACAATACCGAGCCAGAGAACATGGGCTGGGGGGTAGCAGGCCGCGAGTTTGGACGGCGCGCGTTCCGATCGGGCACACGAAGAGGGGATTGAGGTCGGGACATAATGTCATGGCCGTGGCATTTGACCGTATGGCGAGTGGAAGCTCATCGAAATCAAGGAGCCATTGGGCATGCGGTCTAAGGGTGTCCAACGTTTCTTAACACCTAGTTGGAGGCTCCGGTCAATGGGGAAGTAAAGCGGAGTTTAAATTTTCTGGTTGGACTATGCTGGCGAGTAGATTCTTTAGGATTTTGTATGCATTTGACGCTGAACGCCAAAGGACGATAGCGGTAAAGAACTGGAGGAATGTTTGTTGTACTAATTGCAATACCTATAGTACCTTAATGATCTGTCCCTGAGAACAAGTGAGTGACCAGAAGCTAAAACGGCGTACGCAGCCTAAAGCGGCCTAGTCCCACTTTCTTTCCCAGCCTCTCAAAAAACACCTCGAGGCATTACCTCAAGCCTTTGCCCATTTATCATCCACTATCATCTCATACTCGGTCTCGCGCCTGAACATTCCTTTTTGCTTGTTCTACAGCTTTGCACTGGGTACCTATAATCTTGCAATTGCAACTTCGACGGGCGTTTCTGGGGCTTGTGCCTGGCGTTGTTGTTCTGTTGCTACACGTCCATATTGGACGCGCCGAGGGTCAACAGCAACACAACCACCCTCGCGCTCACAACATTTGTGACCGCGCACAGCCCTTTGGCTCCTTCACAAGTTATCTGATTGCTCATCTGTGCACTCCCGCATGCGCAGTCTGAACAACAATGTTCTATTCAGAGACTCTCCTCTCCAAGACAGGGCCTTTGGCTCGTGTCTGGCTCTCCGCCAATTTGGAACGCAAAGTCTCCAAAACACACATCCTACAATCGAACATTGAGAGTAGCGTCAATGCCATCGTCGATCAGGGCACTGCTCCAATGGCATTGCGCCTCAGTGGACAATTACTGCTAGGCGTGGTGCGAATCTACAGCAGGAAAGCACGATACCTCCTCGATGATTGCAATGAAGCTTTGCTAAAAATCAAGATGGTAAGTTAGCAGTCAGCCAGTCTCACTCAAAGTCTGATGTTTGCCAGGCATTCCGACCTGGAAACGTCGATCTTCCAGCAAACCTCAACATGCCCAGCGCGGCCGCTCTCACGGTGGCAGATAGGATCAGTGACCCGATGATGCCCGAGCTGGACCCTTCTCTACTGGATTTTGGACCGATGGACATTGACTTTGGATCAAAGAAAGATGACCCCCTAAACTGGAATAGCCAAGTGCTTTCGGATCCCATGAGTATCGAAATAGGCCGTGCTGCGCCTCCCCGTAATCAGAGGACCGAGTTTGATGAAGATGACATGAACATCGATCTGGACCTCGATCTTGGTCTCGACGATGGCCCCAGCATCGAGATTGGCCGTAAGGCGCCTGTGCAAACGGATTTAGACAATGACATTGTAGACACAGAGGACAAGTTTCCCAATGACTTTGGCTTCGAGGACAACACGCGGACGCGTGTCAGCAGTCGAGTGCCCTCCTTAGTCCCAGACAATGATGATCAGCCTCTGGATAATGGCGGTATTTTACTCGACGAGGGAGATGACTTCTTCCCCGCAGATGATGCAGCTGCGGCACCAAACCCACATACCGATAACAGACTCCAACGCGACTCTCAATCCCCGCTATCTTCTATCGCTTCTGATGTCGCGCGCGAATTAGACGCAACACACATCAACGAAGAACAGGAAGAGGAAGCTTCAATGCACCAAGCGAAACACGCCTCCAAGAAGAGGAAAGTCATGAAAGCAGACGCGGAAACTATGCTTTCGTCTGATCAAATCAAGGCACAGCAGAGAGACAGATCTGCCATTCTGAAGCCAGCGTCCTTCCTGTCTCGAGACTCTACACTACTCAATCTGATAAGCATGCAAAAGAATGGCGGTTTCGTATCAGACATCATGGGAGACGGCCGAGCCAAAGGATGGGCTCCGGAACTTCGTGGTATACTCTCCATCGAGGTCGTCCGCAAGTCAGGAGACTTGAAACGAAAGCGCGATAGCGGTGTTGCCGACGTCAGCGAAAACGAACCACGAGACGAGGGAGGCATGCCACAACTCCAAATTCCAGATGATGACACCTTCGCAGCCGTAGATGAAGGAATCGTAGTCGGTGGTGACGCTACTGCTCGGGACGAATCCATCCTACATCTCCCAGTCGATGATGGCATCCTTCCGCTACAAGACGACGCAGAGCCGATCACTGCAGGACGAGAAGTCGAAGAGCAGGATCTCGACCTTGCGCCAAACAACTTTGACGAGACTACAGCTCCCTTGCTACACCCAGAAGAGCAAGGTGCCATCTCCCAAGAAACCAAACACGCTGTACATCTCCTTCGAGATCGGTTCGGGGCGTCTGCAGACGGCAGCCCGCCTCAGCAGCGGAAAGCGCATATCTTATTCCAGGATCTACTTCCTGAAAAGACCACCAGTAAGGCTGATGCTACAAAGATGTTTTTTGAGGTGCTAGTGCTGGCTACCAAGGATGCGGTCAAGGTTGAGCAGTCGGATAAGGAGATCGGGTCGAATATCCAGATTAGAGGCAAGAGGTCGCTGTGGGGGGCATGGGCTGAGACGGAGGCCGCGGGTGAAATCGCCGAAGGGGGACGAGCACCTGCTGTGGCTGCTGCAACTTGAATGGACGCAGTCGGGATTCTTCTGATTTTAGCCAAGGATTTACGGCTTTTTGTTGGGCGTTGGGATGGCGATCTGGGAAGCGATGGATCTGTTCTTATTCGAGAGACCAATTGCTGTTCCCGCAGGGATGGGCATACATCCCAATATGATTCATGCATTTGGGACGTTCAATAACTACACTGTACATTAAAAGGGATCAAGCTCATGATAATGTCATTAGAGCGGTCTTGAGAAGATTCAGCTGTGGACAGTGTCAGGTTCATTTCCATGCCATCAACATCATCCATCCAATGGTCAAAAGCATGCCGTACTTCTGATCAACGCAGCTAATTCCCATGCCATCCTAGACTCAGAGATACCTCACCCTCGTATCCTCCTCTCCACTTCTGAAGACCTCATCAATCATCCTATGCCTCATCACCGCATGCCCAAAATCCGGCACTCTCTCCTCTCCACCAGCGAACCCTTCATACATAGCCGCCACATTCCTCGCCGGCCCCGGCAGCTCCCTGAACCGCCGCTCCCACGGCACAACCTCCAGATCATCCTCAAAATCATCCACAACAATATTGACCTCGTCATCGTTCATCTGCAAGTGGCTCCCCTTGGCCGTCAGGCGGATCTCGCCTTTCTCGCCGTGGATGTACCAATTCAGGCCCGGGCTGTCTTTGAAAGGTTGGCCGCGACGGAAGGTGATGGAGAGGGGTGCGCCGGAGGCGAGTGTACCAGAGAGAATGATGTGGTCGGGGACGTCGGTGGTGACAGATTCCTTGACTTTACCGTCGGCGCCGATGATGGGGACGAGCGGGCGTTGGGTGCTTAGTTGGGTGCGAAAGGAGGAGAGTTCACCGAGAGCGGCGGTCACGAAGTCGATCGCTAGGTCGTAGGTTATATCAGTCAACCTTGCAAAAGGAGCTGCAAGGGTCGATAGGGGAGAGGCTCACTGTGTGCGAAACCAATGGTGACCATGTTCCCCCCAACCTTTCGCTGCGCAAAGTAGCTGATCCCCTCGATCAGAGTGTCCCTGGTCCGTGGACCTCCGACTGCAAGAACGGTGCTACTAAGGACCTTACCAATACGGCCTTGATCGATCAATTCTTTTATTTGCAAGACCACAGGGGACAGTTGGCCTTGGAGGCCGATGACGGTTCTGGCATTGTTCGCTTTGGCGATATCGTACAGCTCCTTCGCTTTCTCGAGGTTTTGTGCCAGAGGCCATTCGCAATATATGGACTTGCCGGCTAGGAGACTGGGTTTGATTGTTTCGTAATGGACGTCTACTCTGGTGTTGCAAACTACGAGATCGATCTGACTATGGTGTCAGGAATTACTTTGAAGGCAATGGCTGGGGCGTTTACGTCTTCGTCATTTGCAAGGTCTTGTGGGTTTCCATATGCTTTGATGCTGGACGGTAGGTTGAACGCTTTGATAGCGGCTTCTGCGGCAGCGACGCTGGAATTGCACAATGCTGTGATGGCATATTTCCCATTGGCGACTTGAAGATATGGAAGGTGTGCGGAGCTGTTCTCGATCTCGATATCAGCCCATGTTAGTCTGTAAAGAAACTTCATGAGGAGTGAAACAGGTTTCGGAAGTGATCAGAGCTCGTTCTCCAGAATATTGCTTCTTCTTTCAGGACGCAGGAAGATTCAATTTGCTAGTTGAGAAATTCAGAGGGTAGATTGGGTACTACCTAGCCCAGGATGTCTTCGCTGAGGCAGACAGCCCAATAATGCCAACCCTGATAATAGCCATCTCGGCGATGGATTAAGATTTGCAAGGGAAGGGGGAATGAGGATGGCTAGGCATATTCCACTTTACTTAGAGCAGGTAGCTTGTTGAAGTCAGAAAAAGAGGATATCTTATATGCAAAGATCAAAAGAAATGCATCTTGGTAATCAATGTTGATGCTATGTGCATTTGTAATAACGATCGGCGGAGAGCGTGGGGCACGACAGGCTGAAGGATCTTGGTTTTGCGGTCCAAACAGACCAGAAGCAGGAACTCCACCTAGGTTTTCTTATTAATATCATAACAAATATAAAGGCCTTCCAGACACCTCGTCCACCTCGTCTTGAAGGAAGGTCATAAAGAACCAAGGGAAGGATGGTGAAAGAACGTCGGAACTTTGGAGACGCTAGTATCTTGTAGCTCGGGCTACTCTTGCTTCTCACATACCAATACCTCGAGTTAACTAATATCTATCCCCCTTTACTTTCCCTGGGTACAACGATACTCCTGTCGTCGAGACATAATGCCATAGATGATGTGTCCTCGCTCGCTATGCTAGTTGAGATATCCTAACACCAGATGCAGATGCAAGCGTAAAGCTCCCAAACAACCCTTGCAAAGTGTGAATCGCTCTAACGCATCTCGTCCTCCTCTTCATCAATCATATTGATGGTGCCATCTGCATTAGCAGGCGGAATGTCCTTGTTCTCTTCCAACTCCTTTGCCAACTCGGCACCCTCTCTTTTGCCTCGGTCGACATCAACTAGCAGCATCAACGGTAAAGGTATGAAAATGAGAACCGCCAAGAAGACGAAAGCTGGTCTAATCTCTCCGTACGCATCTGTAATAGCCCCCACAATCGCTGGACCAAAAATGCTCGAGCCCTTGTCAGTTATCGCGTACAGCGCGTAAAATGCGGCCTCGGAGCCGGGTGGGATGAGCTCGCCAAAGAGGCTGCGGCAGTATGACGAGAGTCCTCCCAAGACAAATCCGTAGATTCCTCCCAGGGCATACATTTCCCACGGTTGTTGCAGACCAAACACTCCGAACCGCTTGATTGCAGGCACGTAACCAAGAAGGCCGTATAGAGGGATAACCTCAAAGAGACAGATACAGGCAATGATGGTCTGCGAAGGCCGTAGGTTGAGCAGGTGGGAGACTTTGGTCCAACTAAAAGCTCCTAGGACGCCGGTCAAGGTACCTATCTATGGTAAATGTCAGAGTCAGCCTTGCTGTTCAGGGCAAGGGAAACAAGAGTGAGACATGCCCTACAAGAGGCTTGCCAAGATCTCGATACACATTCGCTTGCACAAAGAGGGAAGAAAAGGCTCGGGAGTTTACTAACCAAAGCGATGAGGGCAAGAGCTGCCGGTTTCATGCCCAGATCAGTCTTGGCAAATAGTACTGCTGTTCCGGATATAGTCGCTATACTATCGCTCAAAAGGAACCATGCACTAAGAAACAACATGACATCTTTGAGGCGACGAGCTCGAAAGATAGTTCTTCCCAGCGACTTCCATGCGTAGGCGATATAGCCTACCCATGATCGTTGTCTCTTGCGATCCCCAGTGAAGGGTAACGGTGGGCCTGGTCTCGGTCTAAGCCATAGAGCAGCGGGAATGGTGAAGATAGCCCACCACAGTCCAACAAAGAAGAGGACAATCCGCAAGGTAAGAGTAGTCGAAGTTGTCAAAGGCTGGACGAGGATGACGATAATGATGCCAAGGGTCTGAACGATCACTGCAGCTAGATAGCCAATACCAATGCCATACGACGATATTTTCGTAGAAAGCCTTAGAGCATTAGATATTTTTGCAGGTGATGATGATCTCAGTGGTAGTCCATGCGACCGAGATTGCAGCAGCGCCTCTGTAGCTTCTGGATGCTCATTATCTTCCAATTCTTGACCACGATCTGTGCTCTCTGGACCCTGGAGCTCCTCTTGAGAGTCTGTAATGTCTCCCTGTTTCTCTTGGATGGACGGATGACGCCTGACTAGGATAGGCAGGAATGAATTCAACAGAACAAAGGAAGCCCCGAAAGAGACGTTGGCCACAATTGCAAGAAGCGCCCCGAGTGCGTAGATCTCGGCAACGACGGCGAGAAAGAGCATTGTTGCCACAGAGCCAGTAAATGCGAAAGAAAGCAAAAAGCTCTTTCTCGATTTGCCATGGTCAGCTGCGGCGCTCATGGATACAATCACAAGAGCCTGTACAAGCACGCTGATGGAGAAGACGTACATTGCGAAGCTCGCAGTGTTTATGTCGGCTCCTAGGAAGGTGACAATGCACTGGCCATCGTGGCTAATTGATCTCGACACGTGATGCGGTGCGCTTGTGTTCGAGGAGGGGACTGAGGTAGGACCGCTGAAGCTCGCGCCTTTGCATGGCTTACTCCTATCTGATAACAGGCTCCCTCGGTCGCGAGCCAGCTGTTCAAGTGTGATGGGTATGAAGCTGCCAATACCACAAATGACAAAGACCTCTGCGGCCCAGCCGTAGCAGTACCACCCCGATAATTCCTTGCTACTTGTTGGGCGCGTGTCTTCTCCTGGGTACTGCGGCACATCGTCCGTAGGTATGAAGGCATGGTCGTGATCCATCCTTGGCGAGATGGAGCTCATAGATTGCTCGTCATCTGCGAGAGAGGATATGGTCGGAGATAGGTGGAGAAAAGAGAGTTGGGGGGAAGGGAGGTGCTGGCGTGATGGTCCTCGAGGTTCAACGTTCCGAGGGACCTAATAGTTCTCTGGTCAACAAGAGATCACATAGTAACATCGTGTTAAGCAAAGGAGACTTGAAATAACATAATGAATTGTAAAGCACCATTTTGCAGGAGAAGACGAGGGAGGAATCATGTCAGGTTGGAAGGTCAGCAGTGGCTATAAGTCCTCCAATCGGCTTCTTCCACTAGCGTTAGGACCCCCCCACTTCCCTCGTTCCTCCTCCTCGATTCTGCTATTTGCCCTTATGCCTCATCTCGCCATGACCGTATGCTTTCATCTCGACAGCGCAGTGGGTGCGCGAATACTGGTGAATACATGCGAGATCGAGGGGTCGAGCAACGAGGGTCACCTGCCACCTAGTGCGACAAGGCACTCCGTAGCAATGGACTCAAGCTAACACTGGACCCGAAGGCATGATATTGATCTGGGGATGATAAGGTAAATCTCTTAGCGTCAAGAAGCGAAGATGAAGCCTCGAAAGATAGAATGGGTTCTTTGGATGCAATCTGTGCTTGAACAATGGCATAGTGCTGCTACAAAAGCGGTGGGGCAAGGCACTATTCTCATAGACACACGCAATCGGAACAGCGAATTGAGCATTCAATGATTATTACTTAATTCAAATTACAGGGAGTCTGAAACAAAGGAATCACAATACAGCATCCAAAGCGTCTGTTAGGTGTTCCGTAGTGTGATAAAGATATGTACCACCCTTAGTGAAGTGTCATTGTCGCGGGTGAAGGCTTCTAGTGACTTGCAGAGAGAGAGACTCCGGACTAGCCGCAAAGACAAACCTACCACCCTACTCTACCTATCTACCACCCTACCACCTTCCTATCCAACGCTGCCTCATTCCCCAACTCTTGCCTTCAATCAACTTCTCTGTACTTTCTACTTTGAATCAACTCATTGACCACATTCTCTCCATTCATATCTTGTTAAAACGCACCTCTAACTAAACCTCTTTCCCGCCTGCATACAGGAATAATCTACCGGGCTTGCGGAAATCTCAGCACAAGGCGGACCTCACCACGAGCGCCTTCATCACCGCTCTCTAATTGCGCCTTTTCTTCATCTCAACCTCCTCCATTGCATCGACAACTCATCTGCTGATATCGCCGGGTGGAACGGACTGCTTGTCATCAGATCGCGTGGGGCTACGCATTGCGGGGCAAAGCGACCTCGAATGTTCACCCGCAGGGCACTATAGATTTGATACAGCGCGTGGAGGGGGAGAAGTCGGAGGGCAAGGACAGGCCGGTGGACGGTGCCGCGGTGGAGAATGAAGTGGGAGAGGGGGAACTGAGAGGCTTGGATGGAACAGTGCGCAACATGCCCGGAGTTTTGGTGAAGCCTCAAGAGAACAACGTCGCGCACACCCGAGAAACAGATTCCAGCCCTGTCGGCGAGACCCGGAATATTGCAATGACAGGGTTTTCCAACGGCGAGCCACAAACAAACGGAGACCATGAGTATCTCAATGGCGATCATGCCAATGGCGCCGACCCAACCCCTCCAGAGCTTCGGCGCAAGCCTTCCACAGCACTCGAGACGGTCGCCGACGAGCTTCCTCCCGAGATCGGACATCTTACCGAAGGCTACGTTTCATTTGGAGGACTTATGGGAAGACTTGTACAAGAAACTTTCAACGGGCTCACAGATGTGATCAACGACATGGCAGAGCCGGCAACTGCTCATCCTGCTCCGAATGGCGTTCTCAACCACGTAAACCACCAGGTCAATGGCAACCACGCAAACGACGCTTCACAAGCCAATGTGCAGAAAAAGCTGCGGATGCTCAATTTTGCAAGCGATCGGAGGGCCCAATTCATCAAAATATTGGTGCTCTCGCGCTGGGCGCGCCAAGCAGAGGCTGTGAGTAGGATCATCGATCTCAGACTGTGGCTCGGCAGAAAAGAAGACGAATACAATGAGGCAGTCTCGTGGATGGGGGAGCTCAAAAGAGCCTTAGCAGGCGTCAAAGATCCAAAACCGGACATCAAGACTGCGTTGGAAGTTCTGTCTCTGAGAGAAGCATCATGGCTTCCTGAATTGGGATACCTACCTCTCGAGCAGATCTCTCCTCAAAGGACGCTAGAGCTTCTACGGAGGATCAACACTCTTCTCTCTATCCGGCTCAATTTACACGAGACCATACCTTTAATACTGAGAGACTTCTCGATCGGATCAGCGCGAGCGACGTTCCGGATTCCTGAAGAATTCGAGCTGGATCTCTCCATAGCTGATGAAGATCCTTCAAAGCAGCTCTACTTCATTGATTTTCGATTCAGCTTTTGCCCAATCCCTCGGGAACTTCCAGTTGGCAGGCTGCGAGGAGAACTTGAGGGTAGAGCCAACGAGGTTCTCGATCGCGGGGGTCTGCCAGGGATATTCGACTTTATGCACAACCTGGTACTTACACACAAATTGACCATTTTGAGAAACCAAGCCTACGAAATGGCAAGAGGTCATTGGTCAGAGCATTTGAAAGTCGAACCTATACGCCGAAACTTTGTTCTACAATATTGGTGTAATCGGCCAGGCGGGAAGAACTGGATCGAAATTGGTATTCAACGCGGCAAAGAAGACCATTTAGCGTCCTTGAAAGGTGCTCAAAGGGTATCCCATATCGGTCTACGATGGTTTCGAGGTGGCAAGGAGATTGTGAACCCGAAGATCAACCTACGGCTGTGTGATTTGTCGATGGTCGATATCCTGAAGCAAGTAATTGCTCTCCATGTCAGCTCTACCTTCAACGACATCGGAATCAAATTGAACCAGGGTCCGGTGTATTCTGGTGGAACCCTGAGGTTACAGACCAACATCTCAGGCACAGATCCTGCAGACGCGTCCATGCTTGTACAGCTGACCACCTCAAAGGCGATCAAAGTCATTCGAGAGCCCGTATCTGGCCGCTTTGCTGTATTGCCAGCCTCGGGTCTAAATAACCGAGCAGAGTACGAGCTCAATCGTCTAGCTACTCCCGCTATAGAAGGAGCCACTCAAATAGCTTACTTGAGATGTATCGCATCTCAAGAAGAAGTCGATGCCACCGCTCGCTGCCTTGGCTGGGAGCCCGTCCGTTCTTTGAATCCAAGCCAGGAAGCGATGAGTCGTATCTTTGAGAAGAGCATTCAGCGCAAGTCATTCTATAGGAGACCGATCTGGAGCCCAACTTGGAATCTTGCCTTTACCACGAGCCTTGATGGCGACTTTTACTGGGTCGTGGAGCTTCCTGATGGAAAACCAGCTCCAGATTCCTCCGTGTCCAAATCAGCTGGACGGAGTATCCGAGCCGCTTATAAGATTGCATCGGCTCCTGCCAAAGCACTTGTTACGGAACCTTCATCCTCGGTGCTTTCGAACATTGAGCGTAGCGCAGCAGGTATGATCTCACAATTCAATGATACCCGCTATCTTGCAGCCTCCCGGATGCCGCACAAGGTGCAGATGGGTCCCGTCACCTCCAGTGGAAATCCGGCAATGTCTATCTTCCTACGACTTCCTGCACGGAAGGATCCTCAGAGACTGCGCTCTATTAATACGGGGCTCTCACTCCCCTGGACTAATGACGTGGTGCGGCTTGATTATCGTGGACTCGATATTTCACACTCATCTGCTGTTCATGTTGGTTCCGCTCGGATGAATTTACCAATTTCCAACGTGAAAGACCTCACACCCAGCATCTCGTCGGTAGCCTTTCACCCTACCTCCGGCGCCTTCGCTTTCGAACTAAGGTGCAAGATTGGTGGTACCTCAATTCCAACTCTCACCAATCGTCTGTCCGCTATCGACCGCCTCCTCAAGTTTGTATCTATCATTAGGACCCAAAGTTTGGTTCTCAACAGCGCAACGCTAAGCAAAGTCGAATTCACCTATCAAAAGCATCCTCATTCACTGAAGGCAGCAGTCCACTATCCGCACGATACTGCAATGAAGCTCTCTCTTACCTCCCCCAATCCTCATCTCCGCATCTTGGACCGCCTCTCAGCACGGCTCAGCTTTCAAGGGCTGAGTTCTGTCGTTAACATTATGCGGGTAACTCTCCCGCTTCTTCGCGTCCTTGGCAACCTCGAGTTCGCCCATAAAAGCTGCGACTTAAGCATCACTGCCCACTCAGAGACGTGGTACCATATCCAGTACTCGGCACCAACACCTCGTGGAGGGTTTGATATTCGACTGAGAAAGAGGCAAGACGAGCCGTATTGGTTTATACCGGAGCCAAGCATCAAGTTCACTGATCCAGCGGGCAACGAGGATGATCGACGGGGCTTATTAAGAACAGTGACAAGAGGAAAGGGAGATGGATGGTGGAAGGGTATTAATGGGGGCATTATCGCTACTTTGGAGGGCATTGAAGGCGCTGTGGTGAAACTCGACGAGATCTTTGTGAGTGCGAGACGTACCCCCGAGGAATCGAGGCCAGGGAAGCGGAAGGCAGAAGGAGAGATCGTGGAGATTGATTGAAGGAAGAGAAGTGCCAGAGATGGCTCACAAAAGCAGCCCTCATCATGATGACCGATTGCCCTTTTATTTTGTGATGATTTTGCAATGATCTTCGGCCACAGCAACCAAGCTGGCACGCTTTGGTAGGGAAGGCTTCCTCTGGTGTTCATATACCCTACGAATGGCGTTCACCAAGGTATCCTTGAAGCAATTGAGATAGATAATTGATGAATGGCACAGCATCACCTTTGAGGTGAATGCATGTGCCTCTTCACATTCCGAACGAATGGATGAGCAACCCATCCATATAATTCGTAATAACATCTCAGTCCACTCTCCCCCACCATGGATCCTTTCTCGTTTTTATAGAACACATCGAAATCTCCACGTACGTCTTAACCTTTATCAAACCTAAATCCGTAGTATTACATCTGTTGTGTTGCCCAGTATCCCCTTATCCCAGCACTCTGTGTCGAAACCTTGGGCGTTTTCGTACAATCTTGAAGATATTACTCAGGATTAACCCTTGTTCCCATTTGTCGGAACCGAGGCATTGAGGAATTCCTGACATCTCCGTTAGGATCAAGATTCTTGAAAAGTGGTGGTTTGCCTGCTTGTTCTTGTCGACCAAACGGATTCTGCAAACCAAAACACTAGCATGAAAAAAAATTACCACTATGCGACTCGCGAGATGATATTTGATCTGCCTTCTATTTCTCGACATTGTCGCCCCCTCAGTGCTGCAATTGGAATAAGCCAAGGCTTTCCCACGATCGTTGTTGCGAGAGAGAGAGCCCCTGGTGGAGGATGTGACCAGTCCCAAGAGATGCGAGGTTTTCCTCACAGGACCACATTGGTATGGCACCTTTCAACGATGTAGTTACTTACTCATACTACGATGGCTGCTAAACCCTTTGAACTCGTCAAACACTGTGGCAATGTCCTGGTAAGAAATTACCAGACTCTCAAGCGCAAAACAAGACGACAGCAACACCGATGTTCGATTTTGGTTCCACAGAGGTGGCGCAAACCGCAATCTCTGAAGTCGCGGAAGCACCACCAGAATCTATCAAATCCCGATATCAATCGAGATCTCAACTCGCAAAGTGCATTCTTGAATCGTCTTCCTCTTGAAATCCGATGCATGATATATAGTGAACTTTTTGCCCACCCCGTCCACACATACAGCGATGATCTTAATCATGGGTACCCACGGACTGTCAATGTTATTGCCAGAGAAGCAGGCAGACTAATAGCACTTCCCTCTAAGAGTTCTCAGAAAGTAGATGATTCCCGTCAGGAGGATATCTGTTGAAGCTGGCTGACATCCACCGGTCCAGACATTTATACCTCATCGCCTCGCACTTCTCAAAAGCTGTCGTCAGGTATACTGCGAAGCAGTCGACATATTCTATAATGTGAACACGATCTCCATCCAGAGTTTAGATTTACTGATCGACCTTGCTAAGACACTGCTCCCACAAAGGCTCGCTGCGATCAGGGATCTGCATTTCTGCGCCACACTTCAGTGGGCTGAAGTGTCAATTTGGTGGAATAACCCAAAGAACAAACCAGATAATGCCTTTATCTGGAGCCGAGTCTGGAAGATAGTAGCCACACAGATGCCTGGTCTAAGACACCTTTCAGTGAACATCCGTCAATTCACCTGGGGCGAGCCGAACCCTCTTACCGAGATCAGAGTCCTGGAGCCGCTTTTCGATCTCAGAGGATTGAAGACGTTCAGTCTTCGATATAATCATGAGCCGACTGTTGGTTTCGGTTACTTCCCTCGTATGCCTCAATTCAATCCCCTCGGCGATGTTTGCAATGATCCTGAGGCCATTGCGTTCAGGAAGCGGTTGGATGATGTTGTGAGGAAGCCTCGAAAGTAATACCGAGCTATGTTGCTTGTGAAGCCCAGATCGATCTATGAGAGAGGAACTTAGCCATTAGACTGTCCAATTCCGTAGAGTCAGTCGAAGCAACTCTCGAATCGATCAACTAGCTACGACGCAATGAAGCCGCAGGCAACAAACGAAACGTGCAGGATCTGGCGATCAAATGTCATACAGCAAAGGCGAGAGTTGGTTGGAAGTTCTCAATGGATGGATTATGATAATGGAGAGTTACAAAGGAGTCATCGCTTAAAATCACTACCTGGCTCACCAGGCTCTGTTGATATTGCCAGACTACGGTCTATCATTGCCTAGACTTATCTCGAGCTTGCCAGCGTTTGGACGGTCAACAACGGTGGCAAATAGTTTTTCAATCGAGTTGAGTCTGCAGGTGTCCAAGTGGAGACCAGATTCTCTCGGCGATTGTTGAGATTTCAATCCAAACTTCTTACAAACGGCGGCAACGCCCCATGGCAATTTCTGGGCCGGAACCCTACTCCCAGTCCGAAGAAAAGAACGACGTCCTGGCACGTGTTGCACAGCATCAAAGTCGGAAAATCAACAACATTCACTTACGAAGGTACGAATACATGGTTAGCTTTGACACGTTGGTCCATGAAATACTATCGACGCTGGCCAGATCCTGATAGAAAAGATATGACGATTTACCATACTACGCCAATCTGTCCAAGCTCATTCTCCTCAAAGACATCAGACTGCACGCCGCCGCCCCGGACTTATCCGCCACCGATATGAGCAAAGTTGTCAAAAGCATTGTGAACATTATCACGGGCTTCTTGGAACCTGAATAGGGTTGGAAGGAGCCTTCTTTATCCACCGAAGACAGCTCGTTACGCGCAAAGCAGATCGTGCTGCCCAGACTGAATGTAAGGCTTGGCCATGCCGAAAATGAAGCCAATCTGAGCCAAACCTCTGCACGGACCGGTTGTAGAATCAGAGTCACGGACGAAAGGTTCGACTCTCAGCTTCTCTCTATCACTGGGCTCAAGGAAGCTTTGCCAATTGCATCTGGCTACCGAAGGAAACCCTTCTTTGAGAAACCCCAGATCCAGCAGCACGCCCATCTTCTAGAATGGCATGTCATGCCGAGTTTTGGTGGTTGATAGAGAGGGAAGCCCTACTGTGTGTGGCATATGAGTCGGAATGATGTACGCAAGGCAGGTAACATATGGAGCTGTCAAGAACAAGCGTTACCACTGCCAGTAGATGGATTTTTCGCAAACATCGCCAGCAGGCAGAATTCGTAAACAAAGAAGGAACAGGCGGAGAAGTGGGCAGAGGAAGAGGCTCTGGTAGTAGGGGTGGACATTTTCTAGTCTAGTCTTTGCCTCAAGCAAGGCTTCGGGATCAGTGAAAGCATGTGACGATGTTTTCGGGGGTTCCCACTCCATCCGCCAAAGGTTCTCAGGTTTTTTTTGTCGCTCTTTACACTCCATCTACCCCTATCTCCCAGTGACAAAAGCCAAACAAACCGTCCTCCTATATACAATCCCAGCATTCATTCTCAGTAACCGCTCGCACCTTCCAAATCTCCCGACAGGCTCAAGGCTCAATATTAAATTTCATCCTGACCCCCATAGCACACAGCTCCACATCCAAATACCTTAACACCCCCGGCACAGCCACAACCGTCGTGTCACTCCCTCCAACCCACTTCGCCCCCTGCCCATCCTCCCACTCCTCTCCAATCCCCGCACGCCCTTCCTTCACCGCGTCCCCAGCCCGTCTCGCACACCGCCTGCACCGCACGACCCCCGTCCCCTTCCCTCTCTTGAAACCGCTCGCGCCGCCCCAAACCGTCATCTGCGCGCTCAAAAAAGTCCCGCACTGCCTACAAACCCACTCCCGCGTGTAATCACTGCACCCCAACAGCCGATCTTGCAGGAGGAAAGCACAACCGTGCGCGATCAAACTATCCCGCTCCATCTCCCCCACCCGGATCCCCCCTCCCCGGCTGCGGCCCTTGATCGGCTGCCCCGTCAACGGCGTCACCGGCCCCGTCGTGCGGACTTGGAATTTATCGTTCACCATGTGCCTCAGCCGCTGGTAGTACACAACACCGCAGAAGATATCCGCGGCGAATTCCTGGCCCGTGATGCCCGAGTACATGGGCTCGTTGCCGTGGAAATTGTAGCCCGCGGCGCGGAGCTGTTCGCCGAAATATTCGCCCGCGGTGTCTTGCTCGCTGAAGCGCCAGGGGGTGGAGTCTTGAGCTAGACCGTGGAGGGCGCCAGACTTGCCCGCGAGCGATTCGATGAACATGCCGATTGTCATGCGCGAGGGGAAGGCGTGCGGGTTGATGATGACGTCGGGGATGATGCCTGATTCGCTGAAGGGCATGTCCACGGTGGGCCACTTTTGGGAGCATACGCCTTTTTGGCCGTGGCGAGAGGAGAATTTATCGCCGATAACGGGCGAGCGGGGTAGGCGGAGGGTTATTGAAAGTGTTTGGCAAGGCTCGGTTCCTGTTTCGGCGCCGAGAACGCGCACGGCGTGGATGTAGGCTGGCTCTGGATCTTTGTATTTGTGGAGATGGGTGCTGCCCTCGGTGCCTGTGAAGTTGGAGACGGAGGTGGGGGTGTAGGTTACGGTGTGAGAGGCGCAGAGGGGGGAGCCTTCGGTGACGAGGGCGCCGATGTGGGGCAGGCCGTCGTGGTCGAGGACTTCTTTTGCTTGAGCCGAAACGTGGCTGTTGGGAGCGAAGCCGAAGAGTTTCGTGATACCGCGGAGCGCTTTGGGGTTGCGGGTGTCGTCGAGGGAGATGACTTTGGTTTTGAAGATTGTGCCGTGGGCGAAGCCGCGCTCGTGCGCGGATTTCGATATGATCATGGCGTCGTCCATGTCGTAGCCTGTGTAGGAGATGACGGCCACGACGGCGTTAGTACCGTTAGGGTAGTTATCCAGGCCGTATTCGTTATAGAGGGGGGAACGGACGATGGGGGTTTGGCCCGTTTGGAGGAGGTAGGCTTTGTTGTCCGTGCGGTGTTTGAGGGCAGTTCCGGGGGTGCCCATGGATTGTTTGCCCATTTGGCATTGGTACATGTTCCGGGGAGATTGGTTGAAGTCGGAGAAAGGGGTTTGGTTGGCGACGATGGAGAGGATGTTTGTGGGATCGTATTCGAGATGGCTGGACTCGCCGGATTCGATGTCGTCCTTCGTGCACGCTACTGACATGTATGGTTGTTCAAAAGGTCCGATGAAGTCTTGTTTGTCGAGAGGCAGGTATCTGACTGGCCGTAACATCCGTGATGCTTGCGAGAAAATGTAGACGCCTGGATACTGGCCTCTATTCGAATTGGGAATGTAGCCAATTTCGAGCTCGACTGGGACGTCATGGCTTCCTTCTACCTTCCAATGTCTCAACGTATCTCCAATGATCCGTGCTTGCTTTGGCGAGCAGAATCCAAGTATCCGACCATCAAGTTGGACGGCGACGCTCTCATCTACCGAAGCAGAAGAGGTATTAGAAATGCCCAGTTGAGCTAAAAGGCGCGGTAAATTCGAGACGTCGAGATCACTTGTAGCGATTCTGCATTTATGGGCCAGATGATTGAGTAGCCCACAAGGTGTGCCATCTGGAGTGTGCACAGGGCAGAGAAATCCCCAGCTCTCGGGTAAGAGCTTGCGGACAGTTGTAGTTCTCAACTGAGCAAAGAAACTTCCTCTGTGTACCATTCGAAAATGGCTAATGAAGCGAAAGAAATTGATTTTTTCTGCCACAATTGTAAAGCCAGACGTTTGTTGAAGATCAAGACCCGATGGACTGCTAATATTGCCAGTGGATAGGAAATATTCAATTAGGCGGCCAATATTCTCACTGGTACGCCCAAGGATTTTTCTTGGAAACTCAGTCAGGAAATTGGTATCTGTAAATCTAGCGTTATTCTTCTGGCACCATTCTTGGCAAGCTCCCTGCATTGACCTAAGCCATTCATCGAGTTTCTCTTTGATGATCATTCCGTACAAAGATCCCGGGAGCAGGATATCCTGGTTGGAGGCCGCATCAGGATTGTCGGTTCCACACTCGCCACTGACTAGAGTGTAGAGCTTGCGGATCATGAACAGAAGTGTCTTGAATTTATCACTGTCCTGGGACTCGGTAACATCGACATTACCCAAATGTACAAGTACAATTCTGCGCAAAAATTCAGACCCTGCCTCGAGATCTGACATATCATCTGGTACACCAAGCACCGGCTTAAATTTCTCTCCCAGGTATGCCCTGGTCTTGGCCTTCCCATTCAGATTGTACGCCTTGTACGTCCTCAATAATAATTCAACACGTTCAGTTATGAAGGTGTCGTTGACCCCTCTCGATTTTGCAGAACCTACAATTTCTTCGAATATCTCCCGGTCGTTGGTCTCCATCAATGCCTTGAGGACCATCACAACGGGGACGAGGTATTCATTCTTCCGCCACGAAAAGCGGAATGTCACATTGCCATCGCTGAGGTAATGAAGGACATTGGTCAGTGAGCTTTGATCAGGGCGGACACTTCTGATTTGCATGCCGAATTTGGTGTATAGTTGACCTCTGTTCGTAAACGAGCCTCTCGTGATCGCCATTGGGAAGTTTCGGCGGGCCACGATCAGCAGCCGCACCAACCTTTCATTCCCATTGACGATAAAATATCCACCAAGCTCCTCGCTCTCCTCTTTGTTCTGAACCAGTTGGGCCGGCGAATTGTTCTCCAGGTGACAGCGGTTGGTCTTCAGCATGAGTGGTAACTGGCCCAGCTCTCTGATCGACTCTTGCCATTCCCCGTCATTCACTTTGTATTCCAACTTAGCTCGTAGCTTGCCCCTGTAGGTTGCGTGCCTCTCTCTGCATTCAGCCGGGTAGATTTCTCGGTTTTTGGTGCTGAACTTGTTCGAAGGGGGCAACAGTGATTTTTCGAGGAAGACATCTCGGAGTCTGACGTAGAATCGGTTTCTTTTGTCCTGTGGAGTGCCTTCTCGTAGCCTGTCTGCGCGTTGTTCCGGTGTTTCTCGTTGCCCATCTAAAAAGATTCTGGTGCCTATGTCTTTCAGCCCCTTGTCCAGAATTTCGTTACGGTCGAAAAGAGCATTAAACGAGCCGATATGGGGTTGGACCGCCTCCTGAAGAGCAGGATAGGGCGTGCGATCTTGGGGGGGGTTTCTGAAGAGCTTTTGTCGACGCACGGAGTCGAAATCGGTGGTCCATCGAGTATTTGTGGAGGGAGCCATGAGAGATGGGTTGGCTGGTCACCAACAGAACCGGAACATGGGGACATGGACCCCCAGATAGAGTGTGGGGAGAAAAGGGAAAAAGAAAAGTAAAGATAAAACGAAAAAAAAAAAAGAAAAAAGAAAAAAGAAAAAAGAAAGAAAAAAAAAAAAAAAAAAATGGATTAAACCCTCAGCCCTATGGTTGAGATGTTTTGGTGTGCCGCCATTCAAGCGCCAAATGTGAAGCTCGTCACCTGGCTTGTCTAATAGTGGGATGGCAATAATTTTGCACTTGAGAAAATAATCATTGTATTCAAAAGGTTATGATGGCTTTCTAATCCTTATCAATTTGTTCTGCATTGCCCTTTTGTTGGTACCTAACATTCTATCTATAACACCTGTGCTTACTTTGGGCGACATAGCTTGCCCGTCACGCCCGTCCGTTCTAGGTGCCCGTGCCATCTTTTAGCCCCCCCCACTGGTCGACCAAGGTTCTGCCTTCCAGGTGGCTCATCGAAACCCAACGACTGGCCCTCACGCATTGCTGCCATCAAAGCCACCCTCTCTTGTGTACATTGTAAGCCCATTCAAGTAGCCATGGCAGGCCTCTTTAAGATCATTTATGATTGGCTTTTGCGAACCTTCTGGTACGTTGTGCCACCCTTTTCCCCTGCCCCAATGGCGACGTCCACATCCGGAGATTGGTTGACGCGGGTGGCCTTGCGCCTCATGCCTCGACGATGATATCAAAGGTCTTCAAGGATGATGTAGACTGATGCTGCGTGGGACAGGTCGACTGAGATGGATGTAACAATGATCGGCTTGCAAAATGCTGGAAAGACGTCTTTGCTCCGAGTGCTTGCTGCAAGTAGTCCTTCCTTTTTATCCTTTGCGCATCGCTGATCTCTCTGTTTCCAGGGCGGAGAATTCACCATAGAGTAAGTCTCTCGTCTGGATCGTGCAGCCGAGACTATTTTGTCTAACCATGACCGGTGTGAAGCTCGATTCCAACGGTGGGCTTCAATATGAAGCGGGTCCAAAAAGGCCATGTCACTCTGAAATGGTATGTAGGCCCAAGGTGTTCTGAAGAGTCTTGGACGTAAGGCACAGTCTGATCGAGGTTAGCTGGGATCTTGGTGGTCAGCCTCGATTTCGTTCCATGTGGGAGCGATACTGCCGGGGCGTCAATGCAATTGTGTATGCACCAGCCACCCTTGGCAAACAATGGGGTACTAAACGAGCACTCAGGTACATCGTGGACGCCGCAGATAAGGACGCCATCCCTATCGCGAAGGAGGAGCTCCATGCACTGTTGGAGAAGCCGGTCTTGGATGGAATCCCTCTGCTGGTCTTGGGCAACAAGTCGGATCTTTCCGACAAGCTCTCGGTCGACGAGCTCATCGAAGCACTGGACATGAAATCTATATCCCATCGGGAGGTTAGCTGTTACGGCATCAGCGCGAAAGAAGAGACCAATCTCGACGCGGTACTGCAATGGCTGATCAAGAAGACTGCACACTAAGCGATACACGCTGCGACGACGACGACATGTATGACGGCAACTGATGTTATCACACGACCTGAGCAATCATGATATTGACGAAGGAATAAAAAGAGGCATGCCGGCAACGGCTTGACAAACGTCCGCGTTCGGAGCAATCCTTTTTCATGTATTGCGTGCGCTTGCGTTGTCATTTGTTTCCTCAGTCATACAATAGTGATGGCACGTTTCATATGTTTGTGACGATATCCGGACTGTTTGCTGGCACAACGTATCGTATGTACCTTGGTAGTGTGTAGAAGTACCTAAAATAGTTTTCGGGTAGGATAATAGCCCCAATCATCAAGGCTCACGGTCACCTTTTGCAATGGAAATATGCGGAAATTTCGCAGGTGTCAAATGCCAATTGCTGGAGAATCGAGTCACATAGAGAACATTGGTAGACGGAGTGTTGAAGGGGAAAAGAGAGGAATCGTGGTGGACGTATGGTTGATATGGTGCTAGTGGGTAATGCCAACGCATTATCCGTACCCGTGTGTTTGCCGTCGCGAAGGGGGGTGTTCCGACGCGTTCAAGTTCATGGGTGAGGTAGCGTGGGCGGCCTGAGGGGCCATGCCTGGGGCGGTGCACCGCCACTATACTGTATCGCATCATTGGAAATGAAACACAGACGCCTGAAAATATAATAGAAAGCTGAACAGATTCCCTAATCCTGTATCGCATTCCGTTCCCATTGAAACCCCGAAAGAAGTGCTCTGCCACGTTCGTAGGCAAACTGCGGTTGAGAGTCGTCCATATATTGCCATCAATCTGTCCACTCGTGCCACTCTATTCTTTGATCATCCACATCACTCCAAGCTCGACTGGACATCGATCCAACATATACATTCAACCCACACCACACACACACAACAACATCAAGACCCTCTCCATCATGCCGGTCCTCCAAACTCGACTTTAGTAAGTCTACACATCATCGTCTTCCCTCTCACGCGCCCACGAAGCATCCTTTCCAAGTGCCTGCCAACTATACCGTCGAGCTCACTTCGATACTACCAAAGCTTCAAGCTAATTCAGTATTACTTCAGTACTCAGTGCGATGGCTCCAGTGCCTGCTACGACACTAGCAGCAACTGGGATGTCTATGGTCGATGGATCGTCCTCGCAGCCATCATCCTCTTCGTGTTCTTTTTGTTCCTTGCCTTTTCGTAAGTCCTCCTGCCAAGATCGCCCACACCCCCTTCCCACCGAGTTTAATTTCCACTGACGCCTGACTCTAGATGTGTGACCGCCCGTCGCCGCCGCCGCATGGGCATGAATCCTTACCGTGGCACTGGATGGGCAGCTGGCCAGACACCCGCAGGACACGCACCTGCTCAATACACCGGCGCTCAACAACCCTACTACGGCAATCAGAACAACGCCTCTGTCCCACCTGTTTACTCTCCGCCACCACAGAATTATGGCCCCCAGTACGGGGCCAATGAGTCGTACTTTGGAGGCGGGCAGCAGAATGGGGTCGAGTTGCAGCATCCGCAGGGGGCGTATGTCCGGGGAGGTGAGAACATGTATGCACCACCTAGTGGGCCACCACCGATGAAAAAGGAGGGGGATGGGATCATAAGGTGATCACAGGGGGGAGCAGAGGACACTGAGGTGAAGGCATTTGGGAGGTAATAACGGAGAAGGCGGGGCTGTGTTCATGACTTGGTCAGAGATTCGTGGAATCGGTTGTGTCTGTGGCTGTCTGCACATCATTCATTGCTCGATCACTGGATCTGGTTCTTTGGTGGAGATTCGGTGTCTTTCCCCCTTTGAGTTCTTGACCTCTACAACTTGCTCCAATCGTTGAAGCAAAGTTTTAATGACCAACAACCTAAGAATATTATGGGTCAGTGGAGTCGCCTCTTCGAGCCAAACGTTCACGCGGAGAGGCAATCGTTTCTCATTCCTAGACGCTGGCACTCGAAGAAGCCTGAAGATGTATTTTTACTTTTGAGGCAAGGACTACATCCCACTTTTAAACGAGACTTCTATTCCACTCGCCAGTATCACTACAAACAGTAAAATCAGAGCCGTTCTCGGTATAGAAAGGCACGGCCTAGTAGTTTGGTGCGAATACAAAGCGTACCTTATTCCTGATATCTATGAAATTGATCTCCCTCGCTTTAGACTCTCGGCCGAGGCTGGAGCCAGCCACAGTGGCAGTGCGCCCGTTCCTTGTTTTAGTGCCAAGAGCTCAGATGGAGAAATCAACAAATCCATTCGGCTGTCAGATTGAGAAAGAGCTACAAAACAAGTATCCTCTGCTTCCAAACTGTCTTTATCCTTCGTGCATGCCCTTTCTGAAACGACATAGCTTCGTCAGCTTGAGCATTTTGACCTACACTACTCCCTCGACTAAGACAAACTCACGTCCTCTTGCATGATAGCCCTCGATGACCTTCATTACTCTCCCCACCGTGCTTCTCGCACTCCTCCCTCTCATCACTGCATCAACTGTCCCTCGAGACGCCCAAGAGCCTGCAGCAGCTGTGGCCCAAGAGCAACCGCTCATTACTCCTTCGCCTATGAAATGGCTTCCAACAAGGACCTACAGAAGAAGAGATATTCTTAGTGATGCCGCGTCTGATATCAACTCGGTACTCGGAGACCTCGGGTCTGGGATTCCTTCATACGTTGCATCGGGTATCCCGAACTTCTTCCAAGGCTTTCCTACAGGGGGAGGCGTGCAAAGCAGCCTCGGGCTCAGCGACGATCAAGTCAAGGCGTTGCCAACGCAGGTATTGAATATACCGTGAGTATGATCGCTCGAATAGGCACAGCGCTTGACTGACAAAGACTCAGAGGCTATGGAAACTGGACTGAGCAGGGTTGGAACCTGCGCTTCCACGGCAATGTTTTCAAACAACCCAACATCTCCGAATCCAAGCTGAACGACCTTGCAAACGTCTTTCTGATAAACACTTCAGTGCAGTCCCTACCGCCTCCTCAAGCTTCACAGGCTCGAAACTTGACCGCCGAGATCTTCGTTATCCAGCAAGGTAACCAAAATGTCACCTTCAGCATTGCGCCAGCACCAACTGCAGGAGCATCAGGTGAACAGGGTGGAGGAGGAGCAATTACGCCCTCAGGCGGAAACCAACAAATCAAATTCCCGACCCCGACAACGGGCGAGGGCGACTTTGACGGCTTCGTCCAAATCAATGATACAGGTCTTGCAGACGGCAACTCCACCTCCAGCATCCAACGCATGAACGTCTACACCCAGGGCGACATCAACGGCAACGCGACCGCCTATCTCGTCCCGCCTAGCGGCCTCTCAGTCGTATCCGACATTGATGACATCCTCCGTATAACACGTATCTATCAACCCGCCGACGGACTCCTAAATTCCTTCGCCAAACCCTACGTTCCGTGGATGAACATGCCCGACATCTACGCTAATTGGTCACGCTCGATCCCCAACTTCCATTTCCACTATCTGACCACTACCCCCGAACAAGTCACGCGGAATTACATGGATTTCATCTACAAAACGTATCCTGGCGGCAGTTTCGATACGCGACCTCTGAACTTCAGTGATATCAGTGCGACGCTTAGTATTCGCAAATTCCTACTCGTCAAGATCTTCCAGACGTATCCCAAGAGGAAGTTTGTGCTCGTCGCTGACACCAGCAACGCGGACGTGATGCGTGATTATCCTAGCATGGCCAAGGAATTTCCAGGTCACGTGCAGTGCATTCTGTTGAGGAACACATCTAGTACGGACTCGGGGGACAAATTTCCATATGATACGAGCGGGTTTCAGGGGTTGGACAATTCGACGTACATGTTCTTCAATGTGCCGGTAGACTAGCCCTATCCGTCACCCTATTTGCTTCTCTTTTTGAGACCTTGGACTGATGTTCTGTGTGTGGTTTTAGGACGATCTCATGAACTTGGACATCGCCGCCGGGCACTGCGTGAACAGCACGATCAAGCAGAACATCACGTTCAGCACGCAAGGTCTGCCGTTCGGGCTTAGTAAGAAGAGCGTAGCTGGACTATCGCTCACTCTTGCTGGACCCTCGGCGTTTGCGTGGGCGCTGGCTGCTGTGGTTGGGATTCTGGTTTGGGGCGTCGGATTGTAGGTGTTTGACGCAGTGAGTGGAACCGAATCAAGCAGCGTTGGGTCTCGGGGGGGGGGGAGTAAAGAAGACTGGGACAGCGAGCAGACTGTGGAGGAGATTACGAGCTACGCATATGAGCCGAGAGGGAGCGGACGAGTCGTGCTGGGAAGGTCGGGATCGGCTCGGCCATCGCAAGGTCCGAAAAAGTGTTGGGACTGACTCCCAGCGTCTGGTCAATTCCGTTCGCGAGAAGCACTGTTTCTGTATAAGAGCGAGCGAGCAAGCGAGCGAACTTTTTGTACAGCATCCCATGCCCCATTCCCATCCCTTGCAATTCCATTCTAGGTGCAGAGTAGAGAAGGTTTGTAGCGTAGGTAACATAGCACGCCTAAGCCTCCTCTTTACCAAACCCCATGCTACTCCCTGAAATCCCGATCAAGCTCCACACACCGCTCCATCAAGCACCAAAGCGGTCCAACAGCAGAACGAACCACAGTCGAAACACTCCCTTAAGACGCTGGTCGGGGCCGTCGATCGCTGCCCCATGCCATCCAGACCATTCCCAAATAATAGAGCTTGGAGGACAATATGGGTGGGAAAGGGGGGAGGATCAGTCTGGGAGCGAGGGGAGGAACTGGGGAGGAGCTGGGAGGAAGGGGGTCGTGGGACGACTGGTGATGGGGGGGGGGGTTGGATAGGGGTGTGTGGAGTGTGAGGGAGGGGTTGGGATGGGGCAGGATGGGGGAAGGGGAAGGGGCAGAGGGGGAGTAGGGGACGGAGATGAGAGATGGATGTTAGGTATGGGATATTGTTACCTTGGATCCCAGATAGATAGTGTGGACGATGGGTGCAAACCCTCTCTCCATATCAATCAGCCCCCGTTTTTCCCTCCAGAGGGAGTTTAATAGACGGAAAAAGAAAACCCAGTCGCATGCGAAAGAGTCCAGTGATTCGTGATTGAACATATTCCTCGCGCCTTACAACTTCCCATGCGACGTCTATGAAAATAGGGTGGGAAACCCGAACACCTCCATCAAAGCCCGTAGATGTGTCCGGGAATTGCATGAGCTGGAATTCTGCGAAGAGGCTTGATAGAATTCTAGGATGATGCTTGATAAGTTGGAGAGTTATCTTGATTGACGGAAATGGTAAACGGAAACTGCGCGTCATTATTGTTCTCGGACGTAGACTTGATCGAGGATTGTCGTGACATGCTATGTTTATCGCACGAAAATGTCTGCGGACGGTGAGCGACATAAGCCGGTATCCTCATTCTCGTTCTACCGCACACATGGCCGAGGTCTCACACCGATACAGTAATGTGGGAGCCAATGAAATCCCTTGAAATCCCTTGCATACATTACCAGCTTTTGGAGAATTTATCCATATATCTTACTGCATGAATATTAGCTGTGTTGTCTCCGCAATGACCCTTTTCAGCAAGTCTATGCGGTCCCGAGGGAGTGTTTTCAGACACCATGTCATGTGGATGGCATAGCAGGGTTTGGGATGGAGTTTCTTTTCCTGTTCATTCGATATCGATATGCATCATCATGAATGTGATGTGGGATCCGCTGTAAATGAAAGCCATCTGATCAAGTGCATCATGTTGGTGGTAGGCCTTTACTATAGAAAACTTTTGCTAATTTGGTGGATGTTTAACACAAGGTTTCAAAAGAAAAACAAGCACAAGAATACAGATACAATACTTGAGTTGAACTAAATGACAAATGCACAATAGCCACACAAACGTCGCATTAGATCTGAATACGTGCATAAATGGCACGATGATGAACAGGTAAGGCGAGAACCAATGTTTAGGTACAGCGTTAGCGTAAGGATCACCATTGACGTTCGACATCAAACCTCATGCAGCCTGCAAGCCATCCGCGGCAAGTCATCGGCAGTTAGACATGTCCAGTGGGACGATATGGCTCGAGGTCGAGTTCGTTGGTGCTTAAACTACATCTTTACACGGAGGGGAAACCCTCTTCATCAGCAGTTTGAAAAGACGTCTCTTCCTCCGTACCCTCGGTAGGCAGAGTCCAAGCCAGAGTATGAAAATGGGTGTACAGTGATTGGAGGGGAAGTATGGTAGTTGGGATATCATATCGAAGCCAGACTACTGAAACATCGGTGAGCAGCCTCGTCTGATCGTCTTGTCTCACCGGTTCTTCAGCAAACAGGCCTGATTTACACTTTTCCCTAGAAGGTAGTATTTTTGCGAGAAAGGGGGGATCATCATGACCTAGGCATTCTGGAATTTTGCCATTTCCTTCGCCTCCTCTTTCGACGGTGATAACGGGGGAGATCTGTACCCATGACCTCCCGGGATAAGTGCCCGTTGCTTGCGGATGTGAGATGCATTCAACAATCTTGGTTGTACACAGGACGATCAAGATGTTAAGCCATAAGTTGCAAAGCATCGACCTCAACGTGTTTGAACGTTTTGGCGCAATAATAATAGATATCGACCAGAAGGTGACTTTGATGGCTTGCTTCAGAATTCGGAGCGGCTTGAAAAGGCAACATGGCGAGCCAGGATGTGCTTTGTCCCCCCGCCGCGACCTTCACACATGCCCCCACGCCCCCGTCACAGCAGCGGGGTGATACTGATATCCAGCCTCGAGGCTTTCGTTCAATGTGATCATGTAAACTTTGAACAATGGACTGGCGGTCTGTTGAGTATTGTTGGGATGTGCGCCTTGGACGCTTGCATGTATGGAGTACCGATGATCAGCCACTTGGCTACTCACCTGCTGACAAGCAAGGACGTCAATCGTTCAAAGACAATAGCCATAATAGTTACTATCTACACGAACCAGGCCGAGAATAGGCAAATGCTGTTATCAGGCGCGGAGATATTCTTGTGATGAACAATTTCGCATGCGGCCGGTTCCTATTCGAAACTCGAAATGATCTCACCTTGACCAACTAGGTTTCGCTATTCTCGTCGCCGGCGCTGTTTTAAAATTAATCAGGGTCTTAGAGTGACGGCTTGCCACGAGGTCCCTCATGGCATCGTGACATTCGTCCCCAATTGGTGGCTCTCCCAATTCCCAAAAAGAATAAAGTATGCTAACATCGTAAATTCAGATTAAATTGGCCTCTTGCCACGTGAGATAGCGAGATCGAAGGTTGTTGATCGATTGTCCCATGCTTTGTCCTATGCTCCGCTCTACCTTGTCTGCTCACCGCCGCAGCTGGGGAGAGTAAGCCCCTCGGCGAATCGGACAAAACCAGATGGAGGCACTTGCATGAAAAGATCTGTGAGGGGAAGCTGTCGTTGTTAATTGGTTGGTTGAACGGCAGGATCACTTGGAATAGGCGGTGGGCCAAAAAGTTTCGATTTCTTTCTCGATTGTGGCGACCAGCCCGACACCACAGACCCGATGTTGGACTTTTGTCTTTACGTATTTACTATTTACTGTTTTACACATTCTTGACCACTCCTTGCCTATCCTTGGGCTTGGGGAGGTGAGACGATCAACAGTGAATAAGACCAATCAGGAAACCCGATGGGCAGAGTCCTACCGAATGCGCGTTGCCTTTTCAGTGGAGGGCTACGGCAGTGGAAGTACCAGACGGTGCCAGCAGTAGTACAACCCGAGATGTTGATAATCCTTACTAGGTCTGCTCTTATACTCCACTAAGGATTCCCGACCCCATGGATGGGTGTTGGACTGGGGGCTCGGAGGCACTTTCTGGTGGCCGATTGTGGGGACTTGTTCTCCTTCACTAGGTACCTAGTCCTCAATACAAACACCTCTCAGTAGAAAAAATAGTGAGTAAGAGGAATAAATTAGCAGTCAAATGGCAGTCAGATAAAAGTCAAATAACAGCCATTTTTGCACTGGGTCCCTCTGATCACGCATCCTCCCACCAACAAAACTTACAGTAGTAGTCCCTCGTCCGTACATTAGGTTGAGACTTTAAGTCCCTGCTTCGTGACCGTAGCAGATGTACGCTTCTCGCTTCTCCCACTTGCATTAGCTACAAATTTGCGCTCGGCATTTCCAAACTGATCATCACGCCGTTTTCATTTCAACGGCTGTTGGTCAGATTGGGCATATTGATCATATTGAATTTGGGCCGAAGCTTCATCAAGAGTTCAAGATTGGAAGTGTTCCAAGCTAGAGCCTCTGGAACTTCCAGATCTGCATGTCCAAAATCTCTCTGGGCAAGGACGACATTGCCAAGTGCACGGGGGACGACCTGTGATTCTAAAGCTTCCTTCCTCGTCCCCAGATCACACTACGGTGACCACACTCCCTCGACCCTCAATCCCTCATCTTCTCTAGCTCCAGCGAGCAAACGCGCCAGGCGCAACACGCAAGCTCACCCCCCTCTTCATCCTCCCTTCTTTCGACCTGCCACATTTTGCTGCTCCTTCTCTCTTTCAAGCCTCCCCCAATCTGCCTGTGTCTGGACTGCGAACTGGCAAAGTAGGCCAACCTTCGGCACACACGGTACGCTGCCCCCATCTCCCGGCCCTCCTTACCTCCCAATGCTCCCCACGGGCGGAGCAGCTCAACCCAACCCATGTGGTCTGTGACCATGTGCGCTGACAGTGTAATAGCTGTAACTGCTACCAAGATATCGATCATTCCTTGGCTAGAGCCACTTTTCCGGGACCCGTCATACTTTGATGAACCTTGAGTATCGGACTCGCCCTAGGTCGAGGCAGGTAGTCCGCTGAGGGGAAAAGTTGCATGCGTTGCGGATGAGCTACTGCCAGAATCGATGGATGTGCCCATTGGGGGGGTCAAATAGATGGAAGGACCTGGGCCGGAAACGAAACGGCCGCGCCATCACTACGAGGCGTCCCACCGGATGCCACCTCAACAGCAGAACGCTCCTATCCAAACGTCTCACAACACGACCAGCATCCTCCCGGCACCGTCGTCGTTTCCACCAGGCCCTCAGCAATTACCTCCGCCGTCACCGTTTCACGATGTGAACCAAGAGAGTAGAAGTCTACCGGACCCGCACAGCTACGTCCAGCAAAATCCACATTCAGGCCACACGACCCCAAGAGATGGACGCTTTCCACCCGCCGAATTGACCTTTTCTCGCAGAGAAAGTGCCTCTGGTACTCCGCGGTCGCCGGACGACCACCCTCACTTCCCTTCATCGCGATCAATGAGCATCGTAACAACTGGCGATGGTCACCACTACTCCGGCCAATATCCTGTGGATCCTCCAGCTTCTCTCGCCACATATCCCCAAGATGCACACATGAATGGCACAATACATCATGGTCTCCCCATGCATGGTCCTGATCCCTCAGGCCATCCCATGGTACAGGCGTATGGCCCAGAATACAGTCAGTCGCCAGTGACGGCTGGTCCGCATCCTTACAACATGCACTATGGTCCTTCCATGGGCCAAGCAAGCATACGGCCGAAGAAGGGGAACCGAGCTCAGCAGGTACGTCAACCGTCTTAGCTAATCGAGGCTCCTCGTCTGACTCGGTAGGCATGCGATGTCTGCCGGACAAGGAAAGCAAAATGCGACGAGGGCAGACCACGGTGTGGCTTCTGCCTCGAGAACGAAATGGAATGCCATTACCAAAGTGTGGCACCAGCAAAGTAAGTTAGAATGCCACTGGATCGCTTGCATGATGAACAGGGTGTGCTGATTCTTGACAGGGTGGATCGTGCCAATCAGGCAATCCTCGAGCAGTTGGACGCGCAACAGAAGAGCATCAATGATTTTGGTACTCAACTGGAGCGTATTGAACAATTGCTCTCCTCGAAATCCAAACAAGCCTCCACATCAGCTATGGAAGAAGATACCAAGCCTATCCTACAACACAATGAAAACCCGAGCCAAGCCCCCCCATTGAATCAGAAAGCGGTGGGACCATCAGGCTTCGGGAGTCGAGATATAAAATTTGTTGATGCAAGTCCAAGTGGTTCGTTTAATACGACTGTCACCGAATCCAGTGGGAATGATGCTACCGTACCGTCGATTGCGAGGCAGAACGCCATTCACATCGAGCATAACACTGCAGCGCAGAAATTGTTCCGCTGGCCCTCGATCAAAGCATTGCTTCTGAAATGCAAGGGTCTCAACTTCTCAGAGAGTTCAGAAAACTATTTCATGAGCTTGGAGCTTGGCAAGGGCCCTCTGCGTCTCTATGGGAAAGGGCAAGGGCCAGAACCCAGCGGTGGGAGTCAGTTGAGCGCCGCAGCAGCTAGCCCGGCTAGCAGCTCGAAGAGTGGCCCCACTGACGAGGTTTCGGATACTTCAAGTCCAGCCTCTTCGCCGGAATATACTTGGGGTTATGGCTTCAACCCTGTGGTGGGCGAATCAGGTGCAGAAGGTGTAACAGGAGGCCTCAACGCAGACAATACTCTGAAGCTTGATTCCAGAACGATCACCGCTCTTGGACAAAGCTACACTCAGAATATCCACCTGCTGCATCCCATCATCGACGAACCCGTCCTGAACAAGATGCTTGAACAATTCAAAAGGCGGTATTGTTCAGCGAGTGATCTTGCGACTTCCAAAGCTTCCTTCTTGCCCAACGCGAATCTTGATGCACTTCGCGAGACACCAGCGGGTTTCAACAAACCCATCAAGAGAAAGCATTCGGACGGGGCATACTATTTCCCAGGGGCTGAAGCAAGTCTCGCGCAAGGCTCCATAAGCCCAAGACCTCTCCTCGAGCGATCACCAACGACAGCGATAGTCCTGCTCGTCATGGCTTTAGGCAAGATTTGTCAATGTCGCGAGCCTCTACCAGGGCCGGTTTACAGCCACACTAAGGAGGCCATGTATCCCCGACCCTTTTCGCCCCATTCTCCATCATCTACTTATTCAACATCAGCGCCATCACCCGCTGGCATGGGTCGTCCGAATCAGTTGAGCCCCCGGTCCACCGTTGCAGAGGCCTCCTTTTCTAGTAGAAATCTTGACATCATTCCCGGGTTGGCTTATTACGCTCAAGCTACAGATATCCTCGGAAACATGACTGGTTCTCATGACATTACCTACGTACAGTGTTGTCTCCTGGCAGGCTTGTACGCAGGTCAGCTGGCAAATTCCATCGAGAGTTTGAATTGGATACAGTCAGCAGCAAGAGCTTGTCGTATCCTGGTCAGAAAGTGAGTCCACAAGCTCCGTCTTGCAATCAATTCTTCCTAATACTGCATGTAGTCCGACACTTTCCAATTTTCCGAAAGCGCGTCAGGATCCTATACGGATGGCATTTTATACAGCCTCGCAATTGGAGAGGTAATTTACAGCATTTAGCAAAGTCTACGAAGATGCTGACCTGTTCCAGCGATATATGTGCCGAGATCGACTTTCCTACTAGCGGAATAAAAGATATCGAGGGGGTTGCTTATCCGGCAGGCTACGTTGCCGAGAACGATGTTCAGCCCACTCAAGACGTAATGACTAAAGACAAGATCATGCAATTCTACTCCTACCAATTGCATATACGAAGGATCCTTGATCAATCCCAACAGGGCATGTACGCTCCTGGTATGTTTCGCTGCCACTTGCCATACGCGAGCGAAGCAGTACACGCTGACAAGGAACCAGGCTTGGACGTGACGGAGACGCAAAAGATGAGGCCATTACGCAACATTCTGGACGACTGGATCGTCAATTGGAGGGACAAACTCGTGAACGATCTCAAATGGAATGACGACGACCCGCCAACCAGAGATATCAACGCCGCAAGACTGCGCGGAAAATTCTACGGAGCTCAATACATCATCCATCGCCCTTTTCTTCACTACGCGCTGGAGCTAGATGCGAATGGCGGGCTTGACCAGTATATGGCGGAGCATGATGAACAGCAAGCAGGTGCTATGCGTCCGCCGAGGGCAGCATCCGATCCTTACTTAGATGAAGTGCTTGGGTCGGCAAAAGTTACAATCAAAGCGGCATATCTTAGCACGCAAGCATTTGATGGGGTTATGGACCTTAAACGCCTGATTGTGACGAACATAGTGGGGACAGCTCATGCGTAAGTCGCCGTCCTCGTATTGGCGCCCAATTTCCCCTAATCTCCCCCAACAGACAATTCGGTAACATGCTGGTCTTATCTGCCGTGTACAAGTCGAAGCACTTGAAGAGATACATATCGACCACCAACCGTAGGAACACCATGGAGCACCTGTTCAATCGTACGATCACCTTCCTTCGAAGCCTAAAATCAATCTCACCCACGCTCAATCATGATATGCTCATCCTCCAAAGTCTGAGGGAAGTCGTCTTCGAAGGCGAAGCCGAGGATACTCCAACAGTGTCTTCCTCATTCGGCTGAAAATATGGAGAAAATCATTCTCGAAGTTCGCAAGAGGCTCTAAATCTTTTCGAGCCCATCGACACACCCATAATGGCGCCTCTCCTCACTCATCTCAACACTAAAGCTACACATGGTCTACCAATCCCACCATTCGTCTTATCATCTACCTCACCGGGATGGACACCCTTCAATGCATTGTCCACTACGACGGCGGCTCTAGTCTGATATCGCATCTTAAATCTCCTATCCCAGCCCCAACTCGAACTGTATATAAAACCCCGCATCGGCACGACATGGGCATTGCATCGCATCAATCAACATCAGAACCCTCGTCGACACCATATCGCCTCAACCTCGCCCCCACATCCGTCGCTCCCTACCATTCACAAACCAACTTCATTCGCTCTTTACACTCAGCATCTTACAATAAACCGCGGCAACGCCCCCTGTTGGCGCAAGCCTTCATATACCCCCCTACACCCCTAATACCCACCTGCTAATCCCCACCTACCTCGGCACACGACCTCCGGACTTGCTTTTGGCGCATGGGCGGCTATCGTGAGCGACTTTATCCATCGTCATCATTATCTATATCTCCGGCGGCTACCTCATTTTATCTATTGTTACTACCAGCATCGCATCGCATTGGACACAAATTTTTTTTGTTGGTTTTTTTTTGGGAACACTGCCAGATTTTGGCTTTCTTGGTGTTGCCGAGGGAAGGAGGGAGGGAGAGCGAGAGATCAGGACTCGTTCGCATGCCTTCTGCTGGTCGGGATGGGTGGGAATTTGATGTCGGTTTTTGAGTATGGGGTGGGGGGGTATGTAGGAGGTATATATATGATATATATACTTTTCAAATATGTGATTGCTGGTTATTGCCCTTGGTACTTGAACAGGAGGGAATAGTGCTGGGGGTGAGTTGAGGATGAATGATTTTCTTCTGTTATAATAACTATAATGTGAGGATATCAGCCGCCTTTTCGGTCTCTTCGAAGCTAAGACGACTTGATACGCCAAGTGAAGTGTCCATTATCTAACCATGGCAATATCCCGAGATCCACCCCCCCATTCTTTCATCTGCCATTCTGCCGCACAACCATCACCTCAACCCCCATCCCCCACCCCTCCTTCCCACCAACC
>JAABUQ010000758.1_pt1 | contig 74737 bp, 82 predicted proteins | sample 5560001 | NCBI WGS metagenome assembly JAABUQ01 (sample SAMN10711888, study PRJNA513371) | rock metagenome | isolation source: Antarctica rocks | place: Antarctica: Victoria Land, Finger Mt nord | collected 2015-12-18 | reverse complement strand
CGCTTGGAGCTCGGCTCGAACTCGCGGCGTCGTTCGGGCTGAGCCATGAAGACTGCCTGCCATAACGCTTCCTCTCCCTCTCGGGTCAAAGTAGCGTCACGACTCCCCGGGACCAAACACCTAGAGCATGGCGAGCGGATGCTTGCGCTCGGGAGGCGGGAACGCCCGGTCGAGTGCCGCCAGCTCGTCGTCCTGCAGCACGATCGAGAGCGCCCCGGCGTTCTCGCGCACGTGCGCCGCGGAGGCCGCCTTGGGGATGCTGATCACGTTGGGATGACGCAGCGTCCAGGCCAGTGCGACCTGCGCCGGGGTGGCGCCACGCTTCGCCGCGATATCCGCCAGGACAGGATGCCCGAGCAGCGCACCGCCTTGTCCCACCGGCGAGTAGGCCATCAGCGGCACCCCCTGGTCGTGGCCGTAGCGGAGCAGGTCGAACTCGATCCCGCGATGCTCGAGGTTGTAGAGCACCTGGTTGGTCAGGCAGCCGCGCGGACGGGCCAGCCCAACCAGGCAATGCATGTCGTCGACGTCGAAGTTCGACACGCCCCAGTCGCCGATCATGCCGTCGCGCCGCAGCGCCTCGAAGCCGTCGATGGTCTCGCCGAGCGAAACGCTGCCGCGCCAGTGCAGCAGGTAGAGATCGATCCGGTCGGTGCCGAGCCGCTTCAGGCTGGCCTGGCAGGAGCGGCGCACGCCGTCCCGGCTCGCATTGCCCGGCAGCACCTTGCTGACCAGGAACACCTGGTCGCGTATGCCGGCGATGGCCTCGCCGACCAGCTGCTCGGCCGCGCCGTCGCCGTACATCTCGGCGGTGTCGATCAGCGTCATGCCGAGTTCGATGCCCAGGCGCAGGCTGTCGCGCTCCGTCTTCCAGGCCGCACGCGAACCCATACGCCAGGTGCCCTGGCCGAGCGCCGGCACGGTGGAGCCGTCATGCAGACGAACCCGCCGCGCGCTGCCGCTCATGACCCGGCGCCATCCTTGGCCGGGACGGTCTCCGCACCCTGTCGATCGTCCGTAGGCCTCGCCTTGGCATCTCCCTCGCCGAGCTGGTCGGGTATGCCGTTGGTCATGCCCGGACCGTTCAGGTGGTCATGGCTGGCCGGCGTCGCATTCGGATCGAGCGGTGCCGCCGATCCCTTGTTGTCGTCCTGCATGAAGCTCTCCCGCGCCAGGGGCTAGTCAAGCCCTGGTCAACCCGCCTTATGCCACCCCTGTGGTTGCTGCCGCCAGTAGGCCAGTTGGTGGCCCGCCCCCTTCAGGCGCGACCAGCGTCCGCGTGCGGCCGCGACCGCCGTCTCGTCGCTGCCGTCGAACAGGTCGAACACACGCTCGAACGTCTCGCCCTCCCCCGCTTCGAGACCGTCGAGCAGGAACAGGAAGCTCGCACCGTTGGCGGCGGGCGATGCGTCTCCCGGCGGCCGGCTCTCGATCCAGACCGGCTGCAGCTCCGCCCGGCCGAGCTTGGCGGTGCCGTGGGGCAGCCAGACCGGCTCCGGCGCCTGCCACAGCGCCTCGTCGAGTGCGGCCACGCGCGCCTCGTCGCGGACACGCACCAGCGCCCGCTTCCCGAAATCCAGCGTGCGCCCGAGCAGGCGCGGCAGCGCCTGCTCGGCGGTGCTGCGTGTGAGGTGGTAGAAGCCGATCTCGGTCATTCCGGAGCATCAGCTCTCGTATTGGCTCGCCACCAGCCGGTCGAGCAGCCGCACGCCGAAGGCGGTGGCGCCCTTGGGCACGGTCGGCGCGTCCTTGCTGCTCCAGGCGGTACCGGCGATGTCGAGATGCGCCCAGGGCACGTCGTTGACGAAGCGCTGCAGGAACTGCGCCGCCGTGATCGAGCCACCCGGACGGCCGCCGATATTCTTCATGTCGGCGATGTCCGAGCGCAGCAGCTTGTCGTATGCGCGGCCCATCGGCATCCGCCACACCGCCTCGCCGGACGCCTTGCCGGCGTCCAGCAGCTGCTGCGCCAGCGTGTCGTCGTTGCAGAACAGGCCGGCATGCTCGTGGCCGAGGCCCACCACGATCGCCCCGGTCAGGGTCGCCAGGTCGATCATGAAGCGTGGCTTGAAGCGCTCCTGCGCGTACCAGAGCACGTCCGCCAGCACGAGCCGGCCCTCGGCGTCGGTGTTGATCACCTCGATGGTCTGTCCGGAATGGCTGGTCACCACGTCGCCCGGGCGCATGGCACTCCCCGAGAGCATGTTCTCGACCAGCCCGACCAGCCCGACCGCGTTCACCCGGGCGCGTCGTCCGGCGAGTGCGGCCATCAGCCCGACCACGGCGCCGGCGCCGGCCATGTCCCACTTCATGTCCTCCATGCCGCCGGCCGGCTTGATCGAGATGCCGCCGGAATCGAACGTCACCCCCTTGCCGACGAAGGCGACCGGTGCCTCGTCGCCGCCGCCGTTCCAGCGCATGATGACCGTGCGCGCCTCCTTGTCCGAGCCCTGCGCGACGCCGAGCAGGGCGCCGAAGCCCAGCTCGGTCATCGCGGCCGGCCCGAGCACCTCGACCTCGAGGCCGAGCGAGGCGAGCGCCTCGATGCGATCGGCGAATACCGGTGGGCTGAGCACGTTGGCGGGCTCGCTGACCAGGTCGCGGGCGATGCGGACGCCGTGCGCCAACGCGGCCAGCGACGGCCAGGCCGCACGCGCGGCGGCCGGATCGCCGGCCAGCACGGCGAGCGTCTCCAACTGCGGCTTGTCCTCCGGTTTCTCCCGGGTGCGGTAGCGGTCGAAGCGGTAGGCGCCGAGCACGGCGCCGAGGGCGGCGTGCGCCGCGAGCCCGTCCGGCAGTCCGTCCGTCCCGAGGGCGGCGTGGGCGCTGGCCTTTAGGGCCGCCGCCGCGGCGCTGCCGGCCGCCTCCGCCGCGCCGGCGTCGATGTCGGCGCTCTTGCCGAGCCCAATCACCACCACGCGCGACAGGCCGGCGCCTGGACCGTGCAGCACGACGCTCTTGTTGCGGCCGAAGCGGAACTTCGAGGCCTCCAGGCCGCGCGAGACGGCGCCGCCGGTGGCGCGGTCGACGGCCTGGAACAGCGGCGAGCGCTCGCCGTCCTCGGCGGCCAGCAGGGCGACCGCGCTTCCGGCGGACAGGGCGTCCGCGCCTCCGGCGGGCAGGGCGTCCGCGCCTCCGGCGGGCAGGGCATCGAGGCGTGCCTCGGCAAACTCGATCTGCAGCATGGCGGCGTCTCCGTGCGATATCCTGGTCTGCGTCTAGTTAAGTGACATCCCGCACGAGGGCCAGCCTGTCCGTCCTGATGCGCAAGCGGGGCGGCCCTTTGCTTGCGCGGCCCTTGTCGCTACTGCTCGCCGATGAACGACACCGACCTACTGGCCCAGGCCGCAGAGCTCGCCGATCGCGCCGCGGCGATCATCCTGCAGATACGCACACGCGGCTTCGAGACCGTGGTCAAAGCCGATCGGAGCCCGGTGACGGAGGCCGACCACGCCGCCGAGGCGATCATCCTAGAAGGGCTGCGCCGGCCAGTCGCCGGGCACAGGCCGATCCCGGTGATCGCCGAGGAGGAGGTCGCGGCGGGACGCGTCGAGGCGGCCGGTGACTGCTTCTGGCTGGTCGACCCGCTCGACGGCACGCGCGAGTTCGCCACTGGGCGAGACAGCTTCACGGTCAATATCGGCCTCGTGCGCGACGGCCGCGCGGTGCTCGGCGCGGTGGCGCTGCCGGCCTTCGGCCAGCTCTACCTCGGCATCGTGGGACAGGGCGCGGTGCGCCGGGACGCCGCCGGCGAGCACCCCATCGCGACCCGCACGGCACCCGCCGAGGGGCTGACCGTGCTGGCCTCGCGGCACTACGCGAACGATCCGGCGCTGCGCGCCTACCTGGGCACCCAGCGTATCGCCAGCATCGGCAACATCGGCTCGGCGGCCAAGTTCGTGCGCGTCGCCGAGGGGGCGGCCGACCTGTATCCGCGCCTCGGCCGCACCATGGAGTGGGACACCGCGGCACCCCAGGCTGTGCTGGAGGCGGCCGGCGGCAGCGTCCGGCTGTTCGACGGCACGCCGCTCGGCTACGGCAAGCCGGGCTGGGAGAACCCGCACTTCGTCTGCCGCGGCACGATGCGGGATGCCGATCCAACATGCTAACCTGATGTACGGCGATGGATCGAGGGTGAGCGGGCGCGAGGCATGCGTACGGTGAGGACACAGCGTCTCGATGCCGATGATGCCGGGATCGCGCGTGCGGCAGCGCTGCTTCGCGCCGGCCGGCTGGTCGCGTTCGGCACCGAGACGGTCTACGGGCTGGGTGCGGACGCCGCCCAGCCGCAGGCGATCGAGGCGGTGTTCGCGGCCAAGGGGAGGCCGCGCCACAACCCGCTGATCGCCCACGTCGCCGACTCGGACGCCGCCTTCCGGCAGGTGCGCGAGACCCCGCTCGCGCGCCTCCTGGCCGACGCGTTCTGGCCGGGACCGCTGACCCTGGTGCTGCCCGCGCGCGCCGACAGTACGGTCTGTGCCGCGGCCGCCGCCGGGCTCGCGACGCTCGCGGTCCGGGTGCCTTCCGGCACCGTTGCCCAGGGATTGCTGCGTGCGTTGGACCGGCCGGTCGCGGCGCCCTCCGCCAACCCCTCCGGACGGGTCAGCCCGAGCGAGGCCGCGCACGTGCTAGAGGGCCTGGCCGGGCGCATCGACGCGGTGCTGGATTGCGGCCCCTGCGCGGTCGGGCTGGAGAGCACGGTGCTGGAGCTGAGCGGCGGTCAGGCGACGCTGCTGCGGCCAGGCGGCATCGCGGCCGAGGCGATCGAGGCGCTGCTGGCGGCGCGCGGCGTGCCGGCGCTGCGGCTTCCCGCACCCGGCGCGTACGCGGCCCCGGCCTCCCCGGGGATGCTCGCCTCGCACTACGCGCCGACTCTGCCACTGCGCCTCGACGCCGCCGGCACCGGTCCGGACGAGGCGCTGCTCGCCTTCGGCCCTGCCCTGCCCGGCGCCGGCCTGACCTGGAACCTGAGCCCGGACGGCGACCTCGCGCAGGCGGCATCGCGTCTGTTCGCCGGGCTGCGCTGGCTCGACACGCACGGGCTCCGGCTCGGGCTGCTGCGCATCGCGGTCATGCCGATCCCGTCGCGCGGACTCGGCCTGGCCATGCGCGACCGGCTGCAGCGCGCGGCGGCACCTCGCGCGCCTTTCCCGGGCGCGCCTTTCCCGGGCACGCCTGTCCTGGAGCGCATCGGCGCATGAGCCAGGGCTTCGATCCGAAAGAACTCAAGACGCTGTCGGACATCCTGGCGCTGGTGCTGGAGGACCAGCCGGGCCAGTCCGCGACCGCCCTGGAGGCGATCCGCGCCCGCGCGCGACGCAACGCCGTCACCGGTGGGGCGCTGAAGAACCTGTTCGTCGCCATCGCGCCCAACCCGCCGCGCGCCGCGGCCGCGTCCCGCCCGCGCACCGCCAAGGCCGCCGGCACGCCCGAGTTGCAGGCGGCGCGCGTGCGGGTCTCGCAGCTCACCGCCGACGTCGGCAGGCTCGATCTCGACCTGCGCGGCGCCACCGCGCGCATCGAGGCGCTTCGCTCGGAGCTGAACCTCACCCGGCAGGCACGCGCGGAAGCGCAGCAGGCGCTGCTGCGGGTGACCACCGACAGCCGTCCGCGCAAGATCGTGATGGCACTTTGCCTGATCTGCGGCGTGCTGCTCGGCATCGCCGGCGCCTCGATGGTCAACGCCGTGATGCCGTCGGCCAAGCCGGACAACTCCCGCTACCTCGAACAGCCGCTGAGATGAACCAGATCCTGCCAGAAGACACCGACCTTCTCGACGCCCTGCGCCAGGCGCTCGGCACCTCCGGCGTGCTGACCGGCGCCGCCGACACCGACGCCTATTGCGAGGACTGGCGCGGCCTCTATCGCGGCCGGGCGATGGCGGTGATACGGCCGGCCGACACCGGAGGCGTGGCCGAGGCAGTGCGGCTGTGCGCGCGCCATGGCGTGCGGCTGGTGCCGATGGGCGGCAACACCAGCCTGGTCGGGGGCGCCGCCGTGCACGAGGACGGCAGCGAGATCGTGCTCAGCCTGTCCCGGCTGAACCGCATACGGGCCGTCGACGCGCTCGACATGACGCTCTCGATCGAGGCCGGCGCGACCCTGAAGGCGGCACAGGACGCGGCGCGTGCGGCCGGATGCCTGCTGCCGCTCTCGATCGCCTCCGAGGGCTCCGCGCAGATCGGCGGCATCCTGGCCACCAACGCTGGCGGCAACAATACCGTGCGCTACGGCAACGCGCGCGAGCTGGTGCTCGGGCTGGAGGCGGTGCTGGCCGACGGAAGCGTGTTCCACGGCATGCGCCGGCTGCGCAAGGACAATACCGGCTATTCCCTGCGCCACCTGCTGGTCGGCTCCGAGGGCACGCTGGGCATCATCACCGCCGCGATCCTGCAGCTCGCGCCGATGCCGCGCGCGATCGAGGTGGCGCTGTGCGGGGTGGCCTCGCCGGAGGCCGCGCTCGCGCTGTTCGCCCGCTTCCGCGCGCAGGACCCGGCGGCGATACAGGCGTTCGAGTTCATGTCCGGCACCAGCATGGCGCTGGTGACCGGCCTGATCGAGGGCGCCGTGCTGCCGCTGGCCGAGGCGGCGCCGCACTACGTCCTGGTCGAGCTCGCCCAGGTGCGCGAGGAAGGCGGGCTGCGCGCGCTGATGGAGACGGTGCTCGGCGACGCGCTGGAGGACAGCGCCGTGCTGGACGCGGTGATCGCCGAGAGCGGCCCGCAGCGCGACGCGATCTGGAAGCTGCGCGAGGAGCACTCCGAGGCCCAGAAGCGCGCCGGCGGCAACGTCAAGAACGACGTCTCGGTGCCGGTCTCGCGGGTGCCCGAGCTGATCCGGCGCGCGAGCGAGGCCTGCGCCGCGCTGATGCCCGGCATACGCATCGCCCCGTTCGGGCATCTCGGCGATGGCAACATCCACTTCAACCTGGTGCAGCCGGAAGCGATGGAGCGCGACGCCTTCCTCGCCCGCGACCACGAGATCATGGATGCGGTCTGCGGCGTGGTGCGCACCCTGGAGGGCTCGTTCTCGGCCGAGCATGGCGTCGGCCGGCTCAAGCCCTACATGATGGAGGCATGGCGCGGCGGCGCCGAGCTCGACGCCATGCGCCGGATCAAGCAGGCGATGGACCCGCAGGGCCTGCTCAACCCAGGCAAGCTGCTGCCGTCCTGAAGGCTCGAAGGCTCGAAGAGGAGGCGGCACGTGGCGGAACCCTGGCAGGCGCTGGAGGCGATCGGGCTGCTGCCCGACGTCGAGATCGACCCGGCCACGGCGGCGCTGCAGCTCGCGCGCCTCGATTCCCCTCGGAGCGACTGGCTGGCAGCGTCCGCGCATCTCTCCGAGCTGGCGCGCGAGGCGGCCGCGATCGGCCGCGTGCTGTCCGGCCGCTCCGCCGAGGCACGCATCGGCGCCCTCGCCGGGCTGATCCACGCGCGCTTCGGCTATCGCGGCGACAGCGAGAGCTACGACGACCTCGACAACGCCAACCTGATACGCGTCGTCGAGCGGCGCCGCGGCCTGCCGGTGGCGCTCGGCGTGCTCTGGCTGCACTGCATACGCGCGGCCGGCTGGGACGGGCACGGCATCGACTTCCCCGGGCATTTCCTGGTGGCGCTGGTGGCCCCTGCCACCCACGAGCGGGCGGACGGGCCGGCGCGGCAGACACGGGTGCTGATCGACGCGTTCGGCAGCGGCGCCAGCGTCGGCACCGCCGACCTGCTGCTCCTGCTCGCCCGCATCGGCAGCAGGGACACGGCACTTCGCCCGGGCATGGTCCGGCCGATGAGCACCCGCGACGTCCTGCTCCGGCTGCAGCGCAACCTGGTGCAGCGCCGCCTGGCGGCCGGCGAGACCAAGGCGGCGCTCGGTTCGCTCGAGGGCATGCTGCAGATCGCGCCGGACGTCGCCGCCAACTGGCTGAACGCCGCCGACCTCAACCGCCATCTCGGCCGCATCCACGAGGCGATCGGCTGCCTGGAGCGTTTCCTCGCCCTGGTACCGAACAGCGCCGCCGCGATCCAGGCCCGCGCGCAGCTCGACGAGCTTCGTCGCGACGGTGCACGCTGACCTGCGCAACTCATACCGGCGGCCCTTCGGGCTTACCGGTATGCACGTGGGGTTGGCGGGGCGGCCACGTGCAAAATATGACCCGTGATACCGGTCGCCCTATTGGGCGGCTGGTATCAAGAGCGGCGCGCCGCGCGATAGCTTCCGGACAGCCGGGTCAGCCACGACCTGCCCGGTATGTCGGCGGTGGATGACAGCTCGGGTGCCGCGTCGGGCTCGGATGTCGCCCGGGATGCCGCCTCGCGCCAGCTGGCCGCCGCCATGGCCGGATCGGCATTCCCGCGCAGGCCGAGCAGGAACTCCAGCCCGTCCCGCTCGGTGTCGCGGAACAGCGTGCACTCCAGCTCCAGTACGCCGAACGCCGCCAGCTCGGCCAGCAACAGGCACATGCGGCGCGGGGTGAACACCCAGCAATGCACGTCCTGGTAGCGCCCGCTGTCGCGCACCTCGCGGCACACGCCCTCGGCCCAGCGATAGCGGCCGGCATCGACCACTGGCGGCGGCGGCGGCCGACCGGCCCAGACCGCCGCCGCATCGACTTCGACGACGTGCAGGAAGTAGTCCGCGATGCGTGCCAGCGGCGGCATGCGTGCGCCCGCCGCGTGCGCGGCCAGCAGGTCGGCCAGCGTGCTCTCGGCCCGGTGGTGGTCGAAGCAGAACCGCTTGTCCGGCACCACCAGCCGGATCTCGCCTGACGGCGCCAGCGCCCGCCCGACCGCCCGCAGCCAGCCGATCAGGTCGGGCACGTGCTCGATGACGTGGGAGGCGACGACGTAGTCGACCGGCCCGTGCGCCTGCACCAGGCGGTCGATGCCGTGCTCGTCCCAGACGCAGTCGACCGGCATGATCGCGTCGGCCCGCACACCGGCGTCGCCCGCATACTTGGCGCGCAGGCTCTCGGTGTCGGCATGGTCGACATACAGCACGCGTCCCATCGCGCGGGTGACGATGGGACGGTCGAGCGGGCCGATCTCGGCCCCGAGCAGGCGGTCGAAGGCGAGCCCGGCCAGCAGGGCGGCGTTGCGCGGATGCAGGCTAATGCACGTAGACCCGGACCTCGGACGCATGCGCCGCCGGATCGGCCACGGCCGTCATCTCGATCTGCGCGGGGTCGGCGCCGTCGGCCGAGATCGCCTGGGCGACCGGCCGGCCATCCAGGCTCACAGCGGCACGCAGGGCGGCGGCCTGGGCCGCGGGCGAGGATGCGCCCTGCGCCGCGGGCGCGACGCTCTCGACGGTGAACAGCACGTTGGGCTTTCGCGCCAGCGCCGCGCCGACTGCCCGGCGCAGGTCCGGCTGCCAGTCCTGTTCCGGCTGGCCGGCGCGCACGACGAACAAGGGCGGGACCGGTGCCGGTCCGCCCGCGGCCTGCGGCTGCTCGGGCGGCGTGGGCGCGCGGCCGGCGCGGCCGTCGAAGCTGCGCTGGTCGACGAGCGCGCAGCCGGCCAGCAGCACGCAGCAGGCGAGGATGGCGGAGGATCGCGTATCGAATGCATGCATGGCGGCGCACGCTCGCAGGGATCCGCCAGGACGGCAAGCGAGCGCGCGCCTTGCCGTCCGGCGCATGGGCCTCCTATAGGACGCTGGATGGATTTGGATTCAGGCCTGGATGGTCCGATCGCCGGCCGGAGCGAGCCCGCGGCGGACCATATCCTCGCGGCTACGTTGCGCCTCGCGGTGGCGCGCCAGCCGCATCGGGGTAGCCACGCGCTCGGCATGGTCGAGGTGGTCAGCGTGCTGTGGAGCCGTTTCCTGCGCTTCGACTCGGGTGATCCGCATTGGCCGGACCGGGACCGGTTCGTGGTCTCGGCGGCGCGCTTCGCACCGGTGCTGCGCGCGCTGCTGTCGCTGACCGGCGAGGCACGCGCCGGCGATGCCGAGGAGCCGGACGGCGAGCTGCTCGATTTCGGTCAGCACCCTGGCCTGGAGATGGCGATCGGACCCGCCGGACAAGGCATCGCCACCGCCGCCGGGATGGCGACCGCCGAGCGCATCCTGGCGGCACGCTTCGGCCACTCGCTGGTCGATCATCGCAGCTGGGTATTGGCCTGCGAGACCGACCTTTCCGCGGGCGTCGCCCTGGAGGCGGCGGCGCTGGCCGGGCAGTTGCGGCTGAACCGGCTCACCGTGCTGTTCGAGCTGGATGCCGACGCCGCCGAGGGCAGCGCCTTCGAGGGCGAGCTCGCATCGATCGGGGGGCCGATGGCGCGATTCGCAGCCTGCGGCTGGTCGGTGCGTCGCGTCGACGCGCATGATCCCGACGCGATCGCGCAGGCCCTCGCCGGCGCCATGCGCGGACGCAAGCCGAGCCTGATCGCCTGCGTCGTGCGGCGGCAGGCCGAGCCGGAGGCGAAATTAGAAGGGGGGCCGGAGGCGAAATTAAAGGGTGGGCCGGAGGCGAGACTGAAGGGGGCGCCGGAAGCGAAAACGCGGAGGGGGCCGGACATGGTCCCGGAGGCCTGGCGCGAGGCTTGGCGCGCGTGCGGCCGTCGCGGCAGCAGCGTGCGCCGTGGCTGGCTCAGGCGCCTGGTCCGGCATCGCCACCACGGCGAGTTCGAGCGGGTGACCGCCGGGAGGCTGCCCTCCGGCTGGCGCCGGTCGTGGCGCGACGCCTGGCAGCTCGCCGTCGAACCGGATACGGACGCGCAGGCCAACGCGGAACATGACGCATCCGGCGCGCGCCGGGGGCTGGACGCGCTGTTGGCGCTGCTGCCGGAGTTCGTCAGCCTGTCCTGCGAGACGGGCCTGCCGAGCATGCCGCAGCTGAACACGTCGCGCTCGAACGCCGCGCATCCCGGGCGGATCGGCCGCAGGCTGTGCCTCGGCACCCAGGAGCACGGCATGGCGGCGCTGCTGAACGGCATCGCGCTGCATGGCGGCCTGCTGCCCTGCGGCTCGGCCTCGTTCATCGCCATCGACCGCATGCGCCCGGCGCTGCGGCTCGGCGCGCTGATGGGCCGGCAGGTGATCCACCTGCTGACCCATGACGGGATGGCGCTGGGCGAGGACGGCGCCGCCTGGCAGCCGGTCGAGCACCTCGCCAGCCTGCGCGCCATGCCCAACGTGGCGGTGTTCCGTCCGGCGGACGGCACCGAGATGATGGAGTGTTGGCAGCTCGCGCTGCACCGCACCGGGGGTCCCAGCCTGATCGCCTTCTCCTCGCGCGTGCCGCCCGACCTGCGCGGGCAGGCCCGCTCCGCCGACGCGGGCTCGAACGCCCTCGACGGTGCCTGCGCCCGTGGCGGCTACGTGCTGTCGGATCCGCCGGAGGGACGCGTGCGCGACGTGACCCTGATCGCGACCGGCCCCGAGGTCACGGTCGCGATGGCGGCGCGCGACCGGCTGATGCGGCACGGCATCGCCGCCGCCGTCGTCTCGCTGCCCTGCTGGGAGCTGTTCTCGGCGCAGGCCGTGGCCTACCGCGAGGCGATCCTGGGCAGGGTGCTTCGGATCGGCATCGAGGCGGCGTCGGGTTTCGGCTGGGAGCGCTGGCTCGGGGCGGACGGCGTGTTCATCGGGATCGACGATTTCGGCATCTCGGCGCCGGCGGACGAGCTCTACCGGCGCTTCGGCATCACGCCGGAAGCGGTGACCGAACGGGTGCGCCGCTGCCTGGGCCTCAGCCTGCGGTCGCACGGCATCTAGCCTCTGGCCCGGCAACCCCTGTAGTGTCGGGCCGGGCCGGGGGCTCACGTACCGCCCGCGATACGGGCAGGATCAGGAAGGACGAACGCAATGCCGGTAAAGGTTGCCATCAACGGGTTCGGGCGGATCGGGCGGCTGGTGCTGCGCGGCATCATCGAGAGCGGCCGCACCGACGTGGTGGCGGTCGCCATCAACGACCTCGGCAGCGTGTCGGACAACGCCCACCTGCTTCGCTACGACAGCGTGCATGGCCGCTTCCCCGGCGAGGTGAGCGTCGAGGGCGACAGCATCACCATCCAGGCCAATGGCCGCACCTACGGACCGCTCCGCGTGTCCGCCGAGCGCGACCCGTCGAAGGTGCCCTACCAGGGCGTCGACGTGGCCATGGAGTGCACCGGCCTGTTCACCAAGAAGGAGTCCGCGTCGCAGCTGATCACCGCCGGCGCACGCAAGGTGCTGGTCTCCGCCCCGGCCGACGGCGTCGACGCTACCATCGTCTACGGCGTCAACCACCAGAGCATCACCCGCGAGATGACCGTCATCTCGAACGCCTCCTGCACCACCAACTGCCTGGCGCCGATGGCCAAGGTGCTGGACGACGCCTTCGGCATCGAGCGCGGCTACATGGTCACCATACACAGCTACACCGGCGACCAGCGCACCGTGGACACGCTGCACAAGGACCTGCACCGGGCCCGCGCCGCCGCGCTGAACATGATCCCGACCAGCACCGGGGCGGCGCGCGCGGTCGGACTGGTGCTGCCGCAGCTCAAGGGCAAGCTGGACGGCACCGCGATCCGGGTGCCGACCGCCAACGTCTCGCTGGTCTCGCTGGACTTCGTGCCGCGCACGGTCCCGAGCAGCGTCGCCGAGGTCAACAACCTGTTCCGCGACGCGGCCGGCGGCGCCCTGAAGGGCATCGTGGTCTACAGCACCGACCCGCTGGTCAGCAGCGACTTCAACCACGTCACCGCCTCCTGCTCGTTCGACGCCACCCAGACCTCGCTGGTCGATGGCGGCAAGCTGGTGCGGGTGTGCGGCTGGTACGACAACGAGTGGGGCTTCTCCAACCGCATGGCCGACACCGCCGCCCTGTTCGGCAGCCTCTGATGCCGGATCCGGTCGCAGGTCCGGGCAAGGACAAGGGAACGTCGTTCCGCACGATCGACGCGCTCGACTGCACGGGCAAGCGGGTGCTGCTGCGCGCCGACCTCAACGTGCCGCTGCGCGACGGCCGCATCACCGACCTGACCCGGCTGGAGCGCCTGACCCCCACCATACGCGAGCTAGCCGACAAGGGCGCCCGCGTGATCGTGGTCAGTCATTTCGACCGGCCCAAGGGCAGGCGCGTGCCGGAGATGTCCCTGGCCCCGGTCTGCGAGGCGCTCGCCCAGGTGCTCGGCCATCCGGTGCGGTTCGCCGAGGACTGCCTGGGTCCGCAGGCGGAGGCCGCGGTGGCGGCACTCGGCGACGGCGACGTGCTGGTGCTGGAGAACACGCGGTTCTATCCCGGCGAGGAGGCCAACGACCCGGAGATGGCGCGCGGGCTGGCGGCACTCGCCGACATCTACGTCAACGACGCCTTCTCGGCGGCGCATCGCGCGCACGCCAGCACCGAGGGGGTGGCGCGCCACCTTCCCGCCCATGCCGGCCGCCTGATGCAGGCCGAGCTGGCCGCCCTCACGCTCGCCCTGGAAGACCCGGAGCGGCCGGTGGGGGCGATCGTCGGCGGCGCCAAGATCTCCACCAAGCTCGACCTGATCGGCAACATCATGGGCCGCGTCGACGTGCTGATCATCGGCGGCGCCATGGCCAACACCTTCCTGGCGGCCAAGGGTATCGGCGTCGGCCGCTCGCTGCAGGAGCCGCAGATGCACGACACCGCGCGCACCATCATGGCGCGGGCGGCCGAGCGCGGCTGCCGCATCCTGCTGCCGGTCGATGCCGTCACCGCGACCGAGTTCAAGGCCTTCGCGGCCACCCGGATCGTGCCGGTGGAGCAGGTCGCCGAGAACGAGATGATCCTCGATTGCGGCCCGCGGACCGTCGAGCTGCTGGGCCATGAGATACGCAAGCTCAAGACGCTGGTCTGGAACGGGCCGATGGGCGCCTTCGAGACGCCGCCGTTCGATGCCGGCACCACCGCCCTGGCCGATCTCGTCGCCGACCTGACCGAAGCGGGCCGGCTGCGCTCGGTGGCGGGCGGTGGCGATACCGTCTCGGCGCTTCGCCATGCCGGGGTGATCGACCGACTGTCCTACGTCTCCACCGCCGGCGGCGCCTTCCTGGAGTGGCTGGAGGGCAGGACCCTGCCCGGCATCCAGGCGCTGACGGCACTCGGCGGGATCATCCTGCCGCGGTAGCTTCCATCCTGAGCAGGGCTGGCTTCAGCTGCTGCTTAATCAATCGTTAAGCCGTCCGCGCGATGATGCCGACATGATCTCGAGCAGCACACTCGCCGCCCTCTTCGCACCTGCTCGGCCCGGCACCCACGCCGCCAGCCCGGCGACCCCAGCCATGCCGAAGCAGGCCGCGGCGGCGACGGATTTATCACCGCCGCAGGCGCAGCCGGACCCGAGAACCCGCCGCGGCACGCTGCTCGACATCTCGACCTGAGCCTCCGCCTCGGCGTCGCAGCTGCACGATCCTCAAGGCACGCGCACGTCCGGCATTCCTGCCTTTGACGGGTATGCATCGTAATAATTACGCCTACACTGTTCCCGACGGCCAGGAAATCGGCAGAAGCCGCGGCGAGAGGGAACAGGATGGCGAACCCCGCGACCGGCGCCAGGTTCTACGCACCCTACCTGCTGTTCATCGCCGGCATGGGCGGCCTGCTCTACGGGGTGGATGTCGGCATCATCGCGGCGGCGCTGCTCTACCTGAACAAGACGATCAACCTTACGGTCGGCCAGACCTCGGTCATCGTCGCAGCCGTGCTGGGCGGCAGCATGCTGTCCTCGCTGGTGGCGGGGGCGCTTGCCGACTGGTTCGGGCGCAAGACGATGATGATCGTGAGCGGGCTGATGTTCGTGCTCAGCGTGGGGCTGATCGTGATCTCGCAGAGCTTCCTGCCGCTGTTCGCAGGCCGGCTGCTGCAGGGGATGAGCGGCGGCGTGATCGCGGTCGTGGTGCCGCTCTACCTCGCGGAGTGCCTCAGCGCCGGCAGCCGCGGACGCGGGACGGCTGTGTTCCAGTTCATGCTGACCGTCGGCATCGTCATCGCCTCGGTGGTAGGGCTCACCTACACGCGGCACGCGGAAGCCGCGATCGCCGCGGCGGCAGGGGACCCGGCACTGGTCGGCGCGGCGCAGAACGCGGCCTGGCGCAGCATGTTCCTGGCCGTCGTCTATCCGGGCCTGGTCTTCCTCGTCGGCGCGTTCTTCATCAGCGAGTCGCCGCGCTGGCTGTTCCGCAAGGGCAGGCACGGACAGGCGCTGGCGGCGCTGCGCCGGTCGTGCTCGGAGGAGGAAGCCCGGCTGGAGCTGGCGGAGATGCAGGCCTCCGCGGCCGGGCAGCCGCAGGCGCTGGCCCGCGGCAGCTCCCTCCTGCAGCGCAAGTACGTGGTGCCGTTCGTACTCGCCTGCGTCATCCTGGCCTGCAACCAGGCCACAGGCATCAACTCCATCCTCGGCTTCCTCGTCGTCATCCTCAAGCAAGCGGGCCTGACCCCGGCGCTGGCGACGCAGGGCGACGTCGCGGTGAAGCTGCTCAACTGCGTCATGACCCTGGTGGCGGTCGCCCTCGTCGACCGCAAGGGCCGCACGTTCCTGCTCAAGCTCGGCACCGCGGGCATCATCGTGTCGCTGGTCGCGGCGGCATTGGTGTTCCGTGGGGTCGAGGCCGAGCGTCAGGACATGCGCGACCGAGTGCAGGCGGCGGTGAGCGGCGGCAGCCTTACCCTGCCCGTGGCGGACATGGCCCACGACGCGGTCCCGGCCGGCCGGGCATCGGTGCTCACCGTTTATTACGGACGCGGCAGCGGCGGCGACCGGGTGGACACGGTGCTGAGCACCGACCCGGATCCGGTGCTCCGGATCGCTCCGGACGCGGCGGATCACACGCCGCTCACGATCAAGCGTGCCAGCTACGGCCCGGTGCCGACGCAGGCGACCGGCTGGCTGGTCACGGCGTGCCTGTGCCTGTTCATCGCGTCGTTCTCGGTCGGTCCCGGCGTGGTGGTCTGGCTGGCCCTCTCCGAACTGATGCCGACGCGCATACGCTCGATCGGCATGGGCGTGGCGCTGCTGGTCAACCAGGGCGTCTCGACCGCCATCGCCGCCGTGTTCCTCCCCGTGGTGGGCGCCTACGGCTACTCGACGATGCTGCTGTTCTGGGCGGCCTGCACGGTCATCTACTTCGTGACCGCGGCATTCTTCCTGCCCGAGACGAAGGGCAAGACCCTGGAGGAGATCGAGCGCCAGTTCGAGGGCACCGCCGTCCGGCGGGCGGATGCACGGTGAGCGCCGCCTTGCCGGACTCCGACCTGTTCGTGGGCGTGGATGGGGGCGCCACCAAGACGCGGCTTCGACTGGAGGACGCGCAGGGCCAGGTACTCGGAGAGGGGCATGGCGGGGCGGCGAATATCCGGCTCTCGGTGGAGGGAAGCTGGCATTCGATCCGCGAAGCGCTCGCCCAGGCGCTGTCGCAGGCCGGGCTGAGCCTCGACGACGGCCGCTATCGCCTGCACTGCGGGGCCGGGCTGGCCGGCTGCGAGGTGGCCGCGGCGCGCGATCGCTTCCTCGCCACGGCACATCCGTTCGCTCGGCTCGTGCTCCGCTCCGACGGCTATACGGCCTGCCTCGGCGCGCATGATGGCGAGGACGGGGCGGTGATCGCCGTCGGCACCGGCACGATCGGCTTCCAGGTAGAGGCCGGCCGCGAGAGCCGGGTCGGCGGCTGGGGCTTCCCGCACGGCGACGAGGGCGGCGGCGCATGGCTGGGGTTGAAGGCCGTGCGCAGGACGTTGCAGTGGCTCGACGGACGCATGCCCGCGGATCCGCTGCTGGAGGCCGTCCAGGCCCGGTTCGACGGAGACCTGGGCAGGCTCGTGGCCTGGGCCAACAGCGCGAGCGCCACCGAATTCGGCGAGATGGCGCCGCTGGTGGTCGAGCAGGCCGGGTATGGCACCAAGCTGGCGCTGGCGCTGGCACGGCAAGCGGCCGGCGAGATCGACCGCATCGGCATGGCGCTGGCCGCCAAGAGCCAGGCTCCGCTGCCGTGCAGCCTGCTGGGCGGGTTGGGGCAGTTCGTCGAGCCGTGGCTCGGGCAGGCGCTTCGCCTCAGGCTGGTGCCGGCCCGTCACGATGCGCTGCAGGGCGCGCTGCTGATGGTGCGCCCGGCTTCAGGAGAGGCGGCAGTTTTGGGAGAGGCATGATGGCGGGACCCTACCAGGCGTGGGTCGAAGGCTTCGTCGAAGCGCTGCGGGCCGGCGGGGCGATCGGCCCGCCGGCAGCGCCGGTTGCCGCAGCCTCGCCCGGCACGGCCGGCGCGAAGGCGCTGCTGCTCTCGCCGCACCCGGACGACGAGGTGATCACCGGCGGGCTGCCGCTGCGCCTGCTGCGCGAGCGGGGCTTCGACGTGGTCGACGTCGCGGTCACGCTCGGAAGCCGGAAGGATCGGCGGGACGGACGCTGGCGGGAGCTGGAGGCGGCCTGCGCCCATGTCGGCTTCGGCCTGGCGACACCCGACCGCGCCGGGCTGGAGGGGATCAACCTCGACGGACGCGCGGGGTATCCCGCGCGCTGGGCCGCCGCGGTCGAGGCGGTGGCGGGCGTGCTCGCGGCCGAAGCCCCGCGCGTGGTGTTCCTGCCGCACGCGGCGGACTGGAACGTGACCCATGTCGGCGTCCATCACCTGGTCGTCGAGGCTATGCGCCGCCTGCCGACGCTCGAATGCCGGGTCGTCGAGTGGGAGTACTGGGGTGCCATGGCAGCGCCCAACCTGATGGTCGAGTCCACGGCGACGGACGTGGCGGACCTGGTCGCGGCGCTGTCGCTGCATGCGGGCGAAGTGGCGCGCAACCCCTACCACCTGCGGCTGCCGGCCTGGATGATGGACAACGTGCGGCGCGGCGCGGAACTGGTCGGCGGCCAGGGCGGCACCGCCCCCCGGTTCGCGTTCGCGACGCTGTACCGGCTGCGCGATTGGAAGCAGGGGCGGTTCCACGACGTGCTCGACGAGGGTCAGGTCATCGCCGCCGAGGACAGCCTGGAGAAGCTCTTCCCGATGGATGGAGGCTAGCCATGGAAGTGATCGTACGGCCCGATGCGGACAGTGCGGCAACGCTCGCCGCGCGTCTGATCGCGGCGCGGCTGCGTGCCAAGCCCGACCTGGTGCTGGGCCTCGCGACCGGACGCACGATGGAGCGCGTCTACGACCGGCTCGCCGCCATGGCGCTCGACTTCTCCGGCTGCCGCAGCTTCAACCTCGACGAGTATATCGGCGTGCCCGCCGAGGACGAGCACTCCTACCGGCGCTACATGGACGAGCACCTGTTCGGCCGCGTCAACATCGCACGCGCCCGCACGCACGTGCCGGACGGCATGGCCGCCGACCTGGGCGCCGAGGCGCAGCGCTACGAGCGGCTGATCCGGGAGGCGGGCGGCATCGACCTGCAGCTGCTCGGGATCGGCGAGGCCGGCCATATCGGGTTCAACGAGCCCCTGTCCGCGCTGATGTCGCGCACCCGCGAGAAGGCGCTCACCGCCGTCACCCGGCAGCAGAACGCGTCGATGTTCGGCGGCGACGCGAGCCGCGTGCCGGCGCGTGCGCTGACCATGGGGGTGGGGACCATATTGGAGGCCCGCGAACTGCTGCTGCTCGCGACCGGTCCGGCCAAGGCCGCGATCCTGGCGAAGGCGGTGGAAGGCCCGATCACCGCGATGATCAGCGCCTCGGCGCTTCAGCTGCACCCGCACTGCAAGGTCGTCCTGGACGAGGCCGCCGCACGCGCGCTGACGCAGCGCGACTACTACGACTGGGTGTTCCACAACGAGCCGGAATGGGCAAATTACCAGGAGTGACGGGCTGCTTCCGTGCTTCGGCAGTCACTTACCATTACAGCCTGAAACAAAGCCGGATTTTCGTTTGAACTGCCGGCTCCGGGCGTTCATTTTCACTCCCGATGTCACGCTTCTCCCGCATCGTGCCGGACGGCGAGAATCGGGAACGGGTCTCCTGTCTCGATTGCGGGCACGTGTTCTACGAGAACCCCAAGATCGTCGTGGGCGCCGTGGTCGTGCATGACGACCGCATCCTGCTCTGCCGCCGGGCGATCGAGCCGCGACAGGGCTTCTGGACGCTGCCTGCCGGCTATCTCGAGCTGGACGAGACCCCTGCCGAGGGCGCCGCCCGCGAGGTGCTCGAGGAGGCCGGCGCCAGCATCGTCATAGAGGGCATCCTCGCCGTCTACAGCATCAGCCGCATTGGGCAGGTGCAGATCATCTATCGTGCCCGCTTCGCCGACCCGGCGGACCCGCGCATCGAGGCCGGCGCGGAGAGCCTAGAGGTCGGGCTGTTCGCCCCGTGCCACATCCCGCGCGACGACATCGCCTTCCCCACGGTGCACTGGGCCATCGACGCCCACGCGCGCCTGGGCCATGGCCCGCTGCTGGCACCCGATACCAATCCGCAGCACGATCCGCGCGGCCGTGCCATGCCGCCCGGCATGCAGCCGCCGCCGAACGATGCCGCGCCACTGATGCCATGATGACAAGGAGTACCATCATGAACCGGTCTTTCCTCGGCCGCGCGACCGGCCTGATGGCCGCGGTCGCGATACTGACGCCGAGCTGCGCCTGGGCATCCCCGTCATCGGACCGGAAGCCGGCCGGGGGGACCATCGCCGCGATCCCGCTCGACGCGGCGGTCAGCAGCGGCGGCCTGTACATGATGCAGGCCCATGTGGAGATGCTGCGTCCGGCGCCGCTGCCGGATCGCGACGTCAGCGCACCCGGGCGCGACGCGGTCGCCGCCCAGGCCGACTCCAGCCTGGCGCCCGGCTTCTTCAACCCGCAATCGCACTTCCAGGGGGACGGCTTCGCGCCCGGCTCCTCGATCGAGGGCGACCACAACCACCGCCACTCGACCGGCGGCGGCATGAACCTCTCGATCCCGATGCCCTGAACGCCTGAGCGGTTCAGGCTCCGGGTTCTGGCGGGCGCGCCAGCCGGACGGTATCGCCGACCAGCCCGCGCGCGAAGTCCGCTGCCAGGAACGGGCGCAGGTCCTCCGCCTTCTCGCCGACCCCGACCGCGTGCACCGGCAGCCCGAACGCCTCCGCCAGCGCCACCACGATCCCCCCCCGCGCGCTGCCGTCCAGCTTGGTCACCACCAGCCCGGTCACGTTGACCATCTCCTTGAACACGCGCACCTGCTCGATGGCGTTCTGTCCGGTGGTCGCGTCCAGCACCAGCAGCACCGAATGCGGCGCGGTGTCGTCGAACTTGCGCAGCACGCGGATGATCTTGGCGAGCTCCTCCATCAGCGCGCCCTTGTTGTGCAGGCGCCCGGCCGTGTCGACCAGAAGCAGGTCCGCACCCTGCTCGCGCGACTTCGCGAAGGCCTCGTAGGCGAGCCCGGCGGCGTCGGCGTTGGGCGGCCCGAAGATCACCGGCGCGCCGACCCGCTCGCCCCAGATCTGCAGCTGCTCGACCGCGGCGGCACGGAAGGTGTCGCCCGCCACCAGCACCGGACGCAGCCCCTCGCGCCCATACTGCAGCGCCATCTTGCCGATGGTGGTGGTCTTGCCGGTGCCGTTCACGCCGACCACCAGCACGACGTGCGGACGCAGCGCCGGGTCCGGCACGAACGGGATCGCCACCGGCTCCAGCACCCGGGCGATCTCCGCACAGAGCGCCTCGCGCACCTCCTCGTCGGTCACCTCCTTGCCGAAGCGCGAGCGGCGGAACTCGTCGATCACCCGCCCGGCCACCGCCGGGCCGAGGTCGGCGGCGATCAGCAGCTCCTCAAGCTCCTCCAGGGCGGCGTCGTCCAGGCGCCGGCGGGTGAACACCGCGGTGATGTTGCCGCCCAGCTTCTGCGTGCTGCGCGACAGCCCCTCCTTGAGGCGGCTGAAGAAACCGAGCGCCATTCAGATCCCCTCCACCAGCAGCCCGGCCGCGTCGGCGCCGCGCACCATGGCCGACGCGACCTCGCCCGGCGCGCCGAGTGCCGCCGCGTGGACCGGGGCGAAATGCTGCGAGTGCCCCTGCCCGCCGGCCTCGATCAGCACGCTGATCTCGCGGCCGATCAACCCCGCATGGTAGGCCGCTGAGGCCACCTGCCCGGCTTCGCGCAGCCGGCCTGCGCGTTCGCGACGCACCGCGACCGGCAGCGCCGGCATGCGCGCCGCCGGCGTGCCTGGACGCTCGCTGTACGGGAAGATGTGCAGGTAGGGCAGCGCGTGCGCGCGGACGAAGCCCAGGGTCTGCTCGAACAGCACCTCGGTCTCGGTCGGGAAGCCCGCGATGAGGTCGGCGCCGATGCCGATATCCGGACGCAGCCGGCGCGCCCGCTCGATCATCGCCGCCGCCTCCGCAGACGAGTGACGGCGCTTCATGCGCTTGAGGATCAGGTCGGAGCCGGACTGCAGGGACAGATGCAGATGCGGCATCAGGCGCGGCTCGCCCTCGATCAGGCGCCACAGGTCGACGTCGATGCAGGCGGGATCGAGCGAGGACAGCCGCAGCCGGCCCAGCTCCGGCACCAGCGCCAGCAGGCGTCGGGCGAGCTGGCCCAGGGCCGGCCGGCCGGGCAGGTCACCGCCGTAGGAGGCGATGTCGACGCCGGTGAGCACCACCTCGCGGAAGCCGCCCTGGACCAAGCCGCGCACCTGCTCGACCACCGCGCCGACGGGGATCGAGCGGCTCGGGCCGCGGCCGAACGGGATGATGCAGAAGCTGCAGCGGTGGTCGCAGCCCTGCTGCACCTGCACGAAGGCCCTGGTGCGCCCGGCGAACCCGGCCAAGGGGTGTGCGGCCGTCTCGCGCGCCTGCATGATGTCGGAGACCGCGTCACCGGCGCCGAGTGCGGCCCGCGACCAGCTTCCGGGACGCAGCTTCTCCTGGTTGCCGATCACCCGCGACACGCCAGGCAGACTGCTCCAGTGCGCAGGATCGATCTGCGCGGCACAGCCGGTGACCACGATACGCGCCTCGGACTGTTCGCGGTACGTGCGCCGGATCGCCTGCCGCGCCTGTCGCTCGGCCTCCTCCGTCACCGCGCAGGTATTGACGATCACCAACGCACCAGCCTCTGACGACGCGCTGGCGTGGCCGCGCATCACCTCGCTCTCGTAGCGGTTCAGCCGGCAGCCGAAAGTCAGGATCTGCGGGGCGCTCACGAAGCAAGCCGGATGCGGCCGGTGAACACCGTGGCAGTGGGGCCGGCGAGCAGCACGTGCGCGTCCTCGCGCAGGCTGACCTGCAGCAGTCCGCCCGGCATCTCGACCTCGCAGTCGCGTCCGGTCAGGCCACGCCGGTGCGCGTTCACCACGGCCGCACAGGCACCGGAGCCGCAGGCCGGGGTCAGGCCGGCGCCGCGCTCCCACACCACCAGGCGGAGGCGCGCGGGGGAGCGAACCTGCGCGAAGCCGATGTTGGCGCGCTCGGCGAACAGGGCGTGCCGCTCCAGGACCGCGCCCCTGCCCGCCGCGTCGACGCCGTCGAGGTCGTCGACGAACAGCGTCGCGTGCGGGTTGCCCATCGAGCAGGCGGCCGGGTCGCCCTCGATGCCGAGATGCCCCGCGATGCCTAGATGCCCCGCGATGCCTAGATGCAACGTGTCGGCGGCGCGCGAGAGCGGAACGTCGCGCCAGCCCAGCCGTGCCGGCCCTATGTCGACCCGGATCCGGCCGCCGCCCAGGATCTCGGCCGGCAGCGGTCCCGCGGCCCCCCGGAGACGCACGCGGTCGCGTCCGGTCGTGGCCGCGATCAGGGCGGCGGCGCAGCGCGTGCCGTTGCCGCAGGCGCCGGACTCGCTGCCGTCGCTGTTGTAGAAGCGCACGAACGCCTCGTCCTCCGGCTCCCGCGCCGGCTGCAGCAGGATCAGCTGGTCGCAGCCGACGCCGAGCCGCCGGTCGGCAAGGGTGCCGATCTGGACGCGGGTCAGCCCGAGAGGGCGGGCACGCTCGTCCAGTACGACGAAGTCGTTCCCGGCGCCCTGCATCTTGGTGAAATCGACGTCCATGGCGGCCTTATAGGCCGAGGCCGGGACGAACGCGAAGAGGCGGCCGTATCATCGCGGCGTGATACCGGCGGCCCTCTGGGCTGACCGGTATGCACGTGGGGTTGGCGGGGCGGCCACGTGCAAGATATGACTCTGATACCGGTCGCCCCATAGGGCGGCTGGTATGACATCCCAGGGCGGTCGAACGTGCGTCCCGCTCCACGATCAAAGCTCCCAATCCTCGATCCGTAGTCCTTCGACGCGAGAAAATTCCGCGACGTTGTGGGTGATCAGCGTCAGATCCCGCGCTTTGGCTTGGCCGGCAATCAGAACGTCATACGGTCCGATCAGCATTCCCGCCTTGGCCAGAACAGCCCGGATCTCGCCGGCCTGCCGGGCATCCTCCTTGTCGAAGTCCAGCACCTCGAACCGCAGGGCTTCCACGCGGGCAAGGTTCTGTGCCCTCCGCTCACTCTTGTAGGCTCCGAAGAACAGCTCGTGGGCGACCACGGCCGAGATCACAAAATCCAGTGGCATATTGTTGCGGATCCGCGGGATCAACTTGGAACTGCCTTTCAGCAGGCCGATGACTGCGTTGGTGTCGAGCAGATACTTCACTCGAAAAGATCCAGCTCCGGTCGCTTCTGTTGGTCGGGCTTCCCGTCAACGGCCTGCTCGAAATCCTCATCGACCGATCCGACCAGGGCATCCAGCCACATCCAGTCAGCCGCGATCGGTTCGAGGATCACCGCCTGACCGTGGCGACGAATGCGGACCTCACCCTGGTCGAAACGGAACTCCTTCGGCAGACGAACCGCCTGCGACCGCCCTGACCAGAAGACCTTTGCCGTTCCCAAGACCACCTCCACAGGATATGGCAAAAGTATATGCCAAGGCGACGGCAGGTTCCAGTTAGACGGTCATATTTCGCACGCGGCCGCGCGCCAACCTCACGTGCCTATCGGTCGGCCTGCGGAGCTGTGGCAACGCTTGCGCAGGGACACCGCATGTCGATACGTTTACAGAATGGTGTCGAGGAGGTTAGCGTGCCTCCATACGGCGCGAACGAGAGACGAGAGGAGGCATTCCTGGCCTTGATCCGATACGGGGAGTCCGCGCGACAGGAGCGGCCGGACGCCTGCCACGTCCGCAACGACGGGGCGCATTTCGGAAGTTTGTTTACGCATCCGGGGAAAGTCCCTCTGCCCCGTTCGAGTGCCGCGGGCGCCTATCAGATCACGTTCGATATCTACCAAGACGCTGTCAGGAACAAGGCGCATGCTCCGCGACGCGGATGGTCCTGGCCCTGCTGGTCGTCCTCTGCACGCCGGCACTCGCCCAAGCTCCGGCCGGCAAGGTGGAAGTCGTGCGGGCCAGCATCGCGTGCGGCGGCACCGACTTCAGCGCCGTCACCCGCCTGCTCTACTATTCCGGCATCAGCCAGACCATCACCGCTCTTCTGCCTGGAGCGGCGGTCGACACGACGGTAGACCTGCGTGAGCCGAGCTTCGTGACGCATCGCGACAAGCCCGCGATCCGGGTGGTGGCCTTCTACGTCGTCTCCTGGCAGTGCAGGCAGACACCGGCGGGGCATGTTCTCGTGCTCTGGTACAGCTGCGCGGACAACTATCCCGACGCGCCGCCGCAGCTATGCCGAGGCCACAACGAATGGCAGCGCTACATCTCGACCAAAGGCGAGATGCTGGACGAAGGGTTCTCCTTCGACGATCTCCGCTATGCGAGGCTGCGTGCGACGCTGGGCTATCGCGACGCGCCGCCGGACCCTCAGGACGGCGAGGCTTCGTTCGCCGTGATTGCGGTAAGACAGGAGATCTTTCGCAAAACCATGCGATGCGGCGGCACCGAGTTCAGCTCCGAGACCAGCATGCTCGGCCTCGCGCCGATCAGCCAGACCATCGTGGCACACTCGCGAGAAGGCGAGCCTGGAACGGTAGACCTGAGGCAGCACAGCTTCGTCCTGTACCACGACATGCCAGGGCTGCGTGTACTGGCGGCGGCCGTGACCGGCTGGCAATGCTTGAAGACGCCGACCGGCCATATCGTGGAACTCTGTACGGCGTCGACGAGGAACTCGCCGACTGGCCGCCGGCGGCATCCTACAGCCCCATGAAGGAATGGCGGCACTACGTCTCCACCCAGGGCGTGCTGCTCGATCGGGGATATTCCTTCGAAGATCCGCGCTATCGGGCGCTGCGTGCGAAGCTCGACTTCGTCGATGCGCTACCGGACCGGAACGCCCTTTTATCCACGAGCAGTCCATGAGGCGCTGCCGCGCCTCAGTCCCCGCGTATCAGCGTACCCGGCCCCGCGTCGGTGAACAGCTCCAGCAGGCAGGCGTGCGGCACCCGCCCGTCCAGGATCACCGCCGCCTTGGCGCCGGCGCGCACCGCCTCCAGGCAGGTCTCGACCTTGGGGATCATGCCGCCAGAGATCATGCCGCTGGCGATGCCGGCCCGTGCCTGCTCCGCGGTGAGCTGCTCGATCAGCTGCTTGTTCTCGTCGAGCACGCCCGCCACGTCGGTCAGCATCAGCAGGCGGGTGGCACCGAGCGCCCCCGCGATGGCGCCGGCGGCGGTGTCGGCGTTGATGTTGTAGGTCTCCCCCGCCGCCCCGACGCCGACCGGCGCGATCACCGGGATCAGCCCGGAGCCCGACAGCGCGTAGAGCAGCCTGGTGTCGATGCGGTCGGGCTGTCCGACGAAGCCGAGGTCCAGCGCCCGCTCGATATGGCTGTGCGGGTCGCGCACGCTGCGCTGCAGCTTGCTCGCCCGGATCATCCCGCAATCCTTGCCGGAGATGCCGACGGCCAGCGCGCCGGCGCGGTTGATCAGCTCGGCCACGTGCTTGTTGACCGAGCCGGACAGGACCATCTCGATGATCTCGACCATCGCCGCGTCGGTGACGCGCAGCCCGTCGACGAAGCTCGACTTGATCGCCAGCCGCTCCAGCATGGCGTTGATCTGCGGGCCGCCGCCGTGCACCACCACCGGGTTGACGCCGACCGTCTTGAGCAAGGCGATGTCGTGCCCGAACGCATCGGCCAGCGCGGCGTCGCCCATCGCGTGGCCGCCGTACTTGACCACGACGGTGTCGCCCGCGTAGCGCCGCAGGTAGGGCAGCGCCTTGGCCAGGGTGGCGGCCTGCTCGCGCGCCGCGTCCAGGGCTTCCTTACTCAGGCTCATGCCGTGGCTCCCCTCATCTGGCGACCACGGCCGCCTGCGCCGGCAATGCCAGCTCCGCCAGCCCGGCGCGCAGCTCGGCGATGCCCACATTGGTCTCGCTGCTGGTCGCGATCATCTCGGGATGCGCCGCCGGGTGCGTCGCCACCAGGGCCGCGACCTGCGCGACCTTGGCGGCCAGCGCGCCCGGCTTGACCGCGTCGGACTTGGTCAGCACCAGCTGGAAGATCACGGCGGCACGGTCGAGCAGCTTCATCACCTCGAGGTCGTTGGCCTTGAGCTCGATGCGCGCGTCCAGCAGCAGCACCACCCGGCGCAGCGTCGGCCGGCCGCGCAGGAAGTCGAACATCAGCCCCTGCCAGTCCTCCTTCACCGCGCGCGCGGCCTGCGCGTAGCCGTAGCCCGGCATGTCCACCAAGGTCAGGCGCTCGCCGAGGTCGAAGAAGTTGAGCTGCTTGGTGCGGCCCGGCTGTGAGGAGGCACGCGCCAGCGCGCGTCGTCCGGTGAGCGCGTTCACCAATGTCGACTTGCCGACGTTGGAGCGGCCGGCGAAGGCGATCTCGGGACGGTCCGGCTCCGGCAGCTGGTCGAGCCGCTGGGCGGCGTAGAAGAACCGGCACTCGGAGGCGAACAGCAGCCGGCCCGCCTCGATCGCGGCGGCCTGCTCCTCGGGGCTGCGCGCCGAAGCCTCGAAGGCCTCGCTCAGCTGCGCACCGGACGCGCCGCCCGCCCGCCTCCGAGCCGTGTGCTGCGCATGATCAGCCACTGCTGCGCGACCGTCAGGGTGTTGTTCCAGCAGTAGTAGATTACCAGCCCGGCCGGCTGGCGGGCCAGCACGAAGGTGAAGATCAGCGGCATGATCTGGAACAGCCTGGCCTGGGTCGGGTCCGGCGGCGGCGGGTTCATGCGCTGCTGCAGGAACATCGTGACGCCCAGGATGATCGGCCACACGCCCAGGTGCAGCATCGGGCTGATCACCGTGGGGTCGAACGGGATCACGCCGAACAGGTTGAACAGGTTGGTCGGGTCCGGTGCCGACAGGTCGCGTATCCAGCCGAAGAACGGCGCGTGGCGCATCTCAATGGTGACGTAGAGGTCCTTGTAGAGGCACCAGAACACCGGGATCTGCACCAGCATCGGCAGGCAGCCGCTGGCCGGGTTGACGCCCTCGGTCTTGTAGAGGGCCATCATCTCCTGGTTCATTTTAACTGGGTCGTCCTTGTGCCGCTCGCGCACCGCCGTCATCTTCGGCGACAGCAGCTTCATCTTGCTCATCGAGCGGAACGACTTGGTCGCCAGCGGGAAGAACAGCGTCTTGACCATCAGGGTGAAGGCGAGCAGCGCCAGGCCGAAATTGCCCAGCCGGGTGTTGAGCCAGTCGAGCACGTTGAAGATCGGCTTGGTCAGGAACGCGAACCAGCCGAAATCCACCGCCTTCCAGAAGTCGGTGACGTGCAGGTCGCCCTCGTAGCGCTCCAGCAGGTGCACCTCCTTGGCGCCGGCAAAGATGTGGCTGCGGCTCGACGCGGTGGCTCCCGGCGCCACCAGCATCGGGCTGCTGGCGATGAAGTCGATCTGGTAGGTGCCGGCACCGGCGTTCGGCACGTAGCGGTAGCTGCCGGTCTGCGCCACGTCGGTCGGCGGGATGATCGCGGTCAGCCAGTACTTGTCGGTGATGCCGGCCCAGCCGCCCTGGGTGCCGGCCGCCTGCACCGCACTCCAGCCGACGCCGTTGCCGGAGGCGGAGTTGGTCTGCACGCTTTTGTAGGACATCTCCTGCAGGCGTCCGCCGATGACCGCGATCGGCCCCTCATGCACCAGGTAGCCGCCGGTCACCGCGGGGGTGTAGGCGCGGCTGACGCGCGACCAGGGATAGAGCGAGACCGGCTTGCCGGTGGCGTTGCGCACGCGCTGCTCGACGCTGAACATGAAGTCGCGATCGACCGAGAACACCAGCTGGTAGGTGAGCCCGGCGCCGTTGTCCCAGGACAGCGTCACGGGCGCGTTCGAGGACAGCGCCTTGTTGTCGGCGTTCCAGTGCGTCTGCCCGTCCGGCAGCCTGACGTCGCTGCCGGGGGCGGCACTCCAGCCGAGCTGCACCAGGTTGGGCTGCGGGTCCTGGCCCGGCTCGAGCACGCGCACCTGCGGCGAGCTCGTCTGCACCGTCTCGTGGTAGTCGCGCAACACCAGGTCGTCGAGCCGGGCACCGGTCAGCTGGATGCTGCCCTTGACCCGCGGCGCCTCGATCGGCAGCCGGATGCCGGCACCCGCCCCGTCCTGCGGCGAGGGCACCGAGACCGGCTGCGAGCCCGCCGAAGCGGTGTCGATCACCGGCCGCGGCGCGTCGGAGGCTGGCGTCGTCTGTGTGGTCTGCGTCGCCTGCCGATGCAGCGCCTGGCGGTTCTGCTTGGGCATCATCAGCTCGAAGCCGAGCAGGATCGCCACCGACAGCACGACCGCGAGTATCAGGCGATTATTGTCCATCAGCGCGCAACCGGAATCTGGGAGTTGAGGACCTTAGCAGGAATGCCGGAACCGGGTCATGCCCGCCCGCGCACCACGGGTTGCAGCGCAGCACGCGCCGGGCCGCAAGTCCCGATCCGCGCAGGGCGCCGTGCAGGGCGAGTGCCTCCAGCGCGTAGTCGCTGCAGGAGGGGATGAAACGGCAGTTCGGTCCCAGCACCGGCCGCAACGCCAGCTGGTACCCTTGCACCGCCAGGCGCAGCGCCCGCACGGGAAGGCGCCGCCTCATCGAGGCTGATCCGATGCGGGCACGGCACGCAGGTGGGCGCCGGTCTTGCGTATCGCGCGGCCGATATCGTCGACCAGGGCGCGGAAATCGCGGCTGCGCGTGCCCGCGCGACCGACCAGCACCAGGTCCACGCCGTGCAGCACCTGGTCCCGCATGACCAGGCGGGCGGCCTCGCGCAGGCGTCGCCGGGTATGGTTGCGTATGACCGCGTTGCCGACCTTCTTGGTGACCGTGAAGCCGAGCCTGGCCGGGCCGTCATCGTCACGCGCCAGCGCCTGCAGCACCAGTCCGGGCATCGGCGCCTTGCGCCCTTTCGCGGCGACGCGTAGGAACTCAGCCCGGCGTTTCAGCCGGGTCGCGGGCGACGCCATCAGGTCATGCCCTTCGAGGGCAGGATCGGCGTGGCAGCGGCCGGCCGCACGGGCGACCGGCGGGTCATCAGGCGGAGAGGCGCTTGCGGCCCTTGGCGCGGCGATTGGCCAGCACGCGACGGCCACCGACGGTCTCCATGCGCGCGCGGAAGCCATGACGGCGCTTGCGGACCAGCTTGGATGGTTGATAGGTGCGCTTCACGACGACACTCTCCTGGCGAACGAAATCCGACCGAGGTCGGCCGCGTTAAGAGGGGCGGCTTATAGTCGCGCGAGGCCGGTCGCGTCAACCGGATCGGCCGCACCGGCCGCAGCCATGGCCTCGATCAGGAGGATGCACGTGACACGCACCGCAGAAGACCAGGCCCTGCTCGACGCGCTGTCGCAACGCGCCGAGCAGGCCGAGGCGCGGGTGCTCGAGCAGGAGCGCACCCTGGTGCGCCTCCGGCACGACCTGCGCGGCATCCTCTCGCCGGCCTTGCTGCTGGCGGACCGACTTTCCGCGAGCGAGGACCCACTGGCCAGGCGCACGGCCAACGCCATGATCCTGACCATCGAGCGCGCCGAGCAGGCGCTGGTCACCAAAAGCTAGAGCTAGAGCTAGAGCTAGAGCGCACCTACCGCTGGATCAGCTCCACCTTGTAGCCGTCCGGGTCCTCGACGAAGGCGATGACGGTGGTGCCGTGCTGCACCGGGCCTGCCTCGCGCGTCACCTTGCCGCCGCCCGCGCGCACCTGCTCGCAGGCCGCGGCCACGTCCGGCACGCCGACGGCGAAGTGGCCGAACCCGCTGCCGACCTCGTAGCCGTCATACTGGCCCCAGTTGTAGGTCAGCTCGATCTCCGCCTGGCCATGCGCATTATCGTTGAAGCCGACGAACGCCAAGGTGTACTTGCCGCCCGGCACCTCGCTGCGGCGCAGCTCGTGCATGCCGAGCAGCTCGTAGAAGGCCAGGCTACGGTCGAGGTTCTTCACCCGGACCATGGTGTGCAGATAGCTCGTAGTCATCGTTCGTCTCCATGCTTGGGATCGATCCCGACCAGGAACAGGCCGGACCGGTCCGCGGTTGCAATACACCCTGCCCGATCGGTCAGCAGCGTGCCGCCGGCCTCGACCGCGATCCCGCGCAGCCCGGCCACGGCGGCGCCTTCCAGCGTGCGCGGACCGATGGTCGGCAGGTCCGCGCGACGCTCCTGGCCAGGCTTGACCAGCTTGACCAGCACGCCGCCAGGACCCGGCTGGCGTAGGGAAGCCGCCCGCTCCAGCATCCGGTCGGTGCCCTCAAGCGCCTCGACCGCCAGCACGAGCCCATCCTGCACCACGCAGCCCTGGCCGACATCCAGGCCGCCGAGGGCGCGCACCACCGCGATGCCGCGCGTGATGTCGGACAGTGCCTGCCGGTCCGGAGCGACCTGCCCGAGAACGCCGGATGCGGCCACGGCATCGGCCAGGAACTCATGCGCGCCGCGCACCACGAAGCCCTCTTCGCCGAGCACGCGCACCAGGGCGCCGAGCAGCCCGTCATCGCCGCCGAACAGCGCCCGGCCGATACGCGCCAGGATACGCGCCGCTTCCGCATCCGGGCGCAGGTCGCGCAGCGAGGGCCGCCGCACCGGCCCGATCAGCACCAGCTCGCGGCAGCCATGGCGTCGCAGCGCGTCGAGGACCTGGCCCGCCGCCGCCAGCCGGATCACCTCGTGCGGGAACGGCGCCACTACCGCGGCCTCGGCGAAGTCCTGGAACGCCACGATGAAGACCTCGCACCCGGCACGCCGCGCCGCCCGCGCCACCTGCCCCGGCAGCGGGCCGCCACCGGCCAGGATGCCGAGCGTGGACGCCTTCGAGCCGACGGTCAGACCCCCTCGCTCTCCTCGGCGCCGGAGCCGCGCTGCGCCACCCGCACCAGGCCGCGCCGGCTGGGCGCGTCGATGAAGGCCAGGATCTCGGCCACGCGCGGGTCGTCCGCGAACTCCGCCCGCACCTGCGCCAGCCGCTGTTCGAACACGGCGTCGTCCGCCGGCTCGTGCGGGTAGAGCGTGCGGAAGGCGCGACGCAGACGCTGCATCTCAGCAGGCGCCACGCCCTGGCGCTTCAGCCAGACCCAGTGCAGCCCGACCAGTCGGGCGCGGTTGCCCATCACGCTGCCGTAGGGGATGACGTCGGACTCGACGCCGCAGACGCCGCCGACCATCGCCGCGCGGCCGATGCGTACGAACTGGTGCAGCGCCGCCGCTCCCATGATGCGCGCGTGGTCGCCGATCACGACGTGGCCGCCCATCACCACGTTGTTGACGATGATGACGTGGTCGCCGATCACGCAGTCATGCGCCACGTGGGCGTTCGCCATCACCAGGCAGTCATCGCCGACGCGGGTGACACCGATGCCGTTGGCGGTGCCGCGATGGATGGTGACGTTCTCGCGCACCACGGTGCGGGCGCCGATCTCGCAGCGGGTCGGCTCGCCCCGGTATTTCAGGTCTTGCGGGGCCAGCCCCACCGTGCAGAACGGATAGAGCTGCGCCCCAGGCCCGATCAGCGTGCGCCCGTCCACCACCACGTGCGAGACCAGCCGGACGCCGTCGCCGATGCTGACCTCGGGCCCGACGCTGCACCAGGGCCCGATCTGCACGCCCTCGCCGATGCGCGCACCCGGGGCGACGATGGCGGCAGGATGGATCTCGCTACGCACCGTCGGCTGTATCTTCCGGAGACCTGTGTGGGACCTTGCGTTCATCGGGTGGGCATCGCTCAACCACCCTACGCCTGCCAAGACACTGAATGTTTCACGCCGTGACGGCGCCGGGGAATGTTTCACGCCGTGACGGCGCCGGGGAATGTTTCACGCCGTGACGGCGCCAGGTGATCGAGCGGGTTCAGCGCATGATCATGGCGCTGAAGGTCGCCTCCGCCACCGCGACGCCGTCGACGCGGGCGACGCCGCGGAATTTCCACACGTTGCCGCGGTTGCGTTCCTTGTCGACGTGGATGCGCAACTGGTCGCCCGGCACCACCGGCCGGCGGAACTTGGCGTTGTCGATGGTCATGAAATAGACCAGCTTGCCCTCGAAGGCAGTGCCCAGGGTGAACACCACCAGGGCCGCCGCGGTCTGTGCCATGGCCTCTATGATCAGCACACCGGGCATCACCGGCGTGGCCGGGAAATGGCCCTGGAAGTGCGGCTCGTTGACGCTGACGTTCTTGATACCGACGGCGGAACGGTCCAGCACCACGTCGACCATCCGGTCGATCATCAGGAACGGATAGCGATGCGGGATCGCCTCCATGATCCGCATCACGTCGATCTGCTCGAAACGATCGCCGATCCGGGCGGTGAGCTTCAGGCCGCCGGCGTCGTTGGAAGCGGCATCCGCCAGCGCCGCGGCGGACGCTGCCGGGACCTCCGAGGCGACGACCGCCGGCTCGTCCGAATGAGCGAAGTCAGCCGAGTCGTTCTGTGTCATTCCGTCCATCGACGTTCAATCGAACTCCCCGCGTGCCTGCTGCCGCATCCACGTGCGCACGCGCTCTTGCTATTTGTCTGAAGCGCTAACCGTTCGTGCACCTTCACGTTCCCCACCCGTCGCCGGGCCGCGCCGGGAAAGGCGCCTCAGCGTCGCGACGTTACGGAAGAACTCGCGGAACGGCATCGCCGGACTGCCGATGACGTCGGCACCCGCTTCCACGTCCGACATCACCCCGGCCTGCGCGCCGATGCGGGCCTTGCGGCCGATCCGGATATGACCGGTCAGGCCGGCCTGCGCCGCGATCGTCACGAAATCCCCGAGTTCCGTGGAGCCGGAAATCCCGGCCTGCGCCACGACGATGCAGCAACGGCCGAGGCGGACGTTGTGCCCGATCTGCACCAGGTTGTCGAGGCGCGACCCCGCCCCGATGACGGTGTCCTGCGCCGAGCCGCGATCGATCGTGGCGTTGGCGCCCACCTCGACATCGTCCTCGATCACCACTCGCCCGAGTTGCGGCACGCTGACGAAGCCCTGGTCCGACAGCGCGAAGCCGAAACCGTCCTGGCCGATCCTGGCCCCGGCATAGAGCGTCACCCGGTCGCCGATCACCGCGTGGCTGACGCCGACATGGGCGCCGATCCTGCACGCCTCGCCGATCGCCACCCCGTCGCCGATCACCGCGTGCGCGCCGACCGAGGTCCCGGCGCCGATCCGCGCGGCGTGCCCGATCACCGCGAACGGCCCCACCTCGGCGCCGGGATGCACTATGGCGTCCGGCTCGACCAAGGCGGTCGCGTGGATGCCGGCCGCGATCGGAACAGGCGGATGGAACAGGGCGGCGATACGGGCCCAGGCAAGATAGGGCTGCTCGGTCACCAGTGCCGCGGCACCCGGCGGCACGGCGTCCGCGAACGCCGGCGCCACGATCACCGCACCGGCCCGGGTCTGCGCGAGCATGCTGAGGTAGCGGCGGTTATCGAGGAAGCTTACCTCTCGCGCCGACGCCGCCTGCAGCGGTGCGACCCCATGCAGCAACGCGATCTCGTGTCCGTCCGCGGCCGGAACCAGGCGCGCGCCGACCAGCTCGGCGAGCTCTACCGGGGGATGCGGCCCGCTGCGCGCGAAGAAGCGCGTATCGGCGCGCGTCACCGGGAAGCCTCCTGCCTCACCGCTTCGCCGGTGCCGCCGCGGCGACGGGGGCGGGCGTCACCGACGCGACCGGTGCCGCCGGCTGCGGACCGGGGTTGGCCGTGGTCGGGAAGGTGCCGGACTTGGCGAGCTGCTCGGGATCGACGCCATCGGCGGGGATGAACACCGAACTCAGCGTCGAGTTGAGCTGGTTGGCCACCTGCAGGGTGATGTCGAACTCGTTGACGTTCAGCGCCACCTGCTCGCGGTGCAGCACCAGGTTCATGCCGCGTGCGGAGGCGACCTGGCGGATCACCTGGACCAGCTCGCGCTCGACCTGCCCGAGCGAGACCTGGGCCGCCTCCTGCAGGATCCGGTTGCGGTTGCGGAAGTCGCGCTGGGCCTGCAGCACGCGCTGCTGCAGCGAACGCTCGCGCGCCTGCAGCTGGTCCGGGCTGCCCTTGGCGTTCTGGATCTGCTGCTGCAGGTCGCGCCAGGTGGCCTGCTCCTTCTGCGCGTCCTGGTTGAGCTTGTCGCGACGCGCGCCCAGGCTCTTCTCGACCTGCTGCGCCGCCGTCGACTGGCGCATCACGTCGGGCACGCTGAGCACGCCGATGACGCCGGCCGGCGGCGCCGCGCCCTTCGGCAGCTCCGACAGGGCGGGGATCGGCGGCAGCGGCAACACCGGCGGCGTCTGCGGCGCCTGCTGCTGGACCTGCTCGCCGCCGGGGCCGCCGGCGCCGTCGAGGATCGTCGGGGCCGGTGCCGCGGCACGGCGACGGCTGGTGCCCGAAGCGGCGGCGGTGGCCGGCGCCTGGCCCTTCGGCACGAACCAGCCGGAGCCCTGACTTGCTGGGCTTTGGGCTGCCGAGCTTTGGGCGAACGCGACCGTCGGGGAGAGCGAGAAGGCAACCGCGGCGAATGCCGGAACGCCGATGGAACGGAACATCATCACCTCAGAAATTCGAGCCGAAGCCGAAGCGGAAGACCTGCGTCTGGTCGTAGTGCTGCTTGATGATCGGGATGCCGAGATCGACGTTGATCAGGCCGAACGGACTCTTCCACGACACGCCCACACCGGTGGCGACGCGCGGCCGGAGGTTGTTGCCGACGATGCGCTGGCCGACCGCGTTGGGGCCCGTGAAGGTGCTGGTGATCACGCGGCTGCCGGACAGGCCGCCGGTATCGACGAAGTAGCGCCCGGACAGGCCGAGGTCGGGTCCCAGCGGCAGCGGGAAGTTGAGCGTGGTGGACTGCGTGTAGATGAAGCGTCCGCCGAGCGCGTCGCTGGCCTGCAAGTTAGGGGTCGGAAACGAGTGCGGGCCGACGCCGCCGTCGAGGAAGCCGCGCAGGTTCTCGCCGCCGAGGTAGAAGTTGTCGACGATGTCGCGTCGGCCACCGGAATAATCGGCGATGTAGCCGGTGCCGGCGGTCAGCGCGATGGTCCAGTCGTGGTTGTTGGTGAACCGGTCGAGCGGGATGTAGTACGAGGCATCAAGCTTGCCGCGCACGTACTTCTCGTTGCCGCCGAGCCCGGCGACGTCGCCGCCGACCCTGACGATATAGCCGGTGTGCGGCTGCAGCCGGCTGTCGCGGCGGTCGTAGGCCAGCGTGGTGCCGACCTGGGACAGCAGCGAGTGGCCGTTCTCCGCCTGGATGTAGAGGCTGGCGGCGGAGTTGATGTTGCTGACGTTGCGATCGATCAGCGAGTAGTTCCAGGACTGCGACAGGTAACGGTTATAGGCGTAGCCGATGCGGCCGGTGCCGCCGAGGCGGGTCTCGTAGTAGTTCGAGACGGTCAGGTTGTTGTTCTGGATGCTGAACAGGTCGATGCCGGCCACCAGGTTGCGGCCCAGGAAGTACGGGTCGGTCAGCGAGAAGTCGATCTGGTTCTCGTACTGGGCGAGCGTGCCCTGTAGGCTGGCGTCGATGCCGGTGCCGACCAGGTTCTTCTGTCGCAGGCCGGCGTTGCCGAGGATGCCGGCGTCGGTCGAATAGCCGCCGCCCAGCGTCAGTTCGCCGGTCGGCTTCTCCACCAGGCCGGTGTTGACCACCACCTTGTCCTGCGCCGAGCCGGGCGCGGTTTCGACGGCCGCGGTGGTGAAGAAGCCGAGATCCTCGAGCGACTGCTTGCTCCGGCGCTGCTGGGTCGGGGTGAACGGATCGCCCTCGGCCATGTCGAACTGCCGGCGGATGACGCGATCCTGGGTGATGGTGTTGCCGTTGATGTCGATGCGCTCGACGTAGACGCGCGGCCCCTGGCTGACGTCGAACAGCAGGTCGACGGTGTGGTTGTCGGTGTTGCGGGCGATCTGCGGCTTGACCACCGCGAACGGGGTGCCGCTGGCCTGCAGCCCGTCCTGCATCGCGTCCGCCAGGCGCTGCACCTCGTCGCCGTCGTACCACTGCTGGTCGAGCGAGTTAACCTGCGGCCGCAGGCTGCCGCCATCGACGTGTCGCAGCGTCGAGCGGACGTCGAGCTTGCCGATCCGGTAGCGGGGGCCCTCGTTGAGGGTAAAGGTGACGTAGAACGACTTGCGGTCCGGCGACAGCTCCGCGGTCGCGTCGGCGATCTCGAAATCGACGTAGCCGTTGCGCAGGTAGAAGCGTCGCAGCAGCTCGCGGTCGTACTGGATGCGGTCCGGGTTGTACTCGTCCGACGAGGAGAAGAACCGGTACCAGGCGGTCTCCTTGGTGCTCACCACCTGGTCCAGCCGCGCCTCGGAGAACGCCTTGTTGCCGACGAAGCTGATCTTGCGGATCAGCGTGAGCGCACCCTCGCTGATCTGGAACACCACGTCGATGCGGTTGTGCGACAGCCGGATGATCTGCGGCGTGACGGTGACGGCGTAGCGGCCCTTGGAGGCGTACAGGTCGAGGATCTTCTGGCGGTCGCGCGAGGCCATCTCCGGCGTGTAGACCGCGCGCGGACGCAGCGTCAGCACCTTGCGCAGGTCGTCGTCCTTGGAGGAGTGGTTGCCCTCGAAGGCGATGCGGTTGACGATCGGGTTCTCCGATACCTGCACCACCAGCGTGCCGCCGCGACGCATGAGGCCGACGTCGCGGAACAGGCCGGTCGCGTAGAGCGTCTTGAGCGAGCGGTCGAGCTCGTCCTGGTTGAACTGGTCGCCCTGCCGCACCAGCAGGTAGGACAGGATCGTGCTGGTCTCGATGCGCTCGTTGCCGTGCACGTCGATCGCCTCGATAGTGCCGCCGGAGGCGACCGCCGGGCTCACGTGACGCGCCTGGCCCGCATGACGGTTCGGGGTGGCGCGATGCCGGGGGAGCGCTACGGGCTGGGCTGAAGCCGAACCGTCCATGGCGAGAGGGATGAGACAGGCCGACGCGAGCAGCGCAGAACGTTTACCGGACAAGACCAGCCATCCCCCTTGAACGGTTATCGTCGCCACCGGCACGGACCGGCGTTCGCAGCCAGTCCCGAGCCCGGGCATCGCACCGCCCGCGCGGAGCTAGCCGAATTGGTCGCCCCTGCGCAAGCGTCCGGCCGACGGTGGCCCCGCCTGCCCCGTCGTCCCGGAGTTCAGTCGACCAGTCCGGCTACCCACTGGAACAGGCCCAGGTGGGACAGATCGTTGAAGGTGACGAACAGGAACAGGCAGGCGATCAGCGCGAAGCCGGCCCGGAAGCCGTACTCCTGCACCTGTCGCGGCACCGGACGACCGCGCACCGCCTCCAGCGCGTAGAACACCAGCCGGCCGCCATCCAGGATCGGGATCGGGAACAGGTTGATCAGGCCGAGATTGATCGAGAGCAGGGCGATGAAGCTCAGCATGCTAGCCACGCCGAGCTGCGCCACCTGGCCGGAGAGCTGGGCGATGCGCAGCGGGCCGCCGAGCTGATCCGCACTTTGCTTGCCGATGATCATCTGCCAGATGCCGCCGAGCGTCTGCACCGTCACGTCCCAGGTCTCGCGCACGCCGGCCACGAGGGCTTGCAGAGGCGGCAGCGGCCTGACCGGCGGTGCCATGAACATCACCCCGATGACGCCGCGACGGGTATCGCCGGCGGCACTGCCGACCGTGACCGGCAGGGTTACGGCATGGCCGTCGCGGGTGAGCTGCAGCGTGATCCGCTTGCCGGCGGAGGCGACGATGCGCTTCTGGACATCGGCGATGGTGGCCATGCGGGCGCCGTCGACCTGGTCGATGCGGTCGGCTGGATGCAGCCCCGCCGCGGCGGCGGCGCCATGCGGCACCAGCTCTCCCACCACCGGCGGCATGGTCGCTACCGGCGCTGTGCTGGGCTGTCCGACGACGGCGAACAGCGCCCAGAACAGCACGATGGCGAGCAGGAAGTTGAATACCGGGCCGGCCAGGATGACGATCGCGCGCGCCCCCACCGGCTTGTCGTGGAAGGTGCGGTCGAGCTGCCAGCCCGCGCGCACCTCCGGAGTCGCCTCCTCAGGGCCTTCGAAACCGTGCGGCTTGACGTAACCGCCGAGCGGCAGAGCGCAGAGCCGCCACTCGGTGCCGACGCGGTCGTGCCAGCGCAGCAGCGGCGGTCCAAAGCCGATCGAGAACACCTCGACATGCACGCCTTGCCAGCGTGCCGCCAGGTAGTGGCCGAGCTCATGGATGAACACCAGCACGCCCAGCACCAGGGCGAAGGCGAGCGGTGTGCGAAGCAATTGGGCCAGCATGGGGTCGTGGTTCCTCGGCGCGAGCGGCGTGTCGATATGGGTCGTTACGGGTCGGAGTGTCAGGCGGCGCGGGAGCCGGTAGCCGCCGCATGCAACAGGGCGATCCGGCGCGCCTCGTGGTCCCAATGTATCACCGCATCCAGCGAATTGGCAGATTGTTCGCCGATCTCCTGCATCACCCGCTCGACCAGGCGCGCGATGTCGAGGAAGCCGATGCGAAGGGCCAGGAAGGCCTCCACCGCGATCTCGTTGGCCGCCGACAGGATCGCCGGCGCCGCGCCGCCCGCACGCAGCGCCGCACGCGCCAGGCGCAATGCTGGGAACCGCTGCGGGTCGGGCGCCTCGAACTCCAGCCGCCCGATCGCGGCGAGGTCCAGCCGCGGCGAGCTGGTCGGCATCCGTTCGGGCCAGGCCAGGGCGTGCGCGATCGGGATGCGCATGTCGGGCGCCCCGAGCTGGGCGAGCACGCTGCCGTCGCTGTAATGCACCATGCCATGCACCACCGACTGCGGGTGCACCAGCACGTCGATGCGCGCCTCCGGCAGCGAGAACAGCCTGGCCGCCTCGATCACCTCGAGGCCCTTGTTGAACATGCTGGCGGAGTCGATGGTGATCTTGGCCCCCATCGACCAGACCGGATGGCGCAACGCGGCCTCCGGCCCGGCCAGCTCCATCTCCTCCAGGCTGGCGCGTCGGAACGGGCCGCCGGAGGCGGTCAGGGTGATGGCCTCGACCTGCACCGACTGGCGGTCGGCCATCGCCTGGAAGATGGCGTTGTGCTCGGAGTCGACCGGCAGCAGCCTGGCGCCCGCGTCGCGCACCGCCTGCAGCATCACGTCGCCGGCGCAGACCAGCGCCTCCTTGTTGGCCAACGCCACCACGCCGCCGCCGCGTATGGCGGCCAGCGTCGGCGCCAGCCCGGCCGCCCCGGTGATCGCCGACATGGTCCAGTCCGCCGGACGCGCCGCCGCCTCGAGCACCGCCTGCCGGCCGGCCGCGGCGGTGACGCCGCTACCGGAGAGGCGCGCGCGCAGCTCCGCCAGCCCGTCCGGATCGGCGATGACGGCGTGCGCCGCACCGAGGGCGATCGCCTGCTCGGCGAGCAGGCCTGCATTGCGGCCGCCCACCAGCGCCTCGACGCGGAAGCGCCCGGGCGCCTGTCCCAGCAGGTCGATGGTGCTGCGGCCGACGCTGCCCGTGCTGCCGAGGACGGAGACGATCTTCATTCCGGCTTGTTCCTTGCGGGATCCTGCCCGTTCGCTGCCGAGGCGATCATCCCCTCGACCCAGCCGGTCGGCATGTGCCGGGCGCCGATGTCGAGCGGCTGCAGGTGCAGCGGGTCGAGCTGCCAGAAGGCCTGTCCGTAGCCGCAGCCGAGCGACAGCAGGGCCGCTAGCGGCGCCGCGGTGAACAGCCCGTCGAGCCGGTCCAGCAGGCCGCCGTGCCCCGGGATCAGGCGGCCGGAATCCTTCACCCCGCAGCGACGCTTCAGGGCACTCTCGGCGAGGTCGCCGACCTGTGCGGCGATGCCGAGCAGGCCGCCGAACAGCAGGCCGCGCGCGATGCGCTCGAACGGGCCCGCGTCACTGGAGGGCGCAAACGACGCCACGATCGCGCCCGCGACCATCGCGCCGAGCAGGCCGCCCGCGGCGCCCGACCAGGTCTTGCCGGGTGAGATGCGCGGCGCCAGCTTGGCACCGCCGAGCGCGCGGCCGACCAGATAGGCCAGGCTGTCGCTCGCCCACACCACCAGCACGACGAACAGCAGCGAGGCCGCACCGGCACCGGTCATGCCGCGCAGCCAGATCAGCGCCGCCCCGCCGAGGCCGATCAGCACCACGCCGCCGCCGCGCAGCGGGCCGAGCAGGAAGCCGCCCAGCAGGACACGCAACCCGGTGAGCCAGTCGATCCGCGCCATCGTCAGCAGGCAGGCGCCGGGCCAGGCGAGCAGCATCAACCAGGGCAGCGAGCGCGGTGCGGAGCGGGTCAAGCCGGCCCATTCCACGCCGATCCCGACCATCGCCAGCAGCACCAGCCCGGTGAAGATCCAGCCGCCGTTGAGCAGGCAGGCCACGCCGAGTGGCGCCAGCACCCCCGCTGAGATCAGCCGGACGCGCAGGTCGCGCCAAGCGGGTCCGGAGCTGGCGCCGGAGACGCCGGCGTCAGCCAGGACGCGCACCGAAGCGACGGTCCCGGCGCGCGTAACGGTCCAGCGCGTCGGCGAAATGCGCCGCTCCGAAGTCCGGCCAGAGCACGTCCAGGAATACCAGCTCGGCGTAGGCCGCCTGCCAGAGCAGGAAGTTGGAGAGCCGGAACTCGCCGCTGGTGCGCACCAGCAGGTCGGGGTCGGGGATGCCGTCGGTGCTCAGGAAGCGGGCGAAACCCGCCTCGTCCAGGAGCTGCGGGTCCACCGTGCCGGCCTGCACCGCCTGGGCCAGCCGCAGCGAGGCGCGCAGGATGTCGGAGCGCCCGCCATAGGACAGCGCCACCATCAGCTTGAGCCGGGTGTTGCCCACGGTCAGGCGCTCGGCCCGCTCGAACTCCGCGCGCATGTCGGCATCGAAGCGCTCGCGCTCGCCGATCACCCGCAGGCACACGCCTTCACGGTGCAGCTCGGCGAGTTCGTGTCGCAGGTAGTGCCGCAGCAGCCCGGTGAGGTCGGTGACCTCCTCCGCCGGCCGGCGCCAGTTCTCCGAGGAGAAGGCGTACAGGGTCAGCCACTCGACGCCACTCTGGATAGCCGCCTGGATGCAGCGCCGCACCGCCTGCGCGCCCGCACGATGCCCGGCCAGGCGCGGCAGCCTGCGCGCCACCGCCCAGCGCCCGTTGCCGTCCATGATGACGGCGACGTGGCGCGGCACCGCGGGCGCGACCCCGACGATAGGCAGCCGCACGTCCGCGCGGACGTCGGGGCGGGGCGGGGCCGCATCGGCGGGCAGGGCACGCAGCCGTCTTACTCCTGCGGGGTCGCTGTCGTGCAAGGCATCAGACCTGCTTGATCTCGCGTTCCTTGTCCGCAAGGCTGTCATCGATGCGCTTGACGTAGGAGTCCGTCAGCTTCTGGACCTCGGCCGACCAGTCGACGACGTCGTCCTCGCTGATCTCGCTCTTCTTCTCGAAGCCCTTGATCTGGTCCATGCCGTCGCGACGCACGCCGCGCACCGAGATCTTGGCGTTCTCGGCATAGCGACCGGCGGCCTTGGCCAGCTCGACACGCCGCTCGGCGGTGAGCTGTGGGATCGGCACACGCACCACCTGCCCGTCCGCCGACGGGTTCAGGCCGAGCCCGGAGTCGCGTATCGCGCGCTCGACGGCGCCGGTCAGCGAGCGGTCCCATACCTGCACCGTGATCATGCGGCTTTCCGGCACCGCGATGGTGCTGACCTGGGTGATCGGCAGCTCGCCGCCATAGGCCTCCACGCGCACCGGTTCGAGCAGGGCCGGGCTGGCGCGGCCGGAGCGCAGGCCGGCGAAGTCGCGACGCAACGTCTCCAGCGCGCCGTCCATGCGCCGGGTGAGGTCTTCCTTCAGGGTCGTCAGGTCTGTGGCCATCGCGGCTCTCCTCCAGTTTCCGGTCACTGGTCATGGGAACGCCGGTTGTCGGCCCGGTACCCTTGCTGAAATCTTAGCGTCGACCGTTTTTGCGGCTTTTATTGGGCCTCGACGATGCGCGTGAACGGCCCCTGCCCGCGCATCACCTGTGCGAACGCGCCGGGCGCGTGGATGTTGAACACGATGATCGGAAGCTTGTTCTCGCGCGCCAGGCTGATCGCCGAGGCGTCCATCACGTTGAGGTCGCGCGACAGCACCTCCAGGTAGGACAGCTCCTGGAAGCGCACCGCCTCGGGGTCCTTGCGCGGGTCGGCGGAATAGACGCCGTCCACCTGGGTGCCCTTGAACAGGGCGTCGCACTCCATCTCGGCGGCGCGCAGGGCGGCGGCGGTGTCGGTGGTGAAAAAGGGGTTGCCGGTGCCGGCGGCGAAGATCACCAGCCGGCCCTTCTCCATGTGCCGCACCGCGCGCCTGCGTATGTACGGCTCGGCGATGCTCGACATCTGGATCGCCGACATCACCCGCGTCGGCACGCCGATCCGCTCCAGGGTGCTCTGCATCGCCAGCGCGTTGATCACGGTGGCGAGCATGCCGGCATAGTCGCCCTGGGCGCGATCCATGCCCTTCGCGGCCGCCGTGATGCCGCGGAAGATGTTGCCGCCGCCGATCACCAGGCTGATCTCGGCGCCCTGCTGGAACACGTCGCGCACGTCGTGGGCGATGGCGCTCACCGTCTCCGGGTCGAGCCCGTACTGGCCGGGACCCATCAGCGCCTCACCGGACACCTTGAGCAGCACGCGCTTGTATAGGTTGCCAGACGAAGCTCCGGTCATGCGTGGTCTGGCCTTCCGCTTTGCCGGGTTTCTCATATCCCCGGCATCAGCGGGGAACAAGCGGCTCATGCGACGGATACCGGCTAGCTCTGGTCGTCCAGCCCGATCGCGCGCAGCCGGGCGCGTTCCTCGTCCCAGCCAGCGCGTTCCTTGACGTTGAGGAACAGGTGGCAGGGCCGCTCCAGTAGCGCCGCCAGCCCGTGCCGCGCCCGCTCCCCGATCGCCTTGATTCGGCTGCCCTTCTCGCCGATCAGGATCGCCTTGTGGCTGGCGCGCGAGACGTAGATCGTCGCCTCGATGCGCACCGAGCCGTCCGGCTGCTCGCGGAAGCTCTCGGTCTCGACGGTGGCGGCGTAGGGCACCTCCTCGTGAGTCTGCAGGAAGATCTGCTCGCGCACCATCTCGGCGGCCAGCAGGCGGTCCGGCAGGTCGGTCAGGTCGTCCTCGGGATACAGGTACGGGCCGGCCGGGACTGCGGCCGCGAGCCCGTCCAGCAGGTCGTCGAGGCCCTCGCCGGAACGCGCGCTGACCATCAGCGTGCGCTCCACCTGCAGCAGCCCGGCCAGCTCCGCGGTCAGCGGCAGCAGCCGCGGCCGCGGCACCAGGTCGGTCTTGTTCAGCACCAGCCACAGCCTGCGCCCGCTGCCCTGCAGCCTCGTCGCGATCTCGCGCACGCCCTCGGTGACGCCGCTGCGGGCATCGACCAGCACCACGGTGAGGTCGGCGTCGTCCGAGCCGGTCCAGGCGGCGGCCACCATCGCCCGATCCAGCTTGCGCTTGGGGCGGAAGATGCCCGGCGTGTCGACCAGCAGGATCTGCGCACGCGCCGGCGCGTCGATCGCCTGCTTGAGGTCGCGCATCAGGATGCCGATCACGCGGAAGCGGGTGGTCTGCGCCTTGGGGCTGACGATCGACAGCTTGGCACCGGCCAGGCGGTTCAGCAGAGTCGACTTGCCGGCGTTCGGCGCACCGACGATGGCCACGAAGCCGCAGCGTGTCCTGCTCATCTATGAAGCTCCGCCAGTTGCCCGAGCAGGTCGGCGGCGGCGGCGCTCTCCGCCACCCGCTTGCTCCCCGCCATCCCGGTGCCCGACTTGCCGGCGACCGATACCCGTATCACGAAGCTCGGCGCGTGCGAGGGACCTTCGGCGGACTCGACCAGGTAGCTCGGCAGCGCCATGCCGCGGCCGAGCAGCCACTCCTGCAGCGCGGTCTTCGGGTCCTTCGGCGGCAGCGCCTGGCCGACCATCGCGTCCATCCAGACGGTGCGCACGAAGCGTCGCGCCGCGTCCAGGCCGCCATCCAGGTAGGCCGCACCCAGCACCGCCTCGATCGCATCGGCCAGCACGTTGGCGGCCTGCCTGACGCCCGCCCGGGCCTCGTGCGGCGCCACGTCGAGTGCGTCCGGCAGGCCGATCTCCTCGGCGATGCGCGCCAGCACCGGACGCGAGACCAGGTGCGCGTGGCGCGGACCGAGCGATCCCTCCTGCTCGAACGGGAAGCGCTCGATCAGCCACTCCGCCATGAGCAGGCCGAGCACGCGGTCGCCGATGAACTCCAGCCGCTCGTTGGAGCCGGCGCCCGCGCCGCGATCGGGGCCGCTCCCCCTGGCGCGCTGGCGGGTCTCGTTGGCCGCCGAGCGATGCGTCAGCGCCTCGCGCAGAAGCTCGGGCCGCCTGAACGGCTGGCCGAGCAGCGTCTCGATCTTCTGCCTGGGATCGATCGTCACGGCCACCGATGCCTCAGCGGACCCAGTCCAGGAAGCGTCCCCACCGGATCTCTGCCGGCCACTCCCAGAACTCCCAGAGCGGATAGCGTGAATCCACCGAGAAGAAGATGAACTTGGCGTGGCCGACCAGGTTCTGCATTGGGACGAAGCCGAGGTCGTCGGGCTCGGTGCCCATGAACCGGCTGTCCGCGCTGTCGTCGCGGTTGTCGCCCATCGCGAAGAAGCTGTCCGCCGGGACGACGTAGTCGGGCGTGTTGTTGTACTGGCCGTTGCTGGTCAGCTTCAGGATCTGGTGCGGCACCGGCGGCAAGCCGCCGCTGCCGGGAAGGTCCTCCGCGTAGCGCCGCCCCTGCATGCGGGTGCCGTTCTCGTCGGAGGCCACGTAGTCGCCGAGGTCAGTGCGCGGCACCAGGACGCCGTTGACGAACAGCTCGCCGCCTTGGACGCGTACATGGTCGCCGGGCAGGCCCACGATCCGCTTGATGTAATCGATCGAGGTGTCCTGGGTGAAGCGGAACACCGCCACGTCGCCGCGATGCGGCACGTGGCCCAGCACTCGCCCCTCGAATAGGTCGGGCGAGAAGGGCAGCGAGAAGCGCGAGTAGCCGTACTCGTACTTGGAGACGAACAGGTAGTCTCCCACCAGCAGGGTCGGGATCATCGAGCCGGACGGGATGTTGAAGCTCTCGAACAGGAAGGTCCGCACCACCACGGCGATCAGGCCGGCATAGATCAGCGTGCGAAGCAGTTCCCAGCTGCTGGAGCGGGCCGTGCCGGCCCTGGTGGCCTTCTTGCTCTCGGAAGGCTTGCCTACGGTCATCGATCCTGGATCCGGTTCCCGGAGCATGCTCGATCATGCTCCACGTGCCTGAGAGAACGGTTCCGAGCGCCGAACCGGGTAATCCCGCGAAAGCTCCGCGAGGCGGGCGGATGAAGCCGACGTGGCCATCCGGTGTCAAGCACCGCCCCATACCGGCTGCCCTTTGGGCTGACCGGTATGCACGTGGGGTTGGCGGGGCGGCCACGTGCCGAAAGCGAGCCTGATAGCGGTCGCCCGACAGGGCTATCGGTATCAGGCCGTGCCGCCGGAACCTTCCGGCCGCGCCGAGATCAGCACCTGCGCGAAGGCGTAGGGGTGCTCGTCGGTGATCGTCACCAGCAGCGCGGGGTGCATCCTGGCCGGCATCAGCCTGCGCAGCCGTGCCAACGCGCCTCCGGTCAGCACCAGAGTGGGCTGGCCGCCCGGCATGTTCACCACGCCCATGTCGGAATGGAACACGCCCTGGGAGAAGCCGGTGCCCAGCGCCTTGGCGCACGCCTCCTTGGCGGCCCAGCGCTTGGCGTAGGTGGCCGGGCGCAGCGCCTCGGTGCGGCGGTCGGCGCGGGCGCGTTCCTCGGCGGTGAACACGCGCGCCAGGAAGCGCTCGCCATGCGCCGCCATGACGCGCTCGATCCGCCTGATGTCGCACAGGTCGGAGCCGATCCCGATCATCATGCCCCCGGCCTGGTCATGCCCCGCCTGGTCATGCCCCGCCTGGTCATGCCTTGGCGCGCTCGACCTGGATGATGCCGCTGGCGGCGCGCAGGCCGGCGATCACCGTCGAGAGATGGCGCAGGTCGCGCACCTCGACATCGACCAGGATCTCCATGAAGTCGAGCTGGCGGTTGACGATCTTGAGGTTGACCACGGTACCGTCATGCTTCGAGGCGGTGTTGGTCAGCGTCGCCAGCATGGACGGCTCGTTCGCCGCGATCACGCTGATCCGTCCGACACGGGTCTCGGTCGTCCCCCGGGTGATCAGGTCGTAGTCCCAGTCCACGTCCATGAAGCGCTCCGGCGTGGCCGCGAAGCTTTCCAGAGTCTGGCAGCCGGCGGTGTGCACGGTGATCCCCTTGCCCTGCGCCACGATGCCCAGGATCTTGTCGCCGGGCAGCGGATAGCAGCAGCCGGCGAAGTGCACCGAGATGCCCGAGCCCAGCCCCACCAGAGACATGCCGCCGGTGTCGCCCTGCGGGACCCGTGTGCCGCCCGGCCGCGGCAGGCTCGGGATCATGCGCGGCGCGCGGGCGCCGTGGCGCAGCTCCGGATAGGCCGCGTGCACCACGTCCTTGGGCCCGAGGTTGCCGTTGCCGACGGCGACGTAGAGATCGTCGCGGGTCGCGCATTTCAGCCCTTTCAGGGCGGCGTCCAGCACCTTCTCGGAGCCGTCCACGCCCTCCTGGCGGAACGCCTTGGCCAATGCGGCGCGGCCGGCATCGAGGTGCGTCTCGCGCTGCTGCTGGGCGAGGTGGCGGCGTATGCGCGCGCGCGCCTTGCCGGTGACGACGAAGCGTTCCCACGAGGGGGACGGGGTGCCGCCGCGCGCGGTCATGATCTCGACTTGGTCGCCGTTCTGCAGCTCGTGACGGAGCGGCATCAGGCGGCCGTTGACCTTGGCACCGACGCAGCTGTCGCCGACCTGGCTGTGCACGGCGTAGGCGAAGTCGACCGGGGTGGCGCCGCGCGGCAGCTGGATCAGCTGGCCCTTCGGCGTGAAGCAGAACACCTGGTCCTGGTAGAGTTCGAGCTTGGTGTTCTCCAGGAACTCGTCGGGAGCGGCCGAATTCTCGATGATCTCGAGCAGGTCCTGCACCCAGCGCAGCCGGCGCAGGCTGCTGACCACCGATCCGACGCCGCCCTGCTCGTTATCCTGCTCTCCCGGTGCTTCCTTGTAGACCCAGTGCGACGCGACGCCGTTCTCGGCCACGTCGTGCATCTCGGGCGTGCGTATCTGCACCTCGATCTTCTGGTTGCGCGGATGCCGCAGGGTCACGCCCGTGTGCAGGCTCTGGTAGCCGTTCGCCTTGGGGGTCGAGATGTAGTCCTTGAAGCGCCCGGCGATCACCGGGTAAGCCGCATGCACTGCGCCGAGCGATACGTAGCAGGCCTCCCGGGTCGGAACGAGCACGCGGAACGCCATGATGTCGGAGAGCTGCTCGAAGGCGACGTTGCGCTTCTGCATCTTCTCCCAGATCGAGAAGGGCGACTTCTCGCGTCCCATCACCTCGATCAGCGCAACCTCGGAGTCGCGGCAGATCCGGCTGAGTTCCCGACGTACCTCCTCGATCACGTCCGCGCCCTGGCCGCGCAGGTAGTTCAGCCGCGCCTGGATGGTGGAGTTGGCTTCCGGCTCCAGCTCCGCGAAGGAACGGTTCTGCAGCTCGGTCTTGACGCGGTCCATGCCGATGCGCCCGGCCAGCGGCGCGTAGATGTCCATGGTCTCGTGCGCGATACGCTCGCGCCGGTCCTCGCGCCGGACGTGGTGCAGGGTGCGCATGTTGTGCAGCCGGTCGGCCAGCTTGACGATCAGGACCCTGATGTCGCGGCTCATCGCCAACACCAGCTTGCGGAAGTTCTCTGCCTGCTTGGTGCGGTCGGACTGCAGCTCCAGGCGGGTGAGCTTGGTCACGCCGTCGACGAGGTCGGCGACGATGCGGCCGAACTTCGCCTCCAGCACGGCGTAGGTGACGCCGGTATCCTCGATGGTGTCGTGCAGCAGCGCCGTCGCGATCGATGCGGTGTCCAGCCTGAAGCCGGCCAGGATCTCCGCCACCGCCAGCGGGTGCATGATGTAGGGCTCGCCGTTGTCGCGCTTCTGCGCGGCATGGGCCTCCCTGGCCAACGCGAAGGCACGTTCCAGGAGGTCGGTGTCGGCATTGGAATCGTAGGCGCGGACCCGGCGGATCAAGGCCTCGCAGGTGATCTGGCGTCCGGCGGTCTGCTCGTCGGCTTCCGGCAGCCTGGACGCCAGCGGCGAGCCGACCGGGGTATCGGCGGACACCTCGACCGCCAGCCCGGACGCCACGATCCTGGGACCGTCCGGAGCGAAAGCAGCTAGCGGCGTCCGCATTTTGAAGTTAGGACCTAGCGGCGGACACGACCACCAAGCTCGGCTTCGATTGCGGACTCGAGGTCCTCGGGCGAAAGCTCGGTGCCCATGTTGCCGGCTTCCTCCTCGGCGGAGACATCCTGCAGGCCGAAGATGTTCTGGTCGGTCGGGATCAGGTCGAGCACCTCCTCGTCGGCGGGCTCCGGCTCGGGCGCCCGCGCCAGCGAACGCACCAGGTCCTGGTGCAGGCGGTCGACCTCGATGGTCTGGCCGGCGATCTCGCGCAGGGCGACGACGGGATTCTTGTCGTTGTCGCGGTCGATGGTCAGCTCCTCGCCACGGCTGATGTTGCGCGCGCGCTGGGCCGCCAGCAACACGAGCTCGAAGCGATTGGGAATTCGTTCAACGCAATCTTCGACGGTGACGCGCGCCATGCGGCCATTCTCCGGTCTATATGTATGGAAGTGGCCATGATACCTGCGCCCCGGCCGTGCCGCAACCATTCCTCAGCTCTGCCAGCAGCACCGCCACCGGTCGCCCGCTTCGGGGCTCCGCCCAGTCCGGCGCCACCTCCTGCAGCGGCAGCAGCACGAAGGCGCGCTGGTGCGCGCGCGGATGCGGCAGCACCGGGTCGGGTGCCACGCGCAGCTGCCCACCGATGTCGACGATGTCCAGGTCGAGCGTGCGTGCCGCATCGCGCACGCCACGGACGCGGCCGCCCCGGCGCTCGATCGCCTGCAGCCGCCGCAGCAGCGCTTCGGGCTCGGCGCGGCCGGTCAGCCGCACCACCCCGTTGACGTAATCCGGCTGATCCGACGGCGGCACCGGCGCGCTGCGATACCAGCGCGACACCGCCGCCACCCGCAGGCCGGGCAGCCGGCCGATCTCCGACACGGCGCGACGGCAGGTCTCGATCGGCTCGTCGCCCCACGGACCGGGCAGGTTGGCCCCGATCGCGACCAGTATCATCGTATCGTTCATGACATAACGAGGCTCCGCAGGCGGCAGGGCGAAAGCGGGGGCCGTCAATGCAACCGTCTGCTGAACGATTTCTTAATCTATATCAATCAGTATCAGGATCAGGATTACATCCATGGATTTCCGCTCGGAGGATCGCGTCTGCCTTTTCATAGATGGCGCAAACCTTTACTCGGCTTCGCGCAATCTCGGGTTCGACGTCGATTACCGCAGCCTGCTGGCCTTCTTCCGTGCGCGAAGCAAGCTGATGCGTGCGTATTACTATTCCGCGGTGCTTGATACTGAGGAGTACTCACCGCTCAAGCCGCTCACCGACTGGCTGGTCTATAACGGCTACACGCTCGTCACCAAGGCCGCACGCGAGTTCACCGACCAGACCGGCCGGCGCCGCATCAAAGGGAACATGGATATCGAGCTCGCCGTGGACATGCTGGAGATGAGCGCGCGGATCGACCACGCCGTGCTGTTCAGCGGCGACTCCGACTTCCGCCGCCTGGTCGAAGCGGTGCAGCGCCAGGGCGTACGGGTTTCCGTGGTCTCGTCCATACGCACCAACCCGCCGATGGTGGGCGACGAGCTGCGACGGCAGGCGGACCAGTTCATCGAGCTCGCCGACATCGCCCCGGAGTTCACCCGCCGGCAGACCGAAGCGCGTCCACGCCCGATACCGAGAACCGCCGAGCCTCTCACCGAGTCCAACGCAACCCTCTGACGGATCGCCGATGTCCCCCTCCCCGTCCCTATCCCGAGCCGAGCCTGCGCCGGAAGCTGCCGGAATGCCGGAGCAGCCTGGCCATGACTGCCCGCTCTGCCCGCGGCTGGTCACCTATCGCGAGGCCAACCGGGCAGCGCAGCCGGCCTGGTGGAACGCACCGGTGCCGTCCTGGGGAGCGCTGGACGCCGAGCTGCTCATCGTCGGCATGGCACCGGGCGTGAAGGGGGCCAACCGGACCGGGCGCCCCTTCACCGGCGACTTCGCCGGCACCTTGCTCTACGAGACGCTGCTGAAGTTCGGCTTCGCCACCGGCCATTACGGCGCCGATCCCTCGGACGGGCTCGCCCTGCATGGCTGCCGCATCATCAATGCGGTGCGCTGCGTGCCGCCAGCCAACCTGCCGCAGCCAGTCGAGGTACGCAGCTGCAACCGCTTCCTGCGCTCCGAGCTGCAGGCCATGCGTCCCCTGCGCGCCGTGCTGGCCCTCGGCGTGCTGGCGCACAGCGCCGTGCTGAGCGCCTGCGGCATCCCGCTCTCCCGGCTGCGCTTCCGCCACGGCCAGATCCTGACCCTGCCGGACGGGCTGCTGCTGGCGGACAGCTATCACGTGTCGCGCTACAACACGAACACGGGCCGGCTCACGACCGCCATGTTCGAGAAAGTCGTCGAAGCGCTGCGTGGATTGCTCGAACAGGACCCTGTAGCTCAGATGCCGCTGAACCAGTTGTAGCCCTGGTCTTCCCAGTAGCCGCCAGGATAGCTGTTGGTCACGAAGATCGCGCCGATGTGCTTGGGGTTCTTGAAGCCGAGCTTGGTCGGCACGCGCAGCCGAAGCGGGTAGCCGAACTGCGGCGGAAGCGCCTCGCCGCCGGTATCCAGGGCGAGGATGGTCTGCGGGTGCAGCGCGGTCGCCATGTCGATGCTGGAATAGTAGCGGTCGGCGCACTTGAAACCGACGTAGCGTGCCGTGGTGTCTGCCCCGATGCGCTCCAGGAAGGCCCTGAACGGCACGCCGCTCCACTGGCCGATGGCGCTCCAGCCCTCGACGCAGATCAGTCGCGTGATCTGTGCCTGCTGCGGCAGCTGGCGCAGCCGCGGCAGGGTCCATTTGCTCTTGTCGGACACCAGTCCAGATACCTCCAGCGACCACGTATCGAGGTCGATCTCCGGCACGTTGTCCATCGGGTAGAACGCATTGAACGGGAACGGCTTGGTCAGGCTGGAGGTCGGATAGACCGGTGCCAGCCGGGTCCGGCTGAACAGCAGCGCCTGCATGCGGTCGTTGAAGCGAGACATCGCCCACAGCACGCGGTCCGCCGCGTCGCCATCGGCGAGGTTGCAGCCACTGAGCAGGCTGAGCGCCCCGACCGAAAGCCCGGAGCGGAGCAGCAGGCGGCGGTTGAGCCCGCCGATCTCCGGCGGCTTGTTCACCGGGGGCGGCTTCATTGGACCTGCTCGGGCTTGATCGTGGCGCGGCCGGTGATCATCGCCGGCAAGGTCTGCGGCACCACCAGCACCAGCAGCATGTGGATCACGAAGAAGCCGACGATCCCAGACATGGCGAAGAAATGGATCCAGCGCATCACCGGATAGCCGCCGACCAGGTCGTCCAGCAGCTGCACCTGCACCGGCTTCCAAAGACCGAGCCCGGACAGGAAGGCCACGATGCCGAGCAGCAGCACGACTAGGTAGAGCAGCCGCTGCACGGCGTTGTAGGTGCCGAGCTTGTGCTTGAGACGGAAGGTCAGCGCCTGGCCGAGGTCGCGCCCGATCTCCCTGGGCGAGACCGGCAGCAGGGTGCGCCGGAAATGCCGCCCGAAGATCCCATAGGCGAAGTAGATCAGCGCGTTGCCGACCAGCAGCCACATCGCCGCCAGATGCCAGGCGATGCCGCCCCCGAGCCAACCACCGAGCGTCGCCCAGGCGGGGAACCGGAACGGCAGCAGCGGCGAGGCGTCGTAGATCTGCCAGCCGCTGAGAACCATGCAGCCCAGCGCGAAGGCGCTGACCCAATGCGTGACCCGCACCACCAGCGGATGCACGATCACGCGCCCCGCCGACGGCTTCGGCAGGTCGGTTCCGGTCGGAGGGCTGCTGTCCTGCATGCTCATGACCCTTACATGGGGGGCACGACGCCCTTTTCACCGACGATGACACGCTTCGCATCGACGCTGCCGTCGGCGGATTTCGGGCCGATCGCCACGACATGCGCGCCCGGCTGCAGCAGCGAGCGGTCGCCCGCCTCCAGATCGACCACCGGCACGTCGTCCGGCACGGTCAGGGTCTTCTCGCCACCCTTGTAGCTGACCTTCATGCTGAGCTTCGCCGAGGCCGTCACGGTGCCGATGGTGCCGTTGGTCATCGAGCTGGACTTGCCCAGGTCCCAGCCATAATGGCCCTCGCCGGAGCCGCGCATGCTGTCGGGGAAGATGGTGACCTCGGTCGCCTTCAGGGTGCCGTTCGGCCCGGGGGTCGCCGCGGTGCCGATGAAGCGGCCGGGCTTCACTTCGGCGAGGGACGACTTGGTGGCGCCGACATAGCCAGTCTCCGGCGAGAGCTTCAGCGTCGCCGGTCCGCCGAAGCGGGTCTTGAGCGTCACCGTGTCGCCGTCGATCGCGGTCACCACGCCGCGCGTGCGCGGCGGTGGTGCATCCGCACGCGCGGGTGCGACGCCGGCCAGCAAGGTCGCGGCCGTGATGATCCCGGCGCCCGCCAGGATGGAGGTGGTCTTTCTCATGGTCATATGGTCTCGCAGGTTGCGACCGCGTTGGGCCTCGAACGACATGGCAGGTCGGACGCGCATCATGGAGCGGCCGGCGTGCATCGGCAACCGCCGGTCCCCAGCCTTCAGCCGCGGGCGCGCAGCAGGCGCGCCTTGTCGCGCTGCCAGTCACGCTCGGCGATGGCGTGGCGCTTGTCGGCCTTCTTGCGACCCTCGCCGATCGCCAGCGTCACCTTGGCGACGCCGCGCTCGTTGAAGTGGATGTCCAGCGGCACCAGCGTGTGGCCGTCGCGCGCCACCGCGCCGAGCATCTTGTCGATCTGCTTGTTGTGCAACAGCAGCTTGCGCGGCGCACGCGGCTCGAAATGCGACAGCACTCCGCCCTGGTATTCCGGGATGTAGAGGTTGAACAGCCAGACGGCACCGTCGCGTTCGCCCGCGTAGGCCTCGGTCAGCGCCGCCCGTCCCAGTCGCAGGCTCTTGACCTCCGGACCCTTGAGCACGATGCCAGCCTCGACCGTCTCCTTGATGGTGTAGTCGAAGCGGGCCTTGCGGTTCTGTGCCGCCAGCCCGTGCGTGATCATGCCGCTCTTGCGCTTCTCAGCCATGCGCACCGCCGCGGCGAGCCGGCTCGATGTTCTGCAGATCGGGGCCCTGCAGATCGAGTCCGCGCAGCTCCAGCCCACGCACGGCCTGGCGTACGGCCTCGCGCGCGGCATCGCCCAGCGGCACCATCGGCAACCGGCAGGTTTCGCCGGCAAGCCCGAGCAGGCTGGCCGCGAACTTGACCGGAGCCGGGTTGCTCTCCACGAACAGGGCGTCGTGCAGCGGCAGCAGCCGGTCCTGGATCGCCATCGCGGCCTTCAGGTCGCCCGCCCGCCAGGCGGCGTGCATGTCCGCGCAGAGCCTCGGCGCGACGTTGGCGGTCACGCTGATGCACCCGACCCCGCCGGCCGCGAGGAAGGCCAGCGCGGTGCCGTCCTCTCCGGAGAGCTGCACGAAGTCCGGCCCGGCGGCGGCGCGCGTCTGCAATGGGCGCAACAGGTTGGCGGTGGCATCCTTCACGCCGATGATGTTGGGATGCCGGGCCAGCCGCGCCATGGTCGCGACGCTCATGTCGATCACGCAGCGGGCCGGGATATTGTAGATCACGATGGGCAGCTCGACCGCATCCGCGATCGCCATGAAGTGGCGGTAGAGGCCTTCCTGGGTCGGCCGGTTGTAGTAGGGCGTGACCACCAGCGCCGCGTCGGCACCCGCCTGCCGGGCATGGCGCGTGGTCTCGATCGCTTCCGCGGTGCTGTTCGATCCGGTGCCGGCGAGCACCTTCACCCGCCCGGCGGCGGCAGCCACCACCAGGTCGATCACGCGACGATGCTCCGCGGGGCTCAGGGTGGCGCTCTCCCCGGTGGTGCCGGTCGGCACGACGACGGCGGCGCCCTGCTCGATCTGCCATCCGACCAGCCGATGGAGGGCGTTCTCGTCCAGTGCGCCGTCGTCGCGCATGGGCGTGATCAGGGCGGTGATCGACCCGTCGAACATGGTCAGCTCCAGCAGGCATTCGGGTGACCAACACTAGAGCAATGTCGCCGCCGATGAAATCGTGCCTGCTGTCCGATAGCCGCTCACGCGCCGCCCTTGCCAGACGGCCACGCCGGCCCTTTGCTGCCGAGATGGGCAGGGCTGTCGGACGGACACTGATCTTCACGCTGGCGATGCTGGCGGCCGGCTGCGCCGCGCATACCGAGCCGGCAGGACAGCCTGCGGGCGGCACGACGGCCATCCTGCAGACGGCGCAGCGGGCGGCGGCCACGAGTGCCGACCCGGTGGCGGCGAAGCTGGCGGTCTGGCTGCGGGCGCAGCTGCCGGATGCCGCCTCGGCGAGCGAGATCGACACCCTGCTGCGCACCGATCCGAGCTGGCCCGGCCGCTCCCTGCTGAACCAGCGGCTGCAGCAGGCGCTCGCGGTGGAGCCCGACGACGCCATCGCCCGGGCGCTCTGCACGGCGCATCGCCCCGACATGGCCGCCTCGCTGCTGCGCTGTGCCGAGGCACTCTCCGCGCAGGGCCCGCCCCCCGCCGCCGCTCCGGCCCTGCCGCTCGGCCCCGGCACCCTGCCGCCCGCGATCGCTGCGGCCGCGCGCGCCGCCTGGGTGGCGGGCATCGATGATGCCGAGCACGAGGCGGAGTTCCTGCGGCTGTTCGGCCAGCTGCCGACGCCCGGCGATCAGTGGCAGCGCTTCGACCGCCTCGAGTGGAGCGGCGCCACGGAAGCTGCGGCACGGCAGGTCGCCCGGCTGTCGCCGTCCGACACGCCGCTCGCCAATGCCCGCCTCGCGCTGCGCAGGGGCGAGGCGGGCGCGGACGGGCTGGCCGCCGCACTGCGCGGCGCCGCGGCTGCCGATCCGGCGATGCTGCTGGATCTCGCCCGCTGGCTGCGTCGGCATGACCGCGAGGACGCCGCACTCGCCCTCTGGCGCGGCGCGGCACTCGCGGCCGAGACTGCGACCGGCAGCGTGCGCAGGCCGGCCTTCTGGAACGAGCGGGAGGCGCTGGCGCGCGAGCTGCTGGGCCGGCAACGCGATGCCGATGCGCTGTTCCTTGCCCAGGACACGATCCAGACGGACCCCGCGGCCCAGCTCGACGCCAGCTTCCTGACCGGATGGATCGAGCTGAAGCGCCTGCACGCGGCACCCGATGCGGCCAGGCACTTCGCCGAGCTGCCACGCGCCTCGCGCTCGGTGATCACCGGCAGCCGTGGCTTCTACTGGCTGGGGCGGGCGCTCGACGCGCAGGGCCGCACCGCGGAAGCGCGCGACGCCTACGCCCAGGCCGCGCTGCGGCCGACCAGCTTCTACGGCCAGGCCGCCATCGGGCTGCTGTTCCCGGGAGACGAGGCGGCCCTGGCCGGTCCCATCCTGCGTCTGCGCGACCCCGGCTGGACGCGCGACGAGGCGATCCGCTTCGCCGGCCTGGAGCTGGCCCGAGCGGCCACCCTGCTGGTCGCCTGGAACGATCCGCACGATGCCGGCGCCTTCCTGCTGCGCCTCGACGAGATGGCCGGCGAGGACCGCGACCATGCGCTCGGTGCCAGCTTCGCCGACCGTCTCGGCCTGCCCAACGTGGCGGTCGCCATCGCCCGCAGCGCAGGACGGCACGGGCTGGTGCTGGCCGGGTCGGGCTGGCCCAGGCCCTACGCGCCGCCGGCCGTGGCAAAACTGCCGGCAGGGCTGGCGCTGGGCGTCATGCGCCAGGAGAGCAGCTTCGACCCGGCGGTCGTCAGCCCGGCGGGAGCCCACGGATTGATGCAGCTGATGCCCTCCACCGCCCGGGCGGTATCCGGACATCGTCTCGATGCGGCGGCGCTGTTCGACCCCGCGACCAACATGGCCATCGGAGAGGCCTATCTTTCGGGGTTGCTGAACCGGTTCGGCGGCACTGTCCCCGTGGCGGTGGCCGCCTACAATGCCGGCCCCAACCGCGTGCGGCAGTGGCTTGCGCAGAACGGCGATCCGTCCGGCAGCCCGCAAGCCCCGAGCATGCCCGCCCAAAGCATGCCCGCCCAAAGCATGATCGACTGGATCGAGCTGATCCCATTCTCCGAGACGCGCAACTACGTGCAGCGCGTGATGGAGAACCAGACCGTGTATCGGGTCCGCACCGCGCCGACGGGAGCGGCCCGCGTCGCTTGGAGCGGAGCGCGGCCATGAACTGGCCCCCCCTGCCATACGGCGCCGATCGCCTGCGCCTGCCGGTGCTGATCGCCAGTGGCCTCGGCAGCGGCTTCAGCCGGTTCGCGCCGGGCACCGCGGGTTCGCTCGCCGCCCTGCTGCCCGGCATCCTGCTGAGCACGCAGGCCGGCCTGCTGCCTTTGTCGATCCTGGCGGTCTGCGTCGCGGGGCTGTGGGCGATCCCGCGTGCCTCGGGGGGCGCCGACCATGGCTGGGTGGTGATCGACGAGGTCGCCGGCCAGTGGATCACGCTGCTCGGGGTGCCGCCGCTGCACTGGCAGGCCCTGCACGACAGCCATGCGCTCGCCGCGAGCCTAACCTGGCTGTTGGCGGCGTTCCTGATGTTCCGGCTGCTGGACATCACCAAGCCGAGCCTGATCGGCACCCTCGACCGGCGTCACGACGCGATCGGCGTGATGGGTGACGATGTGCTCGCGGGCATCGTGGGTGCCGCACTGCTGGGCGCCGCACGGATGCTCCTGCATGCGGCGGGCTGACAGGGTGACGATGACGTGCGCCGCGGGCAGTGCGCATGGGACTGCCGATGGCTGATCGAAGGAGGCTGCGATGCTCGATGAGACGATCCTGGCGGCAGCGGCGCGTACGCTGGACCTGCTGCGGGCGCGCGGCCTGACCGCTGTGACGGCGGAAAGCTGCACCGGCGGTTTGGTCGCGGCCAGCCTGACCCACCATGCCGGCAGTTCGAACGTGGTCCTGGGCGGCTTCGTCACCTACTCGAACCTGATGAAGCACCGCCTGCTGGGTGTGGAGACGGTGCTGTTCGAACAAGTCGGGGCGGTGAGCGAGGCGGTCGCGCTGGCGATGGCCGAAGGTGCCGTGCGGGAGAGCGGCGCCACCTGCGCGGTCTCGGTCACCGGCATCGCCGGGCCGGGCGGCGGCAGTCCCGGCAAGCCGGTCGGGCTGGTCTGGTTCGCCTCGTCGAGCGGCGGCCGGCCGCCCGTTGCTGTCCGCCACGTGTTCGCGGGCACGCGGGCGGAGGTTCGCAGCCGGGCGACCGCGACGGCGCTCTCCCTGCTGGCGGAATGTGCCGGCTGAGCATGATCCGCGCGATCACGTCTCGGCGGCCGGCTTGTGGCCGCGGCGGTGGGCTGCGTTGTAGGCGTGGACCTGGGCTTCGGTGACGAAGCCGAGATGGGCGCTGTCGATCTCGTCGAAATGGCGGGCCACGCGTGTCCAGCCCGCCTGTGTCGCCTGAGCCTGGGTGAGCCTGCCGTCGTGCGTGCTGTTAGCCGCCTGGAAATGCTCCGGCAGGCCCGAATAGTGCCGGTGCGGCATGTCGGCAACCACTGTCGCGAGCATGAACGGGGTGGTCGCGGCCTGTGCCGCATGGCGTGGCGACGACACGATGACCGCCACCGCGGTCAGCAACAAGGTGACGCCGATTGCCGCCCCGGCATTCCAGATCAGGCGCATGTCCAACAGGCTCCTCGTGATCGGCGAGAGGATCCAGCAGGGGACCAACCGCACGGGCACTCGGAACGAACTGCTCCGGGTGCCCCATTTAGATCACGAAAAAGTTACCCGACCGTGTATTCGGGTCTGGATTAACGAACTACGCCGGCCGTACGGAGGCTACTGGCCGTTTGGGGCGGTTGCACCCGGAGCCGCCATCGCCGGCGCGTTGCCTGGCATGGTGTTGCCCATCGCACCGGACGATGGCGCACCGGACGATGGCGCCGACATACCTGTGCCCGGTGCGGCCATCGGCGCGGCCGATGACGGGGCCATGCCGGCGCCGGAGGGAGCCATGCCGCCGGAGGGCGCCATGCCGCCCGGAGCGCTCATCGCACCGCTGGTCGGCGCCATGGCACCGCTGCCGGAGGGAGCCATGCCATTCGCCATGGGTGCGGACCCGCTCGCCGGCGACGCACCGGCCTTGGCGTTCTCCAGGCTCTGCTCGTTCAGCTTGGCGGTCTCGGCATCGCCAGCACCCTTCTTCTGCATCATGCCCATGTGCTTGCCGTGCATGGCATGGTGGTGGTGGTGATGCATGGGTGCATCGCCCTCGGCGGCCAGGGCGGGTGCCGCGAACGCCAGCGCGGCTGCGCACACTGTTGCACTCAAAATGGATTTCATCTGGTATTCCTTCTCTGCCTGATCATCAGGACAGGCTGCAATCGTGGACAAACCGCGACGCCGGCACGTCCAGGGGACGATAGCCCAGGCAACGATAGCGAAGCGTGCGGGTTCCGCAACAAAAGCATGAATCGGCCGGGATCAGGCGCCTGCGGGCTCCACGACCGCGCCGGACTGCCCGTAGACCTCGCGGGCGCGCCTGAGAAAGGCGCTGACCATCAGGCGTACCGCCTCGTTGAACACGACCCCGATCGCCGCCTGCAGCAGGCGCGAGCGGAACTCGAACTCGACGAAGAAGTCCACCGCGCAGCCTTTCGGATGCGGATTGAAGGTCCACTTGTTGTTCAGGTAGCGGAACGGCCCCTTCTCGTAACGGACGTGCGCGTAGCCCGGACGGTCCAGTTCCACGCGGCTGGTGAAACTCTCGCGGAACGGCCCGAAGCCGATGGTGAGGTCCGCCAGCAGTTCCGTCGGCGTGTGGCTGAACACCTTCGCTCCGACGCACCATGGCAGGAACTCCGGGTAGCGCTCGACATCGGCCACCAGGTCGAACAGCTGCTCGGGCGTGTAGTTGATCACGCGTCGCTCGGCATGGGTCGGCATCAGACCGGCACCGGGGTCGCCAGCTGTCTCGCGCGCGCCGCACGCAGGAGCGCGAAATCCGTATCCGCATGATAGGACGAGCGGGTCAGTGGCGTCGCGCTCACCTGCAGGAAGCCCTTCGAGCGCGCCATGCCGGCATAGTCGGCGAACTCGTCGGGTGTCACGAAGCGCTCCAGGGCGGCGTGCTTCACGCTGGGCTGCAGGTACTGCCCGAGGGTGAGGAAGTCGACGTCGGCCACGCGCAGGTCGTCCATCACCTGCAGGATCTCCAGGCGCTGCTCGCCGAGCCCGACCATCAGGCCCGACTTGGTGAAGATGCCCGGGTCGCGCTGCTTGACCTGGTCCAGCAGCCGCAGCGACTGGAAGTAGCGCGCGCCCGGCCGGATCGTGGGATACAGCCGCGGCACCGTCTCCAGGTTGTGGTTGAACACGTCCGGACGCGCCGCCACCACCACGTCGAGTGCTGCCGGCTTGCGCAGGAAGTCCGGCGTCAGGATCTCGATCGTGGTCTCCGGAGCGGCGTCGCGTATCGCCCGGATCACCTGGGCGAAATGCGCGGCGCCGCCATCGGCTAGGTCGTCGCGGTCCACCGAGGTGATCACCACGTGGCGCAGCCCGAGGCTCGCCACCGCATGCGCCACGCGTCCGGGCTCGGTCGCGTCGAGCGCCTCCGGCTGGCCGGTGCGCACGTTGCAGAATGAGCAGGCGCGCGTGCAGATCTCGCCCATGATCATCATGGTGGCGTGCCGCTGCGACCAGCACTCGCCGATGTTCGGGCAGGCGGCCTCCTCGCACACCGTCACCAGTTTCTGCTCGCGCATCAGGGCGCGGGTCTCGTGATAGACCGGATGCGTCGGTGCCTTGACCCGGATCCAATCCGGCTTGCGCGCGACCGGGTTGTCGGGGCGGCGTGCCTTCTCGGGATGGCGCAGGGCGCCCACCGTCATGCGGTGATCGATGAGCAACCGGCTGGACATGCGCAAGACCCTGGAAATCTCATGGACAGAGATGGAATGCGATGCGGCGCCCGTCAACGCCGCCGTTCTAGACCATGATCGTGTCAGGTTGACCCGATCATGGTCCAGCTTCTCGTTTTGGCGAGGGCGATTCACGCTTGAGGTTGAACCAACCTCAAACGATCGCGCTCTAGTAGTGGATGACCTGCCCGAACGCATCCAGCACGGACTCGTGCATGGTCTCGCTGACGGTGGGGTGCGGGAACACGGTGTGCATCAGTTCCTGCTCGGTCGTCTCCAGGGTGCGCGCGATGGCGAAGCCCTGGATCATCTCGGTGACCTCGGCGCCGATCATGTGCGCGCCCAGCAGCTCGCCGGTGGCGGCGTCGAACACGGTCTTGGTCATGCCCTCCGGCTCGCCCATGGTGATCGCCTTGCCGTTGCCGATGAACGGGAACCGGCCGACCCGGATCTCGCGGCCATCCTCTCTCGCGCGCGCCTCGGTCAGCCCGACCGAGGCGATCTGCGGCCGGCAGTAGGTGCAGCCGGGGATGTTGGTCCAGTCGATCGGGTGGACGTCCATGCCGGCGATCTTCTCGACGCAGACCACGCCCTCGTGGCTGGCCTTGTGGGCGAGCCAGGGTGCGCCGACCACGTCGCCGATCGCGTACACGCCGGGCTCGCCGGTGGCGCAGAATGGGTCGATCCGGATATGGGTGCGCTCGACCACGACCTTGGTGCCTTCCAACCCGATCCCCTCGACGTTGCCGACGATGCCGACCGCCGAGATCACCCGGTCGACGGTGATCTCCTCGCTTCGGCCAGCCGCCTCGACCGGCACGACCACCTCGCCGTCCCCGCGCCTGAGCGTGCCGAGCTTGGCGCTGGTCAGGATGCGCATGCCTTGCTTCTCGAACGCCTTGCGGGCGAACGCGCCGATCTCCTCGTCCTCGACCGGCAGGATGCGGTCGGCGACCTCGATCACCGTCACCTCGGCGCCCATGTTGCGGTAGAACGAGGCGAACTCGATGCCGATCGCGCCCGATCCCACCACCAGCAGCCGCTTGGGCATCTGCTTGGGCACCATCGCCTCGCGGTAGGACCAGACCAGCTCGTCCAGCTCCAGCCCGGGCAGCACCCGGGCGCGCGCGCCGGTCGCCAGGATCACGTGCTTGGCCGTCAGCGCCGCGACCGGCTCGCCGTCGCGGGCGACCTTGACCCGACGCAGCCCGCCCTCCACTCCGTCCAGCATGCCCGAGCCGTTGAACACCGGGATCTTGTTCTTCTTCATCAGGTGGCCGACACCGGAGGCGAGCTGCCCGGCGATCTTGCGCGAGCGCTTCACCACCCGCTCCAGGTCGAAGCGGATGTTGTCCGCGGCGAAACCGAACTCGTCCAGGTGGTGCAGCAGGTGGTTGATCTCCGCCGAGCGCAGCAGCGCCTTGGTCGGGATGCAGCCCCAGTTCAGGCAGATCCCGCCCAGATGCTCGCGCTCCACCAGGGCGACCTTCATGCCGAGCTGGGCGGCGCGTATGGCGGCCACGTAGCCGCCGGGTCCGCCGCCGATCAGGATGATGTCGAAGTTCGTCTCGGCCATGTTCGTCAGACCACCAGGCTCATTGGATTCTCGACCACCGACTTGAATACCGACATCCACTGTGCGGCCAGCGCGCCGTCGATGACGCGGTGATCGACCGACAGCGTGCAGGTCATCACCGTGGCGACCTCGATGCGGTCGCCGGACCGCACCACGGCGCGCTTGTCGCCGGCGCCCACCGCCAGGATCGCGCCCTGCGGCGGGTTGATGATGGCCGAGAAGTCGCGCACGCCATACATGCCCATGTTGGAGATCGAGAACGAGCCGCCCTGGAACTCGTCCGGCTTGAGCTTGCCCTCGCGGGCCCTGGCGATCAGCGCCTTGGCCTGGTTGCCGAGCTGGGACAGGCTCTTGATGTCCGCCTGGCGCACGATCGGGGTGATCAGCCCGTCCGGGATCGACACCGCGACCGAGATGTCGACGTCGTCGTACTGGATGATCGCCTCGTCGGTGTAGGAGGCGTTCACGCCGGGCACGCGACGCAGCGTCACCGCCGCGGCCTTGATCAGCAGGTCGTTGACCGACAGCTTGAACTGGCCCGGCCCGTCCTTGGGGGCGGACGCGTTCAGCTCGCTGCGCAGCGACAGCAGCCGGTCCAGCTCGATATCGATCGAGACGTAGAAGTGCGGCACGAACTGCTTGGACTCCGACAGCCGGCGCGCGATCACGCGACGGATGTTGCTGTTCGGGATCTTGCGGTGCGGCGCCGTGATCGCGACCGGCGCGGGCGCCTGGGTGGCGGGCGCCGCCTTGGGAGGTGCCGACTCGGAGGGCGCGGGGGCGGCAGGCTGCGGCAGGCCGGGCTTCTGCGCCGCCTCGATGTCGGCGCGTATGATGCGCCCGTGTGGTCCGCTTCCGGTCACCCCGGCCGGGTCGATGCCCGCCTCGCGCGCTAGCCGCCTGGCCAGCGGCGAGATGAACCGGCGTGCGCCGTGCTCTGCGGGTGCTGCGGCAGGTGGCGCCTCCGCCTGCGGCTTCTGCACGGGCTGCTCCGGCGCCGTCGTCGGCTGCCTGGCTTCCGGCGCCGGCGCGGCCTGGGCTGCCGGGACCGGGGCGGTGGCGTCGGGCACCGCCTCGCCTGCCTCCACGATGACGCCGATCGGCGCGTTGACCTTCACCCCCTCGGTGCCGTCGGCGACCAGGATGCGACCGAGCACGCCCTCGTCGACCGCCTCGACCTCCATCGTCGCCTTGTCGGTCTCGATCTCGGCGATCACGTCGCCGGCGGCGATCGCCTCGCCCTCCTTCTTGAGCCAGCGCGAGAGCGTGCCCTCGGTCATGGTCGGCGACAGCGCCGGCATCAGGATGTTCACGGCCATGGTAGGTTCTCTCAGACCAGCTTGCGTACCGCGTCCACGACCCAGTCGGGTTGCGGCAGGGCCAGCTTCTCGAGGTTGGCGGCGTACGGCAGCGGCACGTCCAGCCCGTGCACGCGTATTGGCGGCGCATCGAGCCAGTCGAAGGCATGCTCGATCACCTGCATCGCGATCTCGGCGCCGATGCCGGCGAACGGCCAGCCCTCCTCGACCATGACCACGCGGTTGGTCTTCTTGACGCTCTCGATGATGGTCGCGGTATCGAGCGGGCGCAGCGAGCGCAGGTTGATCACCTCCGCCTCGATGCCCTGCCCGGCCAGGATCTCTGCCGCCTTCAGCGCCACCCCGACCATGATCGAGAAGGCGACGATGGTGACGTGGCTGCCGGCGCGCTCGATCTTCGCCTGGCCGATCGGGAGGATGAAGTCCGGGTCGGTGGGACACTCGAAGCTCTGCCCGTAGAGCAGCTCGTTCTCCAGGAAGACGACCGGGTTCGGATCGCGTATCGACGCGCGCAACAGGCCCTTGGCATCCGCCGACGAGTACGGCGCCACCACCTTGAGCCCGGGCACGTGCGCGTACCAACTCGCATAGCACTGGCTGTGCTGGGCGGCGACGCGCGAGGCGGCACCGTTGGGACCGCGGAAGACGATCGGCGAACCCATCTGGCCGCCCGACATGTAGAGCGTCTTGGCGGCGGAATTGATGATGTGGTCGATCGCCTGCATGGCGAAGTTGAAGGTCATGAACTCGACGATCGGCTTCAGCCCGGTCAGGGCGGCGCCAACCGCCATGCCGGTGAAGCCGTGCTCGGTGATCGGGGTGTCGATCACGCGCCGCTCGCCGAACTCCTCCAGCATGCCCTGGCTGACCTTGTAGGCGCCCTGGTATTCCGCGACCTCCTCGCCGATCAGGAACACGTCGTCGTCAGCGCGCATCTCCATCGACATCGCGTCGCGCAACGCCTCGCGCACCGTGACCGGCTTGGTCTCGCCCCATTCCCGCTCCGGCGCCACGCGCGCCAGCTCCGGCGTCTTGGCCTCCGACGCGCGGTCGGCGATCTCCTTGAAGCTGCCGCTATCACCGGCCTTGGACGATGCCGCTTGCTCGGCAGGAGGCGATGCCGCCTTCGCATCCATGCCGGCGGCGTCCTCGCCCTCGCCGAGCAGGATCGCGATCGGCGCGTTCACGGCGACGTTCTCCGCCCCCTCGTCGACGAGCAGCTTGCCGATGATGCCCTCGTCGACCGCCTCGACCTCCATCGTCGCCTTGTCGGTCTCGATCTCGGCGATCACGTCGCCGGCCGCGACCGCGTCGCCGACCTTCTTGAGCCAGCGCGACAGCTTGCCCTCGGTCATGGTCGGCGACAGCGCCGGCATCAGCACCTGGGTCGACATAGGCTCAGCTCTCCACCAGGACGTCTGTCCAGAGTTCGGCCGGATCCGGCTCCGGACTGGATTGCGCGAACTCGGCGGCGTCCTGCACGATCCGCTTGATCTCGTCGTCGATCGCCTTCAGCGCGGCCTCCTCGGCGCCGCGCTCCACCAGCGCATGCCGCACCCGCTCGATCGCGTCGTGCTCGCGTCGCATCTGCTCGACCTCGTCGCGCGTGCGGTACTTGGCCGGATCGGACATCGAGTGGCCGCGATAGCGGTAGGTGGTCATCTCCAGCAGGAACGGCCCGTGCCCGGCGCGGCAATGCGCCACCGCCTGGCGCGCCGCCTCGTGCACCGCCTCGACATCCATGCCGTCCACCTGCAGGCCCGGGATGCCCCAGGGTGCCGCGTTCTTCGACAGGTCGCGCGAGGCCGAGGAGCGCTCGATGCTGGTGCCCATGCCGTAGCGGTTGTTCTCGATCACGAACACGCAGGGCAGCTTCTGCAGGGCGGCGATGTTGAAGCTCTCGAACACCTGGCCCTGGTTCGAGGCGCCCTCGCCGAAATAGGCCACCGCCACCTCGTCCGAGCCGCGATAGCGGTTGGAGAACGCCAGCCCGATGCCGATCGCGACCTGGGCGCCGACGATGCCGTGGCCGCCGTAGAAGTTCTCCTTGCGCGAGAACATGTGCATCGAGCCGCCCTTGCCGCGTGAATAGCCGGTGGCGCGTCCGGTCAGCTCGGCCATGACGCCGCGCGCCTCCATGCCGGTGGCCAGCATGTGGCCGTGGTCGCGATACGAGGTGACCACCTTGTCGCCCGGCTTGAGCGCCATCTGCACCCCGGTCACCACCGCCTCCTGGCCGATATAGAGGTGGCAGAAGCCGCCGATCAGTCCCATGCCGTAGAGCTGCCCGGTGCGCTCCTCGAAGCGTCGGATCAGCACCATGCCGCGATAGGCGCGGGTCAGCTCCTCCTGCGTCATGGTCGCGCTGTTGCGCAGCTCGGTGAGCTGCTGCTCGCCGGTCTCGTTCTGCGGCTTGGCAGGCTTGTTCATGGAGACGCCCTTTCGCGCTCGGCAGGGGAGGGTTCCGGTAGCGACACCAGGGTACGGCCGCCGGACTTGGCGACCACCCGGAGGCCGTCGATGCGCATGCCGCGATCGACCGCCTTGCACATATCATAAAGCGTCAGCGCGGCGATGCTGGCAGCGGTCAGGGCTTCCATCTCCACCCCGGTCGGACCGGTGGTGGCCGCGCGCGCCTCGATCTCGATGCCGGAGCCGTCGTCGCAGGGACGCAGCTCGACCGCGACCGCGGACAGGCTGAGCGGATGGCAGAGCGGGATCAGCTCCGCGGTGCGCTTGGCCGCCATGATGCCGGCGATGCGCGCCGTCGCCAGCACGTCGCCCTTCGGCATGCCGCCGGACAGGACCAGCGCCAGCGTCTCGGCACGCATCGACACCTGCCCGCGCGCCACCGCCTCCCGGCGCGTGTCCGGCTTGTCCGAGACGTCGACCATCACCGCGCGTCCTGCGCTGTCGAGATGGGTCAGGCGAGCCGCCGCGGTATCGTCATGCATGGGCTTCAGATCGGTCCCATCAAGGCAGCGGCTGCGGCCGCATCTATCGGACCAAGCAGCGCGGCCGCAGCCGCGCCGGCATCGGGCTGTCGCAGCAGGCTCTCGCCGACCAGGAAGCAGGCTGCGCCCGCCGCCGCCAGCCGGATCACGTCGGCCCGGCTGCCGATGCCGCTCTCGGCGACCACGATCCGGCCGGCCGGCACCATCGGCGCCAGGGCGATGGTGGTAGCGAGATCGGTGTGCAGCGTGCGCAGGTCGCGGTTGTTGATGCCGATCATGCCGCCGGGCAGCGCCAGCGCGCGGTGCAGCTCCGCCTCGTCATGCACCTCGACCAGCACGTCCATGCCCAGGGAGGCGGCGAGCGCCAGCAGTGCCGCCGCGACGCCATCGTCGAGGGCGGCCATGATCAGCAGGATGCAGTCCGCACCGGCCAGCCGGCTCTCGTAGACCTGCCACTCCTCCAGGATGAAGTCCTTGCGCAGCACCGGCAGACGCACCGCCGCCCGCGCCGCCCTCAGGTCGTCGAGCTGTCCCTGGAACGACGGCCCTTCGGTCAGCACCGAGAGGCAGGCCGCCCCCGCCGCCTCGTAGGCGCGCGCGATCGCGGCCGGATCGAACCGCGCGCGTATCAGGCCGGCGGAGGGCGACGCCTTCTTGATCTCGGCGATCAGCCCGGCCTGGCGCCGGTCGGTTCGGCGTCGCAGCGCGTCGGCGAAGCCGCGCGGCGCCTGCTCCAGCTCGCCCAGCCTGGCCTTGATCTCGCCTAGCGGCAGCTCGGCGCGTCGCTGCGATACGGTCTCGCGTGTCTGCGCGCAGATGCGAGCCAACGTGTCGGACGCATCGTTCGCTCTCACGCCTGGTCCCCTGGTCTGTCCGCACGCAGCGCCTCGAGCACGCGCCATGCCGATCCGTCATCGAGCGCCCGCGCCGCCCTCGCGATCGCCTCGCGCAGTCCGGCGGCATCCGGCCCGGGCGGGAACATGTTGCCTCCGCGCGCCACGCACAAGGCCGCCGCGGCATTAAGCAGCACGGTGTCCCGATACGCGCCTTCGGCACCGTGCAGCAAGGCTTCCAGCGCGGCCGCGTTGTGGGCCGCGTCGCCGCCCGCGATCGCCACGACCGGCGCCGGCGCCAGGCCGGCCATCTCCGGCGTCAGGATGAAACGGTGCAGCCGCCCGTCCTCCAGCGCCACCACCTGGCTGGGTCCGGCCAGGGTCAGCTCGTCGAGTCCCCCGCCCGCGGCGCCGGTGCTGTCCTCGCCATGCACCGCCCAGACGCGCTCGGAGCCGAGCCGGTGCAGGGTCTCGACGACCGGCCGCAGCCAGGCTGCGTCGAACACGCCGACGAGCTGCAGCGACACCGAGGCCGGGTTGCAGAGCGGACCCAGCAAGTTGAACAGCGTCCGGGTGCCGAGCTCGGCACGCACGCCGGCCGCATGGCGCAGCGCCGGGTGGTGCTCGGGGGCGGAGAAGAAGGCGATGCCGTGCCGCGCGAGCTGGCGCTCCAGGATGGCGGGCTCGGCCGGCGGCGCGACACCCAGGGCGGCGAGCACGTCGGTGCCGCCGGTGCGGGAGGACTGCGCGCGGTTGCCGTGCTTGGCCACCGGCACGCCGAGCGCCGCCAGCACGAAGGCCACCGCGGTGGAAACGTTCAGCGTGCCGTGCCGGTCGCCGCCGGTGCCGCATACATCCAGGGCACCGGGCGGTGCCGACACCCTGCGCATGCGCGCCCGCATCGCGCGCGTCGCACCGATCAGCTCGGACACGGTCTCGCCGCGTACCCTGAGCCCCATCAGCAGGGCGCCGACCTGCGCCGGCGTCGCGCCGCCGGACATGACGACGCCGAACGCCGCCTCCGCCTCCGCCTCGGACAGGCCGTCGCCGCGCGCGATCCGGTCCAGCGCCGGCTTCAGGCCGGGCTGCGTACCCGCGGGCACGGCCGCATCCAGGGCTGCGATGGACATGCCGTCGCCACGCGCCCTCAGGCGGCCCGCGAACGGCCGTCGTGGCGTACATGCGCGATCGCCAGGAAGTTGCGCAGGATGTCGTGGCCGTGCTGCGAGGCGATGCTCTCGGGATGGAACTGCACGCCGAAGATCGGCAGGTCGCGATGGCGCAGCCCCATGACGACGCCGTCCTCGGTCCAGGCGGTCGGCACCAGCAGCGCGGGCAGGCTGTCCGGCCGCACCACCAGGCTGTGGTAGCGGGTCGCATCGAACGGGCTCGGCAATCCCTCGAAGATGTCGGTGCCGCCGTGCCGCACCGGGCTGACCTTGCCGTGCATCGGCATGCGTGCCCGCACCACCTCGCCGCCGAAGGCCTGGCCGATCGCCTGGTGACCCAGGCAGACGCCGAGCACCGGCACCCGGCCGGCCGCCATGGCGATCAGCTCGCAGCAGATCCCGGCCTCGTTCGGCGAGCACGGCCCGGGCGAGAGCAGGATCGCCTCCGGCTGCAGCGCCAGCGCCGCCTCCGCGGTGAGTTGGTCGTTGCGACGTACGTCGCACGCCACCCCGAGATCCCCGAGGTAGTGTACCAGGTTGAAGGTGAAGCTGTCGTAGTTGTCGATCAGCAGGATCATGGCGTGAGAATGGCCTCCGGCCCGAACGCGGTCAAATCATCGCGGGCGTTTTCCGATGCCCTCCTGGGTCTCGCCGGGCAGCCCCGTAGCCCTACGACGGCTGTTCCGGACCGTGTAGGCGAGCCGGTAGCCGAAGCATTCCATCCAGTCGCGCAGGGCCGTCTCGATGCCGTCCACCTGGGCCGGATAGAGCATCCTGCGCCACCTTCCGATCTCGCCGCTCCGGCCCGAATGATGCCGATGCCAGTGGCTCGCGCGATCGTAGATGTCGCCGTCACGGTCGATGATCGTGGTGGGGTATTTATCCAGCCGCGCGATGAACGCCTCGATCGCCGGCCGGCGCGTGGACCGAAAGATGTCGTCGCGTCGTTCGCGCGAGACCGTGCCGCCCATGAGCCGGGCGACCCCGTCGATCGTCTCGGGATCGTCGATGAAACCCAGCTCGTAGTGCAGCGTGACGGCGCGGGGATTTGCCCCGAGCAGGAAGCACGCCTCCGCGGCATGGCAGACGTTCAGGAGAGCCCGCTGGAACGAGAAACGCTGATGCTGCATCAGCGAGACGACGGCATCCCGTGGATCTCGCAGGGTCACCAGGATGGCGTCGGCCGACTCCGCGTATCGTCGGACACCGCCTCTCGCCTGATGCGCCTTCACGATATGCCTGACGCCGGGTGCATCGAGGCCGACGGCATCCGATGCGCCGAACACGAACCGGCCGGCGACCTCGAGGGGCGGCTCGAGATCGTTCGCCACGGCCAGGGCGACGTTATAGAGCCACGTCGAACCGCTCGCGAACATTCCCTGGCACCAGAGCGTGCTCATCCGGTCCAGCCTGCCAGCATCGGCCGCCCCTCGCGGATTGCCTTAACTACCGTGCCGCGACTGCGCCCAGCCGTCGCCGTGCGCGAAATGCACCGCGGCCTCCGCGGCCCGGATCAGGGCGCGCGCCTTCTGTCGGGTCTCCTCGTATTCGGCCGACGGCACGCTGTCGAGCACCACGCCGCAGCCGGCCTGGACGTGCATGACGCCGTCCTTCACGACCGCCATGCGCAGGCCGATGCAGGTGTCCATGCTGCCGTCGGCCGCGAAGTAGCCGACGCAGCCGGCATAGGCCGCGCGCCGGGTCGGCTCCAGCTCGTCGATGATCTGCATCGCGCGTATCTTGGGCGCTCCCGTCAGCGTGCCGGCCGGGAAGCCCGCCACCAGCGCGTCCAGCGCATCGAGGCCCGGGCGCAGCTGCCCGACCACCGTGGACGAGATGTGCATCACGTGGCTGAAGCGCTCGATGGCGAAGCTCTGCGTCACCCGCACGCTGCCCAGCTCGGCGACGCGGCCGACATCGTTGCGGCCGAGATCGACCAGCATCAGGTGCTCGGCGCGCTCCTTGGGATCGGCGAGCAGATCGGCCGCCAGCCTGCGGTCCTCCTCCGGGTCGGCGCCGCGCGGGCGGGTGCCGGCGAGCGGACGCACGGTGACCTCGCCGTCGCGCAGCCGCACCAGCACCTCGGGCGAGCTGCCGACCAGGCTGAAGCCGTCGAGGTCGAGGAAGAACAGGAACGGCGACGGGTTGATCCGGCGCAGCGAGCGGTACAACGCGAACGGCGGCAGCGTGAAGTCCACCGAGAAGCGCTGGCTCGGCACCACCTGGAACACGTCTCCGGCCGCGATGTACTCCTGGATGCGACGCACGGCATCCTCGAACGCCGCGCGGGTGAAGTTCGAGCGCGGCTCCTGGGCCACGGGCTCGCCGGATACCGGTGCGGCGACCTGCAGCGGATGCGACAGCGCCGCCCGCGCCCGCGCCAGCAGCGCCTCGCCGGCGCCGGCATCGCCGTCCTCGCGGAGCGGCGTCGCCAGCGTCAGCTCGTCGCGCACGTTGTCGAAGATCGCGAACAGCGACGGACGCAGCAGCACCGCCTCCGGCAGGCCGAGATCGTCGGTGGGCGGGTGCGGCAGGCGCTCCATCTGGCGCACCATGTCGTAGCCGAGATAACCGAACAGGCCGGCCGTCATCGGCGGCAGATGCACGGGCAGCTCGATCCGGCTCTCCCGCAGCAGCGCGCGCAGGCTGTCGAGCGGCGGCAGCGGGTCGGGCGCGAACCCGCCGCCGTCGCGCGAGACCGAGACCGCGCCGCCGGCGCAGCGCCAGACGATGTCCGGCAGCAGCCCGATGACCGAGTAGCGGCCGCGCGCGGTGCCGCCCTCTATGCTCTCCAGCAGGAAGGCGTTGCGCGTGCCGCCGGCCAGCGCGCCGGTGAGCTTGAGGAAGACCGCCACCGGGGTCAGCAGGTCTGCCGGCTCGACGCTGTGCAGGATGCGGGCCACGCTCAGGCCTCCTCGGTCATACAGCGCGGGGTCACGCGGCGCTACTGGCCGACCACGCTGCGGATCGCCTGCGCGTTCAGCACCGGCTTGGTCTTCTCGCGCAGCGCCATGCTGTAGCTGGTCTCGATGTCGTCGGCGTAGGCGCCGTCGAGCGTCGTCTGCAGCCGGTCATAGGCCAGACGGTTCGCGGACGGCTCCGGATGCTGGATGCCGATGACCGTGCCGACCGCGAAGCCCTCCGGCGTCTCCACCATGGTTGAGCTGCCCGGCGGCAGGCTGAAGGCCGCCCTGGCCAGCTCGGCGGGCACGCCTTGCGGCGCCGCGCCGCGTCCGACCGGTCCGACATGCACCAGGTCAGCGCGGCCGGTCCTGGCCAGGCCGCCCCGGGCGCGCGCCAGCGCATACAGGCTCGCCGCCTGCTGCTCGGCCGCGCGCCGCACCGCATCGTGCTGCACCGCCGCGCGCACGCGCTCCTGCACGGCCGCGTAATCCTGCGCCCGTGCCGGCGTGACCGCCTCGACGATCAGCGCGAACTCGCTGTCGTCGGGTCCCTGCTTGAGCGCCGGGGGATCGCCCTGCTTCTGCGCGAAGGCCTGCGCCAGGATCGCCTTGCGCTGGGCCGGGTTGCCGGGCAGCGGCGCCGGCTCGCCGGCCTGGGTGAGCCCCTTCGCGTCCAGCGTGCCCTCGGCCGCCGCCGCGCCGAGGTCCGCCGGGATCTGGTCGAGCCCGCTGCCGCCGGCGATCGCGTCCTGCAGCTTCTGCACGCGGTCGGACATGCCGTCGCGCGCGCGGGAGGCCGCGATCTCGTCATGCAGTCCCGGGCGCATGCTCTCGAAGCTGCGTGTCGCGGGTGCCACCACCCGGACCACCTTGAGCAGCACCCAGCCGGACGCCAGGTGCGCCGGCGGCGACACCTGGTCGGGCTTGGCGACGAAGGCGAGCCGGCCCAGCGCGGGGTCGGGGAAGGTCGCCTCGGTGGCGTCGTCGAGCGCCACCGGCACGCTGTCGGCCGCCGCCGCCTGCATCTGCGGCCAGCCGGCGCCGCCGTTCCACAGCGTCGCCAGCGCCTGCGCGCGCGCCTCGCTGGGTGCGGTGATCACCTGCACCGAGCGCTTCTCGGGCACGGCGCCGGTCCCGGCCTGGGCCTTGAACAGCGCGCGCTCCTCCGCCTCCGGCACGTCGAGGGTGCGCGCGACCGTTGCCGGCGACAGCAGCACCAGCTTGATGCGACGGTATTCCGGCGCCTGGAACTGGCCCCTGTGGTTGTCGTAGTAGCGGCGCAGGGTGGCGTCATCTGCGGCAGGCGGCGCCGCCACGGACGCGAACGGGACGCGCACCATGTCCAGCGTGCGGGTCTGCGCGCCGTAGTCGTAGGCGCGCCGCACCACGATCGCGGGTGCCGTGGCACCGGCCCGGAGCGGCTCGATCAGGGCATTGGCGGCGAGGTCCTCGCGGAACAGCGACAGCAGCCGCTGCTCGGTGAGGTTGTGCCCGGCGAGCCACTGGTCGAACTTGGCGCGGTCGAACTGCTGGTTTTCGCCCTTGAAGATCGGCAGGTCGAAGATGGTCTGGCGCAGCACCGCGTCGGGCACCACCACCCCGAGCCGGGTCGCCTCGCGCAGCGCCTCGGCGTGGCTGACCAGCCCCTGCAGCACCTGCATCGCGATCTGGCCGCGCTCCCCGGCGGGGATCTGCGACGCGTCGCCGCCGGTCTGCTGCGCCACTCGGCCGAGCTGCTGGCGGTAGGCGCTGTCGAACTCCTGCGCGCTCACCTTCTGGGCGCCGACGGACGCGACCGTGCCGGCGTCGTTGCGGCCCATGCTGGAGAAGAAGTCGCCGACGCCCCAGAGCACGAAGGCAGCGAAGATCAGCAGCGCGAAGGCCCGGCCGAGCCAGGAATCCACGAACAGGTGGCGGAAATACGAGATCATGCGGCGTCCGGCGAGGCTAAGAAAGGCGCGCACCATAGGCACCGGCCGCCGGGTTGGCCACTATTGTCACGGGACCGCCGGCCATGGTCTATGCGCCTCCCATGAGGCCATACGGGCCGTGGAGCCGCACGATGCGACAGATGATCGTCGGAAACTGGAAGATGAACGGCCTCACCGCCGACGCCGAGGCGCTGGCGCGCGCGATACGCGAGGGGCTGGAGACCGGTCCCGCACCCGTGGCGGACGTGCTGCTCTGCCCCCCCTTCACCCAGATCGCGACCGTGGGCCGCGTCCTGCAGGGCAGCCGGATCGCCTGGGGCGCGCAGGATTGCTACATCCACGACAGCGGGGCGCACACCGGCGACATCGCCCCGCCGATGCTGCGCGACCTGGGTGCGACGCACGTGATCCTGGGCCATTCGGAGCGCCGCCAGAACCATTCCGAGATCGACGAGACGGTGCGCGAGAAGGCGGTCACCGCCGCCCGCAGCGGCCTCACTCCGATCATCTGCGTCGGCGAGAGCGAGGAACAGCGCGCCGCCGGGCGCCAGGAGGACGTGGTCGGCTGGCAGATCAAGGGCAGCCTGCCGGACGAGTTCGAGGGCATCGTCTCGTACGAGCCGGTCTGGGCGATCGGCACCGGCCGGTCGGCGACCGAGGCGGACGTCGTCGCCATGCACGGCTTCGTGCGCGTCGAGCTGGTGCGTCAGTTCGGCGCGCAGCAGGGCGGCACGATCCCGATCCTGTACGGCGGCTCGGTCAATGCCGGCAACGCGGCGTCCCTGCTCGCGGCACCCGAGGTCGGCGGCGCCCTGGTCGGCGGCGCCAGCCTCAAGCCCACCGACTTCCTCTCTATCATCCGCTCCGCCAAGGCGGCCTGAGCCTTCCATGATCAGCTTCCTGCTCATCCTGCACCTGATCGTCACCCTCACCCTGATCGGCACCGTGCTGATCCAGCGCAGCGAGGGCGGCGGCCTCGGCATCGGCACCACGCAGGGCATGGGTTCGTTCATGTCCGGCCGCGGCACCGCCAACCTGCTGACACGCGTCACCGCGGTGCTGGCGGTGCTGTTCATGGGGCTGTCGCTGACGCTCGCGGTGCTCAACCGCGGCACCGCCGGCGTCGGCCGCGACATCCTGGCACAGCCGCGCGCGCCGCATGCCGCGCGCCCGGCGCTTCCAGCCTTGCCCCCGAAGCCCACGGGTCCCAGCGTCCCGACCCAGTGACGCCCGCCTCCGGAAATCTGGAGTCCGGATCGCACGCTCATGATGTCGCCGTCGTCGGCGCGGGTGCCGCCGGGCTCGCCGCCGCCGTGCTGCGCGCGGCTGGCCGAAGCTGCATCCTGATCGAGGCCGGCGACCGCATCGGCGGCCGCGCGCACACCGTCCGGCCGGACTGCCTCGGCGGCGCCCGCTTCGACACCGGCGCCACCTGGCTGCACCAAGCCGACCGCAACCCGCTGGTGCGGCTGGCACATGCGCACGGCGTCGAGTTGGTGCCCGCGCATCAGGGTCTGCACCGGCTGTTCGTGCCCGACTGCGCCGCCAGCGGCGACAACGACCCTGGAGCGCGATCGTTTGAGGTTGGTTCAACCTCAAGCGTGAATCGCCCTCGCCAAAACGAGAGGCTGGACCATGATCGGGTCAACCTGACACGATCATGGTCTAGGGTCTGTGACTGAACTACCCGGCGGAGCGGCCGGAGATTGATCCGGTGTCTGGCCGTGCCACCCTGGAAGTTCTCGAGGCTTCCAGAGGGACAGGGCCATGACCAGGACGAGCCTGGACGAC
>JAABUQ010000757.1_pt1 | contig 74810 bp, 50 predicted proteins | sample 5560001 | NCBI WGS metagenome assembly JAABUQ01 (sample SAMN10711888, study PRJNA513371) | rock metagenome | isolation source: Antarctica rocks | place: Antarctica: Victoria Land, Finger Mt nord | collected 2015-12-18 | reverse complement strand
CCCAACCCCCCCCCGCCCCCTCCTCCCAACAAACCCCACTCGCCCCTCCCAGCCCCCTCAAAATCCACCCTTTAACACCATCAATGCCCTCGCTCTTCTATCCACCCCATCTCCTTCCCTCCTTTATTCATGCCCCCCCCAACTCCTCTTATCTCTTCTTGATCTCTCTCCTCCCCTCTTCTTCATCTTCTCTCCCCTCTTCTTCATCTTCTCTCTTCTCTCCTATTTTCTCCCTCCTCTATTCACCTTCTCTATTCTCTCTTCAAACACAGTTCCTCCATTCTTCTTTTGCCATCAGAATCGTGAGTGTTGGTTGAGTAGTCAATACCATGGAAAAAAAGATGGGATCGATAAGAGAGATAGAGCAGTGGAGTGAAGTGAAGCTTGGGAGAGGGTTCGGGAGTGAGAATGGGTGATGGGGAGATGGGGAGAAGGGGTGCGTAAGGGAGATGGGAGAAGAGAAGGAGAAGGAGATGGGGGGAGAGAGAAGAGGGGGCACGGCGGAGAGGGGGGGGCGGAGGAGGTCGTGGGACGGACATGGACGGCTTGCTGGCTTTTGGAAAGAAGGTAGGCACGTAGGGACAGGGAGTCGTGGCTCCTGGGACTAGTAGAGAGGCAGGCCAATACATGGATCAGGTATGAGCATATCAGTATGTATACCTTACACATTCCCCTCGTACTCAAGGATCCGGCGCTCCACCATACACCTCAAAACTATTCGATGTCTCTCAGAATTTAGATGGAATTCTTCTAAACGCCTGCTGAACTCATGACATCGCAACCCAGTGGTTTCTCCCATCTTCAATTGACTCGCAACACCCCAACGCCTCGCTTCTCATGAAATCCAAAAGCAGAATGCCACACCCACCCATTCCTCATGCCTTTAACCCTCTTCAAACCCCACCCGCATGATCCCGTCTATCCGTCCCGCCACCCCAGACCTCCCACTCCTCTTCCGCTCCGTGGCCCCTCGCGTGCGGCATCGGCGGCTCGCTCTGATACAGATAGCTCGGCGCCGGCTCGAATTCGCGCTCATGCGGGTCGACTCTTGTGTGGTGGTAGCTTGTATCTTCCTCTTCTGAATGCGTCGGATGAGTCACCCTTGCGTCTCGGCCAGTAAGATCGTGGTGGGTGGTGGGATATGGTGGGTTGTGGGCGAGAACGGCGGGCGTGGGGTTCGAGGGGCGATGGTCAGGGTACAGGTCGTTTTGCGCTGTTGGGGTTTTGCTGTTGGGAGGGGGCGTGGGGTGGCGGATCATAGGGCGTGGGTAGGACGTCTCGTCCGTGGTGTGGGTGGGATGGGATTGTGGGACGGGTTGTGCGTGGGAGAGCAAGCGATCGTCTTCTTCTTCGCTGAGGGGTTGGTAGCGGCCTGGGCTTTTCAGGGTGCCGAATGTTTGTTTTCGAGGCCCGTCGTCAATGGAGTGGTCTGTCCCCCATGGCCCGTTCAGTTCGGTATTGTTGTTGCGAGAGGGTTCGAAGGCCGAGCCGTGGTCGACGGAGTTCTTGTAGGAGATGTCCTGCTCGCGGGTCCGGCGGCCGATGAAGAGCCAGCGGAAGCCGCGGCCGACGGCTTTGATCAGGTCCCAGGGGTTGAAGGCGTCCATGAGGGCTCTGGAGCCAAAGGGCCCACCTCGATACGCGGTTTTGGGATCGGGGAGGTAGCCCGGTGCGGATTCGGCGGCGATGACGGCGGAGCGCTTGACGTCGTAGGGTTGCCAGGGGAAGGCCCAGAGATGAAAGATGCTGAAGAAGGCCATCTCAACGCAGAGGAGTAAGGAGGGGATGCCAACCTTGAGGTCAGGCTCGGTGATGTGCGGGGAGGCTTTGATGGCTCCCGTGGAGGTGAGAAAGGAAATCAGGATGGTCTGCCAGAAAGAAAGGAAGATGACGAGTTTGATGGCGGCGACTTTGAGGAGGGGTTGGTGCTCGCGGAGATCGTCTTTCATTTGGATGTAAAATTGGATGAGGCAGTACATGGCTATGCTGACGCAGATGCCCTCAATGACCATTACCTGGGAGTGTCAGCTGAGGGTAGTTGCAGCTACCAGGGGTAGCTGGCGTACCCAGACGTGCGCAAAGGCAGGATTCAGCGACTCCAAGCAATAATAGCCCACGGACTGTGTGATGACGGCTATCACGGTCATGAAGACCCGGACGAAACAGTATTGGAATACTCCCAGCCAGATAATCTGCGTCCACCAGTCAGCTCAACCCTGCCAGATTTCCAGACGTTGGGAATACTTACATTGAACCATGTAAGCCCGCTCCTTGGTGTCCTGAAAATGCTACGTTCTCCTCCACAGCACTTCCTGAACCAGCTCAGCGGCCAAACCCAAGGCCTCGGCCTCAAGCCTCGGAAATAGTCTTTCTGATTATGAAGGTCCGACGCAAGGTAGTGGCACAACAGCGCAAAGAAGCTCGCAATTGCAAACGCCTCGTAGCAATCCCTCAGAACTGCGAAATAGATCGAATGTTTGTAGTAGTAGTAGGACAGGAAGGATACGGTAGCGTAGATGGGAACCATGAACAGTACGCGAATAATGTGTCGTTGCTCCCATGGTTTCAGATAATGGGTGCAATGTCGCCAGATGAGGTACCATGAGACGAAGACCGCTATGAGGCCAAAGATGGCGGAAATGATGAGGCCTATGTGATGAAACTGCACCTTCTTCCATATGGGGAGTTCTTGGACTGTTTAACGAGTTAGTATCTGGGGCCACTTCGTGGCTGGTAAGGGCGCAAGACGTACTGCTCTGATGCTCTAATGTACTATTGCACTTTGGCCAGCCCATCGTGACGGGTCCAGAGTGTCGCTGGTGCGAACTTGTCGTTTGGCGATTGGGGTCTAAGCGTTACGCCTCTCCTCGTGATTGGGGATAGGTTGAAGTGAATCGTAGCAGTCGATGATCATAGCCTGAGTTATATAGACCATTAGCGAGCGTATTAAGGCGTTCTAAATGTGGCAACAGGCAGCGCGACGTCCTCCGGCCGCCTGCGATGTCGAGGACGTCCTGCGCCTCGAAGGAATACAGCTTCACCAGGACTCGGTTCCGATTGATGGTGGTGTAGTCCGAGTGTCTTTGCGAAAACAAATGGCTTAGCGTCGCAGTGACCGTCTGCGTGAGTATGATGCTCTCGAGTTTGTTCCTGCGATGTTCTTAAGCTAGTCAAGTAAACTTAACGACAAAGAGAAGACGGTTGGGAGCCGCATCAGCAAGGACCATCATGAGCCATGGTTGTTTCATCTGCCGCCAAGGCTGGTTCTCTACAACTTACAAGGAGACAAAGAACAGGGGCCCCCCACTCTCGAAATGCTCCGATGCTGCACAGTGCGTGCAACATGCATGCATACACGATAAATTCCGACCACGATGAATCGACAGGACAAACACGTTCACGATCGCTGTTCAAAGACTCAGATAACCTTTTCTTTCCTGTTATTAATAATACAATGGCGTTCACAGTTCCGCCGAATCCATGACCATGATACAACCTGAGATTTGTCCAAGACCATTTGTAGATATCGACACTCAGGGATCTCGTTCATTAACGACCCCTCCAAGCATCGCCACGATAGCTACCGCCCCGGGCTGGATACCCTCCTCTATAACCTCCTCCGCGTGCCCCAAAGCCGCCCCTGCCACGCATTCCGAACTCCGGCCCCTTATCCACCAAGATACCGTCCTCGAACGAGTATCTCCGCATCTCGTCCCCTCCGCCACCGCCTCGACCCGCGGCTAGTCGTTCTATCCGCTTGTCAACGACTTCGCATGCGACCGGCAGATAGTATAGCTTCGGTTTCGTCGTCGTTGACAGGAACAGGTCATCCAAAGCCCCAAAGGCTTTGCCACCGTCAGGCTTTGCTGCTGGTCCAGACAAAGAAGTGCGTACATCGGCATCTTTGTCTCGTGGACCCGATGGAGCTCCATGCACACCTGCTCCGCCATCCGCCCGGGAAACAGCTACCTGCGCTGAGCGTGGAGCTTGGCTGTTCGGGCCTACCTCTTGTAGATATGCCACGATACCTTCCTTTTCCTCCTCGTAGATTACCTCCCATTTCTTCGTTCCCTGCCTTCGATCACCCGCCGCTTCCGACTCAACATTGATCCACTTCTTAAGCTTCTCTTCAGGTACGAAATCCACCCACAAGGGCTTCCGATTCTTTTCATCGGGCCAGACACGATCGTGTAATCCTGACCGGACTCGCGAGGCGGAAGATGTGTTAGTAAAACAGACGAAACAATGCGTACGGATAGAGTCAAGGAAGAATTCTGTAACGATGTCAGGATCCGGGTCGGTGTCGGGAGGCGATGCAAGTGCTGTAAGAAATTCTCTAAGGTTTCCTGGGTTGAGAGGGCGCATGAAGTCCCGAATGTAAAGAGCAGATGTAGCTGGGTGGACAGCGGGCGATATCACTCGGTCTTCGTTGTCGACTTGCGGTATTTGTCTTGGTGGGGATCCTTCGCGTTTGGAAGGCGCATTGAAAAGGTTCTTGAACCTAGTATCGGTTGGGGAGATCTTAATGGGGGATTGTATGGTAGTGGAAGGTGGTGGTGTTAGTTCCTCGTCTTCTTTGGGAGGTTTCTCTTCCATTGGCTTCTCGGATTCTGGAGGCATTGACTCTTTCTTCGGCAATTCAGCATCTACAGGGTCTATCCCAACTCCATCATCCGCTTGCACAGAGGCGTTCGCCTGTGAAGCATCCCCAAGTTCCTCTGATAGCGGCTGTACCGGCGCATCGCCCATGCTTACGTCTTCGACATGCCGCCCAGAATTACTACCGTTCGTCTCATCCTCCGGAAGCATTACGAGAGCTCGGCCATTGTCCGCCTTCGCCCGTTTCTGGGTTGTTTCGATTGATGACGGCGTTGGACTTTGGCTTCTCCTCTTTCTTTTATTTGAGTCTACCCTCAACTCTTGAACACCAATCAGAGACGTCTGTGTAAAATATGATGGCATGTCTTGCGGTCCCTTCTCCATAGCTTTGGGTCGCTCAACTATGACGGGCGTTCCTTCTTCTGTAGCCTCTGCTGTATCTTGCTCAGCCGCGATAACAATTGCATCGTCTTTTGCAACTTTTAGCTCAGAGACCGTAGCTGCTGATGTATTGAGAGTTCCTTGATCGTGGGGTGCCCGATCCGTGCTCAGTGGTTCTGCTGGTTTCTCTGCTGGTGCAATTGCGACTGGAAAAGGCTTCACTACGTCGTCCAGGAATTCATTGTCTATTGCTTGCTTGTTGTTGATGGCTTCCTGATCCTGCGACTGAGTCTCACCGAGAGCTGAAGCTGGGTGAGCAGCGGCATCGTCGGCAGGCCCATCATACTGTTCGTGCGCCTTCGTCTCTGGCGGCGCGGTGTGAATCGCGACATTGGGCTCGCCATTCACGATTGGTAAATTAGTCTTCTGTTGCACCAAGATCTCCAATGGTGCAGCTTGGCCTGACTGCGCGTCTGCTTCGGCCAGTCGTTGAACTAGAACTGCTTTGAGACCGCTTTTAGGGAGTCCACGCTTGACAAGCTCTTCGCGGAGCTTCACCACTGTCAGCTTCTCGTAGTCGGTCATGATGCGCGCAATGGGCACGATATAGACGTGGAATATAACTCGTTGAACAAAAAGAGATACATGTGTCGGTGCTGAAGTTCGAGAACGGAGTGTTTGAGGTCCTCACTGGGACGGATTCGGTTTAGCTGAAAATAGGCGATAATCTGGCCTTGGCGATCGGGAGCTTGGCCCCATGTCCATACCCGTGAATACCTTCCATCTCAATGTCCTTACTTGTTAATCGCAACAGCGGAGGGAAATCTCTATCACTCTATAGCTCTCAAGGTCTCCGGCTGTGAGCGGCTTAGGCATGCAAGTACATCACAAAACGTCAATGTGCCTGCATTGTAATGATCTTGTGATTATCACTTGTAAGACGTAGGCCCTCCTTCGGTACAGAGTGGCTTGAAAGTGTTGTTCATTTTTCAAGCATAACGTATTGTGCTCCGAAGCATATCTGTATGCTAGGATCGCTGATAGCCAAGTATACTTTGCTGAGTACATCGACTCGGAAATAACTTCCATTTATGCAACATGAAAGCTTCCGTTGGTATATGATGCTCGATACAGCTTGCACCATGTGACAGGAATCTGTAAAAAGCTTGAACGTCTATGTACAGCGAGGTATCTTGCCGTCCGTGCCAACGCCTCCACTTTCCTTGGAGTCCCTCAAACAAACCCCCGGATTCACCCATATGCGCATCTCGGTCGTTATGGACAGGGAATTAGAAATCCTTGAACTCCTTGTCGTACTTGTCGCACATGTCCGCTGTATACACGCTCTTGCTTTCTGGCGCATCGTCATATTGGTCGAAGCAGCTGGTGTCTGCGGCATGTCTGATTTCTGGCACAATGGGGCCTTTCGTCCTCCGCTGATACATCGCATCCCAATCTATGGTCTTGAAGTAGACGTGATTCTTGACGCCAGTAGTACCGTCGGTAAGGTTCCCCAGACGTTGAGCTGGGTTGACTCGGCAGAGACCAGTGATAAGCTCACGAGCATCGGAAGCCATAGTATGGGGATACCGGACCTTTCCACCGCAGATCCTTTATATACAATATTAGCATGAGTCAACCCAACTTATCGTGCAGCCACCCACTGTTCGTATATCTTCATCGGATTTTTGTCCCAAAATGGTGGCTGTCCTACGAGGAATTCGTAGACGAGAATGCCAAAAGCCCACCAATCGACGGCAATTCCGTGGCCTATAGGAATGCACGTTAGAGGTCGGTCACCGCGCGATCTGAGACATCGTTTACCTGAATTCCTGATCACTTCAGGTGCAAGATATTCTGGTGTACCGCACAAGGTGTAGGTCTCTTCTACCTCTTCGTCAGCCAGGCTACCCCGAGCCACGCTAACGAAGGTATGCGCCCACTCGTGCCCAATTTTTTAGCAAAGCCGAAGTCAACCAGCTTAAGGTGGCCCTCTGCATCTAAGAGGATATTTTCGGGCTTCATATCTCGATATGCTACGCCCTTTACATCATGCAGGAACTCAAGGATAAGAACCATCTCGGCGGCGTAGAAGAGGGCTGTCTTCTCATCAAACCTCTTGGCTCTCCTCAAATACGTGAAAATCTCGCCACCAGGGCAGTAGTCGAGCTGGCTCGACTTAGCGGTATTTCCAGCAAGGCTGGAGGGGCCATACATACGACCATGTAGAGAGAGTCTCGGTCTGCGAAAGAGGTAATGAGAGTCGTTATAAAGGGGTGGCCAGCAACTGCAGAGAGAGTATTCCTCTCATTACGGATATGCTCTATCTGCTTCAATCGTATGACTGCGAAAGGCAGATTAGCCCCAGCCCATAGATATAATTGGCTCCATATAGTTGGGTTGTCGAAGGAGAAAGACTTACTGTCGACCTTGCGAAGTATCTTGAGCGCAAAGACCTTACTCTTACATTGAGAGGTCTGACCCCGAAATCTTGCTAGCCAGACTCGGGCGAAAGTCCCTACAGCATGATTAGGTCAAGGCTCAATTTTGGACCGCTACTAATTCGTTTCGTGCACAAATACCTGTTCCCAATGTCTTGACTAGTTCAAAATCCTGTACTCTCAAATTTTTTGAAGATGCGCCAAGCTGGGTCCGCTTGATATCGACATGATTCTGGTCTGGTTCTGCACCAAGACTAAGACGATCGTAGTCGAGGACGAATTGCTTTTCTCTGTCTCGTTGCTCCTCGTTGATCGGTGGGGGCTTGCTGTACCTCTTGCTGCCATGAATAGGATGCGCGTGTGCTTGAGCCTTCAGTTTGTTAAATGCCGCAGCCATGACGCCCGCTCAGAGGTGCGCAGTTGACTCTCTTTCAGTGCTACCGTCGTTGACCAACCGGCTGGAAGTTCTGGCGAGGCATGACGAGCGGATATGAGGGGGCCCTCGCTGGCGACATAGAGTGTAGTTTGGTGGGTTTGGGGTGATGGTTAAGAGTGTTCAGGGACATGTAGCAAGCCGGGTTTCCGTGTGGAACGGGTACCTAAAGTAAGTGCAACTGGGAGGCGCTTGATGAAGCAAGCTTCAACACGTGCATCCGACAATCACCCGGAGCTGCACCTTGCATACTTCAAGCATAATGCATGTCATGCCGATCATGTAGACACTGCAGTAGGTAATTTGTACCCAAGCTTCGAATGTTTCTGCAATATGACGCTTGATATTAAGAGTGCTAGAGGTTTTGCGATCAAGATAACCATCTCTGGCCTGACAAGGGGCATAGCAGCAACCCGCTGCCGACCTTGCAAATTGATCTTCATAGAGATGCGTTGCCTTTGAGCGCTGATAACTTGACACAAGCGTCTCCAATCTCCCAGAGTACCCTAACCTTGTACCTTGGTAATACTCCATACTATACACAACAATGCCGAGTCCTGATGTGGTGGGTCTGTAGCTCGATTCAACCAGCGCGAGTATTCATGATCAGCGCAACGATAAGTCTAAGATGGGTTAGTAAAGGGCAGTAATAGACCGGCAAGTTCCCATCCGATGAGTTATCGTGATGATTGGAGTTTCATACCCATAAAGCCCTAAAACCTCCGCGAATATCAAGACGAGAACCATACCAACGAATATCCTCGACTGCTGCATGTACGCCCGAACACCCTGTTTCAGATCAGCTGGAGTACTATAGGACACACTCCAAGAATGACGTACACTGTCACCCACTATGCCTATAGCATAACCGGCTGCAAGCCCTGTAAGCCCCACAGACAGTCCTGCCCCCAGATGCATGAAGCCACTAGATTTTGCATGTCATTTTCGTGCTGACAGTTCCGTACCGGGTGGGCGACGTACTCGTATAGACTGTATCGCGCTGGTGGCACTTTAAGGTCCCCGTTGATCAAGACCGCTATGACGAGTGAGTAGACGGCAATGATACCAGCCATCACCACAGGAATCAAGGACTGCCATTCGTAAAGATTAGTCGTCTGCTTCAGGAGCTTTGAAATTCAGATTGCAGACCTTCATGATCAGGTCTGGCCTGAACGTTCCAACACCAGCAATTCCGATGCCTGATTTTGCGGTTCCATATGCTGCGCCAGCACCTATGCCAGTTTTAAACCATGCTCATACCGCCTCTTCACCTACTCCAACCTACATCCAAATATCATCTGTACGGTAGACCTCCATTAGAATAAGAAAACGGTCATGCCTGTCCTTGACTTACAGCTGAGGCAATACCGGCCTATTCAATGATTAGCACAGACACAGCTTAGATCACCTTCAACGTACCATGCCGAAAAAAGGTGCAAACTTGGGCGTCAGCTCGGATTCTGCCATGCCGAGCTTGATGTATGTGCTTGATTAACGCGGCGGAAAGCCTGGTGGCCTTGAGTATAGGGCTGCCTCGGAAACCCCGAGTTTCTGGTGGCAAACGAGCTGTAAGAGGTCGCAAGTGTCCAAAACAGTGTGGATTCCTATCGAGGACTTTGTTCGGTGGTGTAGTAGGGTGTGTAAAGCAAACACGAAGCGTGCACGAAGCGTGGCTTGACGAGGCCTGTGGAAATGGAGGGCAAGTCGCGGCAATTCGCTTTGCCGTTTCCGAGAGAGATCCCTGAACGAACACCACCTCAACCACACTTGCTTCGAGACTCAAAGATCAGCGCCCCTACAGCTACATCCTACATTTGCTGCTCTTCGATGTATATGACAAACAGAACATCTTACAAGGGATTGGTGGCTCCCTTCAAAGATATTCGGACTTCCCGGGACCACTCATTAATTGTCATACATCGACTTCCAAATACTTCCGGATTCACTCTCCTCTCTGACGAGGACGAAATCACAAGCCCGTCTTCTGATTTATCATCTTTCTGAGGCGGCTTCACCCCCGGATGACAGAATTATCTTCCAAAATCCCATCAGCGTCGCCAGCACCACACTTGAGACAGCGTGGCGTCGGCTCAACGAGCTTTCAGTCGCTGACGAGAACAGGCCGCTTCGGCTTCTAAACCGCACCTACTTACAGTGCATGGAAAGGAATGGCAGACTATGGGGTGCAGCAAGGGCCGCCAAACACGCGACCGAACAACTATAGTCATGCTTCCTCCTACCAAAGAGATGCGGCCTTCTCAAACATATTCGGGGCAGCGCCGCCACCAGGGAGATCTCAGAACATGGGTTCACAAACCAGCCAGATACCACCAGAAAGGTCACAGACCATGACCTCTACCCCCATTGCAAGTCAGATGTCCTCTGCGGCAGTAATGCGACGCCCTTCTCCCGGACGGCAACAGCAGAATGGCGACCCTCCCCCGATGACGAATGGGTATAATACAACTCAACGCCCAAACAATCGGCTCGTTCAGTCCCAGCCTCAACCTCAGAACCTCCCTCAGCCTCTAAATTCTACCAATCGTCCGTATCCGATGCCACAGCGTGTCGATTCTCGACAACCCCCTGCTCCTCAGTACAACAGGCAGCCCCCTAATCGTGGCTATCCCGCAAGCATAACAGACTCCTACAAACCTATTCCGAACCGAGGCTACCCGCCGGGTCCAGCTTCGATCTCGGATCCCTACCGTACAAGGTCAATGGCGTCGATGTCAAGCGCCTCTACAACCGGCCCTCCCGGTTCTGCAAGCAATTATACACAGGCTGCAGCCAACTCGTTTCGGCAACAGCCGTATCAGTCAGTGCAACCTATGGGATCTAGGACTACCGCTCAGGGCCGAGTAGTTCCTGAGCGTCACGACGAGCGGACAATGTCAATGAGCTACTTCTCGATGGATAGAGATCATACGCAGACTATGAGTGGGAGGATAATCCCAAATAGACGGCGAGAGTCAGGACCGGAGTCTGAGCTGCCCACCCATGAAACTCCATCACCTAACGGTCTTCCTCTAGATGAGCGGAGTATCAGTCCTCAAGGTCACGGCGAGGGAAGTGTTCCACCTTCACGAACAATGTCTATGGCATCAACAATTGTACCGCCCTCAGAGCGAAGCGACTCTATGTCGCATAGGCTGTCGTTACAAAACCATTCGTCTACTGGAAGTGCCATTATATCTGCTCAAAGTCGGGCGCCCTTGGTCTACCCAGCGCTTCTGTCAAGGGTTGCGGATGTTTTCCGAGAAAGAATCTCAGCTGGTGATCGTACAAAGAATGATCTGTCTTACAAGTTTGCCTTTAGTGGCAGTGAGGCTGTCGATCTTATAGCCTACATTATAAAAACCACGGACCGCAACCTTGCCCTCTTGCTTGGACGTGCCCTAGATGCCCAGAAATTCTTTCACGATGTCACCTATGATCATCGTCTTCGAGACTCTTCCACCGAGATCTTCCAGTTTAGAGAGTCGTTGATGGAGGACAACTCAACCAACGTCAACGGCGTCTTTACTCTGATCTCCGAATGTTATTCTCCGACGTGTACGAGGGATCAGCTTTGCTATTCGATCGCATGCCCGAGACGTCTGGAGCAGCAGGCCCGGCTGAATCTCCAGCCTCAGCCCGGGCTCCGGCGCCAGCAGTCAACGGCTAGTTTGCATGCTGACGAAGGAGATGAGCAGAAGTTGTGGATCAATACCGTATCTCAAGAAGTGGCAGATAGTGTAGGCGACAAGGAGAAAAAGAGGCAAGAGATTATATCAGAGCTCATGTATACCGAGCGAGATTTTGTGAAAGATCTCGAGTATCTTCGAGATTTCTGGATGAAACCACTCCGGTCAAACCATCCAAATTATTCTCCCGTTCCTGAACAGCGTCGAGAGAAGTTTATTCGAACAGTGTTCTCCAATTGCATGGAAGTCCACAGCGTCAATTCAAGGATGGCCGAAGCTCTGACCCGGAGACAGCAGGAAAACCCAGTTGTTAAGAACGTGGGCGACATCTTCCTGGCCTACGTCCCTCGCTTTGAACCGTTCATCAAATATGGAGCCAACCAATTATATGGGAAATATGAATTTGAGAAGGAAAGATCGACGAATGCCGCTTTTGCACGGTTTGTAGAGGAGACTGAGCGACTGAAAGAGTCTCGTAAGCTCGAGTTGAACGGGTATCTAACGAAGCCTACCACTCGATTGGCCAGATATCCTCTGCTATTGGAGAACGTGGCCAAATATACTGCAGATGATAGCCCTGATACTAAAGATATCCCTCAAGCCATTGCCATGATTAAGGAATTCTTGTCCAAAGTCAACTTTGAATCGGGTAAGGCCGAAAACCAATTCAACTTGCGACAGCTCAACGCACAGCTGAAGTGGGCTCCTGGCGAGAAGGGTGACCTGAAGCTCCTGGAAGAGAATCGCGAGCTGGTGTTCAAGGGTCCGCTCAAGAAGGGCCCAACAGATTCCAGTGAGGTCTTCGTCTATCTGTTCAATCATGCTCTGCTATTTGTGAGGCAGAAGGTCATCAACAAACGGGATGAATTGAAAGTGTACAAACGACCAATACCTCTTGAGCTGCTGGTCATTACGCAGATGGACGAAGTCATTCCCCGACCAGGCTTAAAGAGGCCATCTTCTAGCCTTCTCCCAGGAGTAAAGAATGCCGCAGTCAATGGGCCAAAAGCAGCACCCGGCACGAAAGAGGGCTATCCGATCACCTTCCGACATATTGGCAAAGGTGGTTATGAATTGACATTGTATGCCCTTTCGCACATACAGCGGCGAAAATGGATGGAGCATATCGAAGGGCAGCAAAACAAGCTTCGAGAGCGAGGCAACTTTTACACGAAGACGGTGCTGTGTGAGAACTTCTTCTCCAGTCTCCACAAGGTCAATTGCCTTGTACCGGTAGATGGAGGCAGAAAACTTGTCTACGGAACTGACTCTGGGGTCTATGTGTCGGACAGGCGCAAGACAGCTGACGCGCGGCCAAAGCGGGTTCTTGATATCGCCTCGGTCACCCAGATAGATGTGCTGGAAGAGTATCAATTGCTTTTAGTGCTCGCTGCTAAAAGTCTGGCGTCTTTTCCCTTAGAGGTTCTCGATCCCAACGACGGCCAGTCGCCGTTGATGAAGAGGCCAAAGAAGATTCAAAACCACGCAAACTTCTTCAAAGCTGGCGTATGTATGGGCAGACACCTTGTGTGTTCGGCTAAAATGTCTGGCATCTCGACTACCATCAAAGTCTTCGAGCCATTAGACACCGTATCGAAAGGCAAGAAAAAGCCGGCAATTGGTAGGATGTTCCAAGGCGGCCAAGAGACGCTGAAACCTTTCAAGGTTTGTATCTTCCAGTCTTAGCCTCTTTACTGTGCTGACCGGTATCTAGGAATTCTACGTACCCGCGGAATCCTCCACTATCGACTTCCTCCGGTCCAAGCTCTGCGTCGCCTGCGCTCGTGGCTTTGAAGTCGTCAGTCTGGAGACCCTCGAAACCCAACCCTTACTTGACCACGCAGACACCTCTCTTGACTTCGTTACTCGAAAGGACAATATGCCCATCTCCATTGAAAGACTCAATGGCGAATTCCTCCTACACTACTCGGACTTCTCCTTCTTCGTAAATCGCAACGGTTGGCGAGCGAGGCCAGACTGGTTGATCAATTGGGAAGGCCGACCTCAAACCTTTGCTTTGTCTCATCCATATCTCCTTGCATTCGAGCCCAACTTTATTGAGATACGACATTTGGAGTCAAGCGCACTGGTTCATATCATCACCGCAAAAAACATCCGCATGTTACATTCTTCAACTAGTGAGGTAAGCTTCAGACGCCGCCAATCCAGCATCGCGGTGCAGCTAATAGTGACCGTCGATAGATCCTATACGCCTACGAAGAAGAAGATGGCCAAGACATTGTGGCGAGCTTGGACTTCTGGAACAAGCCGCCTCAGCAGTGAAGAATGGCTACCGTCAACCAAATCCGACTATCCGTTCCGCCCTCCAAATCTACCAGCGTTTCGCGAGCCATCACAACTTTTGGCACATCCCTCCAAGTTCTCACCCTATGTCCACCAGTCGCTCCGTTATCATTCACCCTATGTCGTTCACCAAAATCATTGGCTAGCTGCAATAGACGGCGTTCATGTGGGTGGTCATCCTGTTGTCTGTCGAGCAAACGGTTCGGACGTAAAGAGGTTCGGACGTAAAGAGGTTCGGACGTAAAGATCATGACAGGGCGTTTGGGCCTGCGCTGTTCTGTTGTGAGCATCTATTTCGAGATAAGTAGCATCTTGGGTGGGACATTGGACTGTTAGCTACTCGTCATTCGTTGCAGAACATCTGAGAGCGTTGTAATGAGCATTGTTCCAGGAAGGGGTCTCTCCTGAGTTGAAGAACAAACGTCGCACTCTGGGTCGGCAAGAGATCTAAGTGATGTTTCCGATCTGCTGTTTCGTTGACCACAGTAGGTTCTCTCTCCAGTCTTTTTGCCTTTTGGCCGCTTGTTCTAGCTGCGAACATGAACTGCCTGCCATATATCCATCGCCGCCTCTCATCTCTGCGATTTTCCTATACACTATAACGGTAGAACCTACTTGCTGTATTTGGCTGGGTGCTGGCAATCTCACAATAGGTTCATGTGCAGGCGGGTCTCTTCGGCCGATAAGAAGTAGCCGCTACGCGCGCGTCCACGGACCACTTAGGACTACAGAAACGAGGACTGCTCCCCCACTAGCGTCAAGTATATTGTCAACCAATCAAAGAGATTTAGGAGAGCCGTTCAAACCTGTCTGGTCTCAGGGTATTCCAACAGATCTTAGCATAGCTCTGTTGGCACCAAACGGCGTTTCGGAAAAGGGATCACTCCATGGATTCCACCCTACTTTGGTCGGACCCCACCGGAACTTTGGGGGGTGATGCCCGGGTAAGTCTTGGCCTAACCCCCGAATTTGTGGGCCTGCTAGTTTGGCCCGGGGACCTTCGATCCCTGCTGTCGTGGCTTCGGGGCTAATATTATATCGGCACCTCTGCCCCGGGCGCCTGGGGTCGGACTCCCGATTTGCTGATGCTCGCCCATTCAGTGTGTCTATACAATGCGCCCGCGCAAGCGATGCGCTTGTGCAACTGGACGAGTGATAGAGAAGAGTATTTCATTAGAGACATCTCTTATCTTTTCAACAATACAGAGTGATAACAGAAGCAACTTGTATACCCTCGGCTCATGTCCAATGTCTCTATATAGTAAACAAGGGAAGCAAAATCGCGTCCGGTCCAGTTGACTCGAGCGATGATCGGCAGCATTCAACGTGCATTCAACGATGTGGCCGATCTAATCAAACAACGCTGAAAGGCTAGAACCGTCCGCTAAAACTAGACAATCCTACAGTGAATAGAAAACGACTCTTGACCAACGCCGCGCAGCGGTCTTTGATTCGTCGAGGAAAAGCATTGTTTCGTGCAGTCCGCCTTGGTAATTTCCGTATGATCCACGGAGCGGCCTAAATCCTACGCCTCCCTTCAAAACACTCTATCGGCCATTGTAGCTGATGTTCAGCTGGCAGATCTATTTGTTCTTCTTCAACATTGCGCTCGCGACAAGCAGCACGACCCATCTCTTTCTTTACTACTGTACGCTCAACCACTTCAACTTACATCTCACTCGCACTTGCTTTGCCATCGCACTGTTCTTTTCGCTTAGTCAGCCATCAAGCAGAAAGAAGAGAGAGGGAGAGAGAGAAAGCCATCTTGCCAGCCCTTTCTGCCCATTTCTCACGTCACCAGTGGTAAGATGCGCTCAGCCTACTCTGCTGTGACAGCTGCTCTTCTTTTCGGATCAGACGTCAGCCCATCAATTCCATTAGCTAGCAACGCCGGCAGTTCCTGTAAATCCACCGGCTTCTCGCAACCTGAGCAATCCCACTCCGCGCAAGGAAAAGCAATCTGTGTCGCTGGCACCGTGCACATTTCCGCCAACGCGAGCAACACCGAGATTTTGATAACAGCGCCTGGCAACAATTCAGCAGTCACCGAACTCTATGTAGAACTCACGTAAGCTAATAGTAAACTAGGTGCCATAGCAGTGGGTGGCACCCATGCCCTCTCAGGCACTTATGGCATTTATACCAAACTTTGTTTGCCTGTAGATCCAGCAGCAGCGAAGAAAGTCACCACGCTTCAAATCTTGACTCATGGAGGAACGCTGGATCATACCTACTGGGACATTGCACCTGATTACAGCTACGTGGATGAAGCCGTGGCTGCGGGATACGCCACTCTTGCATACGATCAAATCGGTTCCGGACTCTCCGATCACCCAGACCCAGTGGAGGTCGTGCAGCTGCCGCTTCAGATCGAAATTCTCCACGCTCTGGTGCAGAATCTGCGCAACGCCGAAATTGGTGGCTACTCTTTCAAGAACGTAGTCGGCGTAGGCCACTCGCTGGGCAGTGCCGTCACGCAGGGTGTGGCTGCCAAATATCCCAAAGACTTCGACGCTCTGATCTTGCAAGGCACGTCGACCAACTTCAACTACGCATTCACCGGCGTGGCATCCGAAGACCAGCAGATCGCCAACACGCAAAGTCTGCCTCGATTCAAGAACCTGGCAGATGGTTACCACACTCCAGCCGACAATCAATTCGCGCTACAATTCGCATTCTACCGCTCCCCAGGCTACGACCCAAGTAGTGAGCATCTCTCCTACCTCCCTCCCCCCTCCCCCCTCCCCCCTACCCCCTCTCCCCTTCCCCTTCCCCTTCCCCTTTCCCTTTTCCCCACCGCTGACACCTCCAAACCTGCACCAGTCTTCGCCCTCCAAGCCTCGAATAAACAAACAAACGCCATTGGCGAAACCTTCACGCTGGGCCCAGCCTACGCGCCCGCCACCTCCTTCACGGGCCCGGTCGACATCGTTAACGGCCAAAATGACTACTTCTACTGCGGTGGCGACTGCAGCTACCCGACCAACCAGGCGGTCGCAGCGCTGGCGGCGTATTTCCCGAGCGCAAGTAAACAGGGGTCGCAGACTTTTCTGGCGCCGCTCTGTGGCCATAATGTCAATTCGCATTATTCGGCGGGGAAGGCGTTCGAGCAGATGCTGGCGTTTTTGAAGACGAATGGTATTGTTTGATGTGCGCAGAGAGCGAGGGGAAGTGGTGCGTGAGGGTGCATGCTAAAGAGGTTTTGCGATGGCTGGTCTGTACGTGTAAATAAGTGAATAGGTCATCGTTTTGGTGGTTGAGAGGGGTGAAGAGATGAGGAGGGGTGAGATGAGGTGCTGTCTGTTTGTACCCTTCTGTCTTCTGAATATCGAGGGAGAGGATTGGTGCTAATGCATGCAGCAAGACCAGGGATATCCATGGAGATGGATCTTATGGTTCGTAAAAACGTTGCATTTTTCTTTGTCCATCACAAGTGGCTCGTCTGATGACTTCTATGTCATATAGATGATAGCACAGTATTCGAATTCTTTGAGTCCATTTTGGACTGCTTTCTACCACAAAAGCACCATTGGTAGAATTATCCTTCTTTCTGAAGTCGGTTGCAATCTAGAAATTCTGTTAGGAAGTTGAACTATCTCTTCTCTTCACAGGCTTTGTTTCAGCCAGACTCCGATACGTCCTGATGGCCTAGCATTTATGTCTGAGGCGTTCAAGTACCTTAGTAGCTGGCAGTAAAAATCCACCCGACATTCGAGGTGGGTGGCTTTGTTATTCTACCCCTTTAGTGCAGAATTCGGGCAGCCCAATACGAAAGTGGTCTTCCGGCCATCGATTTGAGGCATTTATGCAAGCTGTACGCCTAGGATCCTTCGTGTTTGCGCTTGGATGTAAATTCCTATCTAGAATTCGAAAGACCAACTTTTCCTTCACGGCACGTCGGGGCTTTCGCTTGATTAGGACAAGTGTGAAGGTTGATTCTGTGTGCCAAGCTTTTTAGATCGACATGAAGCCGCTAATAACAGCCGCCACGCGCGCGTCAATGGGTCCATTAGAAGAAAGTAGGACTGCGATACTCTCGTTCTCTCATCAATCACGATTTTGTACTAATATTGACCTTCCAATTATGTAGCTTGTAGTAAATCGTGAACGTGTAGAGTGGGGAATTTCGGGGAGCCGTCCAGATCTGTTGGATCTCCGGGTATTCCAGTAGGTCTTGCAGTTGCTCCAGTCTTCTAGGTTAGATGCATTGCAATTAGTGTCATAAATGATGCGTGCGGGTCCCTGATGTATGTATTGCCAGGAGTCGAAATCCTACTAATCTGTATGGTAGTGAGATCATTTTGGGGATACCATGCTTGAAAGGGGTGCGTTCCAATGGAACCGTGGGTCAGCGACCAGCAACTGCCGCAAAGCTCAATGATCCAGCTGATTAGGAAGAACATGAGTGCAACAGATACATATTTCATTTGCATTGTGACTTACAATGATACGTCAGAGCTGCTCTCGGGCTTTTCAAAACAATAGTAAGGGTTTCTTTTTTCAATATATGAGTCTGAATTAGCCCTACTAAAGTTAACCGCAGATCCTCCATGGTTCAATTAAATTGACGCTGCAATTTACCAGTTTCGGCGCTAGCCGTATTGGCGGAACATGAGAACATAGGACGGCCCAACAGTTCATCGCCTGAGATAGTCCGTGGTGTATGGCTTCGAGCCATGGACAATAACTCTCTGGGTTACTAGTACCCTTTCAAGGCTAATGCGTGGTCACCGCCCCTTGAAGGTGTCCGTACGGACCTGTAGTACTCAGATCTTCTCCAAGCCTAAACCATTCAACATCGGTGAGGGCGACGGGCAAAAAGGTCGAAAGAGTGGACCCTCCCGAAAAAGGGGGACTATATCTGCCAGCATGATTTTTTTTCTTTTATGTCCATCCAGGGCGTGAGTTCGAATCCTGCAAAGACCGCCTGGGTGTTTACTTTTCATCATCCACTCTTTGCACTTCTATTTCTCGACTGTCCACCACTTCTCAATTCGATGGTCTTTCTAGTCTGTTCTACTCGTGATGAGAAGACGATTCCACTACGTTTTAAATCTGGGGCTTGTACTGCGCATGAACTCCAACGTGTTTCCGCAATAACGTTATTCTTCTTCTACTGGCTTTGACGTCTGACCCCGTCTCTCGAAGTAACCAGTGTCCGGATAATGTTGACCGCCGGGAGGGTGGGAGAGGGAACGGTGGCAGAGGAAAAGGGGAACGAGGAGGCGGACTAGGAGGAGAGACAGGGGAGGGATTTCACATCGAGGACGATAGCGAAAAGACGGCGCAGGGGCTGAACATAAGTTTACCATGTCGTCTCGACAAATTGTCGACTCGACAGTCAACTCCGTCCATCTTACTAAGCGAGTCCCCCCCCAGACAGTAGTAACTCAGGATGGCCGGATGCGCTAATCATTCAACATTTTCTTGTAAGTGAGATACTCCACCCCTGTTCAGTCCAATACGCACAACTTATTTCAAGGGGCCTGAGATACATCGTTGACGTATATCCCTTCGTCTGGCGAAACGTGAGCTACTGCGATCATTGGAGGCTTGTAGCCAATTAGAATTTAGCCCAACAATTGCTCTATTGGCCTATCCTATCTCTAAGTCATACCCTTTCAACTCATGTCTTTTCTTGTTCGTGGTCCAGCCACGCTGTTGGCATGGACGCAGCCCGTCATATTAATATCTTGGATGACCGTCGCGCGCCGCACCTCACATGGTGATTGACCTCTAAGCTGAAGTTTAAGTCTACTCTTGAGCAACAAAACATGTATGCAGTCTCTGACTTGGACGCAATCAATAAGCTCATAGAAGAAGGCGCTCTCAAAAACATCCGACTGTCACGGTTCTAACATAGATTCTGACCCAGTCCCGGATGCTCAGCTACCCGACCCGCTCTTCAACTCTTTACATTCACGAGTAGTATTTATTGATCAGCTCCTGGTATTCACGAGTAGTATTCATTGATCAACTCCCGGTATTCACGGGTAGTGTTCATTGGTAGTAGGCTACCCGGACTGGCCCGAAACCTATTTAATGCCCTCTAGAGTTCACAGCAAGGTCTCTCTTTCTTCTTCGTGCTTTGTCTTGTATCTAGAACACCCTCCTAGCTGGTCAATATCATCACTGATCACCACCCACGTCTAGTTCCTGACACGGACAATATATTATGGTCTACAAGTCTCGACTTATTATACTACATAATTATACTACATCAACATGTTGAGCCGCTTCTGAAGAAACCGGAACCAACTCTCACTGATCCAACAAAACAACAATCAAATGTACCATTTGAGAAGATGTTGAACTGTTTGGTCGTTGGTCTGGACTTCGAGATGCGAATTTGTTTCAAGCCGCTTCTTGCTCTTATCAAACAGAGACAAGAACACAAAAGATCTTTAAAGCATTTCGAAACGAAGATCGCTGAGTTCGATCGAGCTCTGAATAAGTTCAAGATTTGATGTCTCGATCTCCGTTGAATAGAATTCCAGACGTCTCAAACCTATGTGCCAATATCTCGACCGAGCTTGTCTGAGATGCTTTCTGCTCTTGGAACAATTTGACATCAATATCAAGCCATGCTCTATACTATTCTATCTACGAGATATCTTCCAAAACACTATCTTGAATCTTAATAGAAAATCTATAGCTCTTCCAGCAACTACACATTTGGCATGGGACAACGACAAGGAATTATTTGTCTGTCGTTACGGCAGTCAAATGAGCTTCGATTTTTCCTCTGCGACTAGAGATACGAAATCGATACCAAGAATTCAAGGCGAGAATCACAAATCGCTTACCGCGCTTCGAGAGATGTACACAGAAGGTCTCAAAATTCATTGTGGGCCGAAGAATTGTGATCCGGAGTCTATCTTGGAAAGTTATCATTCCAGATGGTCGCGAAACCAGAAAGAAGATGGTACACACTGTGGTGGACTCTACTTGGAAGACATTGTTGGAGCTGCTTTGCATACATTCAACTCGACAAGGCTGGAAGAGAAACCAGAAAGAAGATAGTACACACTGTGGTGGGCTCTACCTTGATGGCCATGCTGGGGCCGCTTTGCATCATTCAGAATGACAAGACTACGCTCCAGTTTAGGTACTTGTTGCGCAATGATGCGGAATACGACTTTGGACGTGAAGGTAACACCATAGACTGGCCCGCACATACATGTGCCGAGTTCGAAACCGCCCTGAAGCTCAGAGTGGTCCGGAACTGAAAGGCATGCTAGACGTCTCTCTGGCATGGGCAGATCCGAAGAATTCGATTCGCCAATGGTGGGCCATTTCAATGCCGGTTTTGCTGTACGATCATAGCGTGCATGGAAGTAAATATCATGAAATAAGATGGATTGCAAGATTTAGATGGATGCTTGGTCATGTCAGCGGAGGATCAAATATTAAGTGCGAGAGAATCTCGCCTTTTATCTAAAACGCTCTCTTGCATGCTATTAAAGTGAATTGTGTGCGTGCAACTCGCAATGTATGTTCGCTGACCCGATACTGGTTCTGCTTAGGCCTAGTACTCGCAAGAAGGATCAGAATGAGCGAAAATTACCTCCCAACCATCGACGTTATGCCGAGACAGCTAGAAAAAAGAGAAGACTTCCTGAATAGCAATGGTGATGCAAGATTTGTGCGACGTAAGGTTTGTTTTAAAAATTCCTGTTGGAGCTGAGTCTCGCAGACACTTGAGGAAGGGAATACTGCGAATAGCACGGCTTGTTAATGCAACAGGTGCAAGTTGTACCTCTTATAAGTCTTCATCCCCAGATCAGCTTCATCTGCTGCAAAGCCTTTGACATTTCCCCTTAATGCATCCTATCGACAGTCTTTGTTCTCTCCGCATATGAATAAACAATATCGAAAGAACTCTAGATGCAGTGAAGAGCCACCACCCACTCATTCACATCCCCTTCCCCTCACCACCAACACACCCGCCCACCCCCCCTCAACCCCGACTTCCAGCCCCTTCCATTCTGTCATCCTCCACAAACCCCACCACCACCATGTTCCACCGCCACGCCCCCGCCAAAGCCGGCGCTCCCTTCACAGGCCCCGTCTTCTTCGCGCCCCCCACCGCCGGCGACACCCAGCGCGACACGCACCACAAATCGCAGCTCGTGCGCCTCCTCTACATCTTCGAGGTAGGCGGCCAAGCACCCGTCGACGACGAAGGCACCGTGCCCACCTCACTCGTAAGCCACCCCTCTATCCAAACCTCCACCTCCACCTACAACTCCCCAACTCCGGGGTCTAACCTTGTGCTCAGGCGAGACAATACGACCTCTGCTTCCAGAACGTCGAAGGCGTGCTGCACTGGGCTGGCGCCAAGGGGTGGGGCACGGTGTATTTGATCAAGGCTTATTGTGTGATCATCGAGGGGGAGCTGGGGATGGAGGAGCATGAACTGGAGATGGGGAAGTGTATTCGGAGGTATATGGAGAAGGAGCATGAGGGGGTGGTGGAGACGAGTTTTAGGATGTACTCAGGGGTGTTGAGGCCGCATGAGAGGCCGGTGGTGAAGATGGTGGGGGTGGAGAGGCTGGAGGGGGAGGAGTGGAGGGTTGTGGTTGAGGTGGTGACTTATGGGTGAGTGTGAGTGCGGGGAGGAGTTGGAAGTATGTGGGAGCCCTGCTTCAGGCAGCGGCGTACCTCGTGCATATCTCATGGTGTTGATGAGCATACTGGGAGAGTTCAGACCATTGTCCCTAGCTCCTCGCTTTTCCCTTTTCCCCGTGATGCTGAGAGCTGGATGGCTGTATTAGCATCTCTTTAGGATCTCTCATCCCCACTATCTATGTCTTTGAAATCTTCCCAACCGGATCACTCTCGCTTAAACAACACATTGTTGATAACTTTGCACCTAGTCCATCCAGGTCGAGAGAAGGTTGATCGCCATCAATCGAATTGGTCCATCCCAAACCTCGTTGCGCAGGCGGATCAAAGCGAAAAGCCGAGAGAGAATCTTCTATAATCTATCTGTAATTTGAGTCTTTGGAAACGGGCGAATAGGTCGCTGGGCGGAGCGTTGTGGGGTTTCCTAACAGATGAAATGAACCTATGAGTCGCAGGGGGTATATAACATTTCCGTCAAGAGATCCTCAATCGATATAAAGGCCTGCTAAGAGAGCTTCTTCGTGAGCCGCAGGTTGGTTGGCAGGCTTGACGATGTATGGGAGGTGGATCTGATAGACCGAGTTCTTCGAATGAGGTCTCTTTGGATTTCCAGTCGGTCGTGGAACTCCGCGGTGAGTGTTTGCGGGTACTGTGAACGGGGGAAGTCGTCACAACTGGCAGCCGCGCTTTTAAGAAACCCTTCCTCGGCCACAATATCGGAAGATGGAATTCTAGGACCGTGGATGAATAGCGTGTGCTGTGCGGATCATCCTTGTGAGTGCGCTGATTGAGCAATGTTTTCCCTCTCTTGCTATGGGCTAGCACTGGTTGATAGTCCCTCGTCACAATGCTAAGACGCCTCTTCGAAAAGTATCGAGAGAAGGTGTGCCATTTCCTGCCAGCATAGGGTGTAAGGGGATGGGATATGAAAGGAGAGGCGATGAGACCTCAGCCACCGATTGAAAAGGCGGCGGTCATTGGGTGTGTTTTGTAAAGACGGCGGAGAGTGATAATCAGCAAGAGGACCTTTAGGACGGATCTAAGGGTGCCAATAGGACGACCCAGTCTAGCCATCAAATCCCCTCATGCGAGTGAAGCGAATTCTTGCTCGTTCGGCAAGCAGCATGCGTCGTGGATGTCCCTGCGGCTCCCGTTCTCCAAGTCAAGGCAGACGATCGTAGGCGCACGGGACGTTTTCCCCACATGGCTGCCGTAGCCCGGTGCATCCGTGGAAGTAGTAGGAGCCCACTTGCTTGAGATCGATCTCCGTGGCTCAAGATTCGAGAGAGGTTGTTGATGGCGGGCTGTCCCACGGTGACGGCACAAAAAGTACATGGGAGATAGCGAGCCAGAAGGTGAGGATTGAGACCTTTTTATTGAGAGACTGCTCGTTGGATAGTCTACCCTGCCGTATTCTGATCCATGGCAAAGCGTGTCACGTCAGGGAGCTACGACCGCGTCCGAACGAGATGCTCGCCTTGCTCCGGGTGATAAGATCGCCAATGTCTCGGCGGAAGATCAGTCCAATTTTCTTGAAATGGGTTTTGCGAGAGGGTTGGGTTGTGACCGCATAAAAGCGAATGACAGCAGTGTCGGATATGAAGAGGGTCGAATTGACTTGCTGCCAGCTCCTGCAAGCCGACGTAGCGTCGCAGACCCATCGACCGAGCGATAGTCCTGAGCTGAGTCGTAAAGGCCTCTTTGCGAGGAGCCAATAATAGGCTTCGCGAGTGCCTGTATCATAAAAGAGGATGTCCAGGGACGTTGAAGAGACGATGAACGGTGATGAGTGGTTTTATTCGAAGATGCCAGGCCAGAGGGAAGAACAAGAGAGGCGTGAGGAGTAGCTAGGGGTAGAGGGGTATCAGAAACAAATAGAGAAACGTCAGTAGAGAGCAATAGTATGTCGTTCACCTGATTATATTGGGAAAATCTCGATTCCGAGATGCTAGATGCTGCCTTTCATCCGCCTTTCTTCGCACTTGGAGTACTGCGGGACGCTTATGCTGAAGGCTACCTGCCGTACAAAGACCATCTCACCAGACCCCCGGAGTCTGTATAACATCCATCAGACTGGTCGTCGCCCAAACTCTCATGACCTACGAGGAATGTTCCGTCCCATGCAGCTAAGTTCTTCGTTGCGTTTTGCGATTCCAGACGAGAAATCTAAACATTTTTCCTCGTTATAACGCCCTACGCTTATGCTGCAGCTCCGAACGCCATCGAATATCATTGTACATGCTTGTGGGTGTAGATCATGAATCCAGTCCTGGCTGTCTCCCCGTTAGTTTCCGTGATGAAAGCCCTCAAGCTTCAATCCAGCCTATGAGCGCTGCCATTTACCGGACTCTTGCCACTCTCATGCATAGATACTCTCTTCATCTCGTCCTCGCTTCCTTCACCTTCCCCACCGGAACCTGCCAATGCATACCTGCCGTCCTCTTGATCGAAAGAATGTGAATGCATTAAACGCTCCCTGTCCCCTCTTGGCCCTCTCGAAGGAAAGCTGATACTGCCATTACGGCCCGCGGAGCGCGGATCCGTACTTCTGCGGGATTGCATGCTGATCCTCGTGCCCACCCCCGTGACCCCGTCGGTGGGTGCGCCGCCTTCCATGCGTCCTTGTAGCAGGTTGCGCCCATCGGGGTCCTTCTCGGAGAGGTTGAGAAGGAAGACGCCTGAGAAGATGACAAGAAATCCACAGAGGAGGGAGACTGTGTTGACCTTGTTGGTGGTATTGAAGCCTTTGAAGAGGATGAAGGAGGCGAGGAGGACGGCGGTCGTGAAGGTTACGTAGTAAATGGGGCTTACACTGCACGGAAAGGTGAGTTCAAAACCGGAAAGCCTCGCTTGCTTGCTTGTGTCTCTTGTTGCGGGGGACTTACACTGATTGAGAGAATGTATTAAGGGCTTTGTTGAAGTAGTTCATCTGTGTGAGGATACAGACGACCATAACGATGATGAAGACGTATGTGGAGGCGTGAGTGAACTGGTTATTGCCGTTCGAAGTCAACTTCAAGGCAATACCGAAGGCTTTCGCGGCCATGACCGAGACAGATCCAGTGGCTGCACAGACAGAAAGGTAGTACAGGGGGTTTTGAGTCCCATATCGTGGGCAGACGCGATAGATCATGACACCAGAGAAAGTCGCAACAGCCGCGCAAAATAACAAGAATCCTGTCAATCTAAGTCAGTCGTTCATTCGTGAAACAATCGACATTGAGCAAGGGCCTACCAGGTTGCATAGCATAGGCGAAGATTTCATTGATTGTCTCGACTTCCTTGTCAGGCGGCGCATGGCAGACAATAATGACAGATCCAATAAAGCACATCGCACACCCTAGCTTGCCCAAGACTCCCAATCGTTCCCCAAGGAAATAAGCTCCCAGCACAGAACCCGTGAGTACGCTCAAAGCTCCCAGAGGGGTCACTAAGATCGCCGGCGCAAAGGCGTACGCGGCGAAATTGGCTGCTTCGCCGATAACGAGCATGAGCATGCCAGCCCACCATATGGGATTTTTAAGGTATTGATGTCCGTCTCCTTCGAAGCCGTGACGCTTGCTCGCATCGCGCAGTCCAATTTTTGTGATCACGTAGCTTGAACCGATCGCTAGCGAAGAGACCATGGCTAGGAGTAATCCGATGTATTTGTCCTCCATGGCTGCGACGTAGATCCACCGGTATCCCCACTCCTTACACTACTTCATGATCCCGCGACCGGCGATACCATTCGAGGGGAGGTCGTTCACCAGATATTTCCTGTCCCAATCCCCGATCATGCGTCTGCCTGCAGCGCATGTACAACGATCAAGATATTTCTCTTGTCGCTTGAAATTTGTCGAATGACTTGCAGTGCTTTCTTTGCCCTGTAACAAGCGCTTAAGCTCTCTGCTGGGCTCCCTTTGTGTTGAAACCTTGGCACAGCGTCCTGGAACACTTGATCGAAGGGTGACGATTGCGAGTCGATGGTCTCGTAATTGCAGTCGAGATCAGTGACTGGTCGAAGGCGGACCTGGCGAATATTGACTTGAACCAGCTGTCAGGGGCGCGGGAACTGTCCTTTGGTTCCTTGCACCAGGCTTAGCCGACATAGGATAAGTGACCTAGGGTATTCTTAGGGCCTAAGCTTAGCCTAATTTTGACAAAGACTTTGCAAATCCATGCTCCGTAAGTACCTCACTGTAATCAACAGGTCAACGGAATCGCGTATTGCCTGTCGCCCATATAATTAAGGTAGATACGTGGCCTAAGTGTTGAATGCCACAGTGTTGATGTACGTCTATCCTCGCTGCATTCGCTGTTCGCGCTCGACTACACGAAACAAGCGAGGTGACCCAATGTTCTGATGAGATCATATAACCTTCCTCGATGACAAGATCGTAGGAGGAGCTGGGAGGTACACACATCATCACTAGTATACCAACCAATTTTGATGTACTGTCTCATCTGCCTCTCTGAAGCGTTCGCGAACCCCGGGTTGTATCTTCCAAAGCTTCGACTCGAGCTTCAATTCGATCTCGCAAACGGCGTTCTTCATCTATGTCGATCGAGGAATTGTAGAAGCTATAGAAGGCAGACATCGCACCCTCAGAGGCTCTCCATGGAGACTATATCTGGTTAACGCGACGAACATCTTGTCGCCGGGAAGAGTATGAAGGAATCTAACTCTAAAAGAGCGAGTAGGCACGGGAGATACATTAGATTCGGTGGCCGTCTTGGGCAATACGTGATTCCGTCGACAAGTTGGGTATTTGTTAGCGATGAGTTGGTAACGGAAGTCTTTGGGCGAAGATAACCACTTAGGCACACCAACGTCTTCGCGTTTCTAGTACACTGACTTTGGACGGCTCTGGGCATCCCCAACGAACATGCTTGGTCCAATCAAGAAACGCTTTGGCAACGCTATGAGAAGTTATCAAAAACTCAAAGTAACTTTAGCGCTTTCACAACGGTTGTCGCCCCTTGGCCTTATTTTTAGATTCCCGACCCCAACTTCTGGCAACATAATTTTAGTCAACTTTCGCATTTCGCTATTAAAACATATAAAATTAATCAATTATTACTCTAGACACTATGCGCTTTCTAAAACTGCTTTAATTATAAATTTTGATTACAAATTGCTAGAGCTATAGAAACTGCAAAGTTCGTTAACATATACTAGTACTTTAAGAAGTTCAAGTCGATCTTTGATTTTAAGACATGCTCCGAAACACAAAAACTTTGCAATCAAATAACTTTCTTAATGTTGATTTAGACTTTATCAAAGATATGCTGTTAAAAGCGCAAAGTCCACTCTATCAAACGTGAGATTTTGATAGTGATAAATCAAGAAATGCGAAAGTTGATCAAAAGCATCTTGCCAGAAGATGGGGTCGGGGATCTAAAAATAAGGCCAAGGGGCGACAACCGTTGTGAAAGCGCTAACTCTTTACACTGTATCCCTCGAGTATCACACATCAGCCACGGAGCCATGGCTTACCAAAGACCCCTGAATGTTTCTTATACTGCATTAAGTATATACTCACTCTATGAGTGCCAATGTCCTAGCACTCCATCGCGTTATGCCCGCCCCTAGGCAAAATGATGTTGCTCGCTCAGCCCCGTCCTCCAGAGAACTCCGCGCAAGAATCGCTTCAATGTATGCTGAACCCTTGCCCTGTCCGTTCCAGCTTCGAGACCTTGTGGGGAGCCAGCCCCTCACGCCCCAGCAGTAATCCCCCCATCACCACTGTCCATACCTGTTCCATCACTGCCACTCGTCCCGCTCGCGCTGTCTATTGTATGCATCGCGGTCGCACTACTGAGTCGTTTGTCCCTCCTTTGCAGTTTGTTGTTCGCTGCAGGGGATGGTCCTTTGCCTATAGCAGCCGCGGCATCTTTACTCGAGGCATCCTTCGCGGGGGAAAAACCGTTAGCATTGGTCGAACCCTTCGTGGGCTTGGCGGCGCCTGAGGAGAAATCCTTCCATTTGCGCCAGCCGTCGAAGTCGATGAGGGCTTGCATACAGCCCCATTCCATGATCTTGCGCTCGAGCCATATGTAGCTGACAGGCTGTTTTGCAAGTAATAATCAGCACTCATTGACATCGAGGAGCAGAGCAGGAGGATACCTTTGTCAGGAAATCGTTGCAGCCGGCCGCAAGAGCTTCATGCCTGTCGCTTTGCAAGGAGCTAGCTGTTAAGGCGACGATGATGACGGGGCTCTTGAACAGGTCCGTAATCAAGAGCGTATCCTGCTTTTCGACCTTCTCGACCTGTTCATCCTCCTTTCCGTCTTGCCCTACGATTCCCTTCAATGCATTCGGTGTACTCGGCGTACTGCCACTGAATACACCGATATTGTTCAGCCTTTCCAGCCGCCTGATTTCTCTAGTAGCGTCCAGCCCGTTCATGACAGGCAGTTGTATGTCCATCAACACCAAATGGAAGCCCCCTTCCCTCCACTTAGTAACGGCTTCCCGGCCATTCATGGCGGTGTGCCACCGGACTTTTAGGCGCTTCATGAAGGCTTCGAGGAGCTTGAGGTTGATGATATTGTCTTCGACAATCAGAACATTGATAGGCGGGACAGCACCGTTAAGAAGGCCAGTGGGGAGTTTTGGCGTGTCGGGTTTAGGTTTGCGGGAAACCTTGTGAACGGCTTTGGGTCGGGGTGAGGAAGTGCGTAGGGGAGGCGTGGCGGTGCGGCGGGGAACGTCAGTGGGAAGGGGAGGTGTAGGTATTGGTGGAGCGGCAGGAATACCGTTTAGATGTGGTTTCTGGGAGTCTGGAAGGAGGAGGTCAGAGATGGCTTCAATCGCGAATTTTGGGGGCAAGTTGCCTACCATGAGCTAGTGCGCCACTGGCTCCGCTCAAGACCGTAGGTGATGTTGTGTGCGTTCGTCCTGGTTTTGGTCGATGGCCGTGTCGAAAGTTGCGAGCGCCTGGCGACGGTAGAGGAGGGACATGTCCGGTATTGAGTATTGACATTGAATGAGGCAGATGGTGTGAGGATTGTGCGTGCCCGCTGGGCATGGAAAGATTCGCTAGGAGACGTGGAGACGGCTGCGCAGCTGGCATGACCGGAAAATAGTCGCTCCCACTCTCCACGGGACGTGAAGAATCTTCCATGTAATATGGCATAGGCCTGGGCGAGTGTCTAGGCGTTCTCCGTGGCACATCAATGACAAGAGCATTCTCCACAGACTGGCCGCCAGGGAAGTACAAATCTAGGACGTTCGTCACTGGCTCTTCTGGGCCCAATGTACGCTCCGGATGAGTATGTCGAAGTGGCTGTGACTGCTCCCTGGGGACTATGCGTAGAGTAACATCTGGCGCATCGAAGCTACGTCCCAACGAATTGCCATACTTCTTCAATATCCTGTCCCTCACATCGTCCACCAAATCTTCCTCAGTTATCTGTACCAGCGTTGGCGAGGCCCCAGCTCTCTTAACCCATATCTTTCGAAACGGCATCTTCTTGAGGGATCCGCCAAAGTAGTCGGTCTCAGTGGACTGTGACTTTGGCTCATTCGAGTGTAATTTTTGATCACGTATGCCCCTCTGGTCGCTTGGCCTGAGAATTTGAGACCCTCCAAGTTCCGAAGGGGCTACCGTAGGGTCGTGAGAAATTGTAGGTTGCTCTGCTACTTCAGGGCCGCTTTTGGCGGTCAGTATGTCCGGTGTAGGGGCTTGAACAGAGACTATAGGATTCCCACTCTTCTCCAGTTCTGAACGTTGTGTCTCAAAACTTATGTCAGTGGTTTGCTCCGTTTCCCCTGTAGTGATTTGACTTTTCGCTACCGATGGGATGGCAGGTAGTTGAGGAGCCTCGCTTTCCTCATAGACGATGGTACTACCAATGGAAGGCTTCCTGGTCTTAGAAAGTATGGACGTGCTACTTTTGTTCAGTTTGTCGTCGAGGGCGGATAACGAAGATCTAGCGGACGAAGTGGTGGATGATCTGCGAGAAAGAGGCGCGAGTCGTGACTTCAGATCGGCCATGGCGCCTTCCCTTCTCAAAAGTCAAGATCATGAGTCCAATGTTACAGCACATCACGAGAGGAGAATAAGAGTGGGAATAGGAGGGAAGCCTGAGCTTGTTCGTTTGCATAAACAAGGAATTGCTTTTGCATGGGTGCCACCAACGCGTGGTGAGATACTATTAGCTGGTTCGATGAATCAATATCGCGACTTCTTTCGTGCCTTCTAGAGTGACCAAAGATGGCTCAATAGCTGGTTCGATACAGTTCACGAGAACCTCTATTGTTTTTTCATTGTAGTAATAACCATACCCTACAATCACCATCCTACCTGTAGCAAATTCTCTGCGCAGAGGTTGAATAAGGTACTTAAGTGAGTTTAACGCTTGCGGGCCGGCTTTCCTCCGATAAGATGTTGCAGTGGCAGACCTTCCATCATTGTTCTGATCTACAACAGAACAACTCAACGTAAAAAGCGTTGTTCAATTGGGCCTCTAATTGAACTTCCCATTTACACATGTAATAATCGAATCAGGTCCGTGAAACCACCGATGTGAAATTGCATGTAATTTCCCTGTATTCCTACCTCTCTATCATACGTCCGATGACCACCGTTTGAGAGCTCCATTTGAAACTCAGGTATTGGGATATTCAATTAGATGCTTGATTGCATGCATAATTGACCGGAAACGCAGCTATTTCTGACGAATAGGCCCGTCTTGCCATTCTACATTTACAGATCCATATTCAAGGGATTATCGTTGTCAAGGCCGTGCACCGGCTATCTTTCGGATTTCGTGCTAATGTGAATAAGGGTTTCTCGACTTTTGTCCGATCTTTGGAGGGATTTGGCCATAGTCCGATTACAGTACCTACTTCAATATATGTAGGTTACGAACAGGGTCTCTTTCTTTATAATTCGTTTTCGTCGAAGGTTCACACGCATCAAATGTTTTACAGTCGTATCATCTCTCGAATCGCTCGAGTCTCATTCTTACATATCAGACCACCAATACAACTAAACAAAGACACATATCCGTCAGTCAATTCTTGTACTTATACCATGTGATACCTTCCAAGCTTTTTCTATTCCGATGCAGATATTCGCGACATCGATTACTATACCGGTTCGTCGAACTAAGGTACCTAGCGTGTCTTCATTTCCTTACCGTCTACAGACTGAGCTGGTCCTTCTAATCCACTAGCCAGCCGTTTACCCTGCAGTCTCCTGCCGCCGTCCCGCTTGAGATAGACCTCAGTAGCAGTAACATGAATAAGAATCGCCACCCAGAATGCCGGCCCAAAAGCAAGATACAAAGCCGCCGCTTGCTCCTCCGGTTTGCCGCTCAGGAAATCACCGTACACAAGGCCGAACGTCTCCACTGTCCCATTCGACGCCGTTGTCAGTCCCACGCACGTCGGATAATCTGACCAAGCAACTTGCGCGTCCAAGCCCGTCCCATACACGTTCTCAATCATGGCCCACACTTGCGGACAAGGGATCGACGCCGCCAGCTTCGGCCCCGCAAGAGACGAGTACACGGCGAACATGCCAATGACCGCTCGGTGGGTGACGATGCATCCCAGCCACATCCAAGCGCGCGTGGCCCAGCGCCGATGCTGGTCGAATTGGCGGGCCCGGGCGGTCGTCCAGGCTTTGGTGACTGCCCACATTGTAAGTCCGCAGAGCAGAGTTGCTGAGCTTCTCGTGTCAAGGCCTCCTCCGAAGGCTCGGTCTAGGAGAAAAGGAACGCTAAGGATCCCTGGGATGGCGAGGCCGAAGCTCAAGCGGCCGCCCCAACGGTGGTAAAAAGGATACCGCTGGCGGAGTCTGGGGATGAACTGAAGAATTGCCAGCACTCCTGCGGGCATAATGGCCGCCAAATGGATAGCGAGACTCAGACCATAGCGTTTTTCGGTCGGGTGCGTGTACCAGTAACATTGGCCCGCCCGGAGAGTATTCATGTGCGGGCCACAAAGGCCATTGGCGACGTCGAGATGCGGTGACGAGACAAGGATGAAGATTATGAATGGGATGCTGAGAGCCAGGACTGAGCGGGTCTGTCAGCATGTATACGGCGGTGCCGATGAAGGGACTACTCACATGATTGAAAGCCTGACTTTGAGGTGAAGCCCAACGTCTTCCGGACTTTCTCAGAGACTCTAAGGACAGCCGACGGAACGACGTTGTTGTCGCCAGACGCAGCCATAATCAACTACCACATCAAAAGCCTCCGGATGTCCAAGGCAAATTTGATAACAGAGAGAAATGTCCGAGATATCTCGGCATTCATATCCTTTGCGGAAGAAACAGCAGAACCGAAACGTCTCCCGCCTGCGTCTTTGGTGACCGTCTCCGACGTTCGGACGAATGCGCATTTGGTTGCGGCAGGGTCAGCCTGTCCGATCCATCAACGCTCTCAGAGGGCCCTGCTTCCGCAATCTTTGGGCCCCTTTCGTCCAACATCCACGCTCGGCTTCGAATTAACAGCATAGCACGAACCGTCTTCTCAAGGCCAAAGGCTAGAAGCAGCATAGCTCAACGTCGCGATCCCGGGCCGCGCACGCCAAAGAGTGCGGAGAGCGGGCCCGCACCAAACCAGGCACCGAACCCCGATTTTTCTATCCCGTCCGCTCTTATCAAGTGCAGCGACAGAAGCAGGTGGTGAGCTGGGGAATTTACTCGCAATACCATGTGCCAGTAGTAAGCTTGCACCGTGACACGAATAGTGAATGTTCGCGTTCTAAGCTATCTACATGTACTGTATGCAGAGTCGCTACACAAGAGGAATGAGGGTGTGATGATGCTAGGGTATACACGCGGCCAGCTGAAAGAAAGACCCTGGCATAAGCGTGTTAGAGAATGGTTCGTGCCGTGATATATCGGAGTATCTAGGTGGGAAGGGGCTAAGGAGTTGATCGCAAGGGAGGGCTTTTGCATGTGATTTGGGGAAGTCTATGATATTTCGAAAGGGGGTATCTTTGGTATTCTGTCACCCAGAGCGGGTGAGATGTCCATCTGACTGACGGCTGTCATTAGGCCCTGTCGAGAGAAGATGTAGCTGGTTTAGGGGCCCTGACAAAGGTCTGCCATACGTGGGTACAGATAGGTTGTGCAAAGTAAGGTAATCACTAAATAGCTCTAGTACAACAAGACATGGCCGAGAACACGCCTTCAGAGTCACAGCAGCACCATCTACCTACAAGCCTCAAGCGACCGTAGTCTTCATGCCCAACTCTGGCTGAGGATGCAACCAGGGAATAGTCCCACGCTCCTCCTTGACATCAACATACTCCAGCCTTGGCCCCTGGCTACCGAGCTTCGAGACCGAATGCACGATCGGAGCTAAGCCCACCCACGGCAAGATCCACCGCATCAGGAGGTACAGGAACCAAGTATCGTAGGACTGCAATCTCGTCACGAACGCGGACTCGTCGTGGATTTTCTTCAACCTTGGCTTGCGCTCGTCCTCATACTGTTGCATCGCAGTCGTTATCTGCTTCCGGCTTGGTTTCCCGTCTAGGTGGGTTTTTGCTACCCCGTGAATGGCGTTGGCGAGTGCGATGGAATCTTCGATGGCGGAAGTTCCGCCCATTGCGGCGTTGGGTGTTACCTGGAGACTGTTAGTTTCACCAAGGTACGAAGGCATAGTCCATGGCACGAAGGCATAGTCCTACCTTATGTGCGGCGTCGCCAATCAGGACTGTTCGCCCAAAGAAGAAATGCTCGAGGACTCCTTCCTCTAGGGATATCAAATGACCTCGAATCCGGCTCCGCCATAGATCGCCGAAGACCAGTGTTTCCGTAATAGGATGGTCGGCAAACTTTGCGGCCACCCGTTCGGCGTCTTTCTCGGTGTATCGTACTCGATTAGGCCAGCAGATTGGTTCTGGGAGTTTGTGATGGATCATGAAGTAGATCGCGTCGGGCTGAGTCAGGAACTGGAACGTGTATCCCTTGTTGCATACAAAAGTCATATCATTCATGCCGAGCCCGGGTCGCATGGGTGCGATTCCTAGGAGGCAGCTGTAGTTCGCGACCATTGCTGTGGAGCAGCGTCAGTTTAATTTCTTGCGCAGATCCTGGCTGGATCTTGCTCACTTTGTTTCTCTTTGTTGCTGATGAAATTGGGTATCGTCTTGTTGGCGATGGCCCACATTGCTTCGCGTACGGTGCTGTGTACGCCATCGCATCCAACGACAACATCACCTCTCTCCACTGACCCGTCTTCCAGCTCAACGTAAGCTTCGTCTTCGTTGTCTACGATAGTCTTGACCCGTTTGCGAGTCAGGATTTTCGATACGTCGGGCAATTCATCGTATAAGATCTGGAGGAATTCTCTTCGCTCCATTGTTAGATCCGGATAGCCTAATCTATGCTTCCATTAGCGTTGTCAGAATTATGTATGGTTGTCAGCTTCGTACTTCTCTCTCATAGCGTCGAACCACCTGTCCTGCAGCACAGTTTTCCCAGTAGTTGGAAGCCTGCAGCAGAAGTACTTCATAGGCGTACACCGCTTCTCCACCGCTTCCAAACATCCAATCTGGTGCAACAGTCTGGCTCCCGCTGGGACCACTTCCGACACATGTCAGATGATACTAAAATCGAGCCAATGAGCTTACTGGTTATACTGGTGCCCCATGGTGGAGCCACCACGCCCTTTTCAAGGACTATGAAGTCGATTTTGGCCAATTCCAGAGCATGGGCCAACACGAGCCCAGAAATCCCAGCGCCAACAATGATCACTCTGAACGATCTCTTCTCCGCATCATGCATGGTGAGCGACGGAAGTGTGAGAATAGTCCTAGCGTAGGTGGAGAATCAGGTATCAATGACTGTCAAGATAGGATGAGAATTTGTCTCAAGTGTGATGCATAGGGGTTTCATTCGCTTTTGGACGGCTCATCAGGATGTAGAAGAAGCTGCTGATCGGGCTCCGGCGAGTTCAACGCGAGACGAGATACGACGCCAATTATGTATCTGGAAAGCCATGGTCGAGAGGTTTCCGAAAGCAACTCGAGGGTACATACACAACGGGCTGCATGTCCGTTCCACGGACTCATCCTAGGAGGTCAACGCTGAACGCGGTCCGCTCTCGGGAGCATTTCCTAAATGTAGAAAATGTGTGGAGGCGAATGCAGGGTTCCCAATTTGTGCATGAGGCAGGTCTGGCTGACCACGCGGACGTCTCGATCCGCAGCGATCTGACACCAGATTGCAGGTGTTGATCAGGGCCACCTTCGGTAGGGAGGATCAATCTGATAGGTCACCTCGGGTCGACCGTAAGGGCCAAGCAGCAGCGCAAAACGTTCTGTTTTCCATGTCGATTATCTGACCATGTTGTCGTTGTCCCGCCTATCTTGTCAAACCTAGCATCGATCGGCACTGTCCATGGTCTAATTCCGCCGTTGCTCGGTCGCGTACAGCACAAGTCGCTGAACCTTCAGAGGTTGGAAGAGACATAAGTGAATTATTCCTACAATAAGGTGGGTGGATGAGTGCTCCGGTACATGTACGTGTGTTATGCAAACAAAAGTGGCTAGAAGGAAACAATCAAGCCACACATGGGTGGCCTAGCAAAGACCCGTTTCAGCTTTTCTTACTGAAAGTGGCCCATGATAATCCTCTCTGACAGGGGAGGAGCGAGGGACCTGAACAATTTGAGGATGGCGCGAGGCAACTGTGATCGCAGGCCTAAACCTGTTGTAGCACGCAGTTAGCGATCATCCTGCCAAGATTTCTAGAGTGTTTGCGCTGAGCCCTTGCAGGCTGACAGGCTCGCTTGCCGGCAGCCTGCGATTGGAGGCACAGTGACGCAGGGACTTGTCACCACGTCGGAGAATACTGACCCAAAGATAAGGCATTGCAACTCTTTGTGTAGTATGCGTACACTAGGGGGATCCTGACCCTCCATCAGATGCAATCCTTTGGGTTTCAATCAATGTGGTACAGAGGCGCTGGCTCGTGTCCTGGCTTACTGGATTCTGTTGATCGTTTCGACTGATGCATGCTCATCCGCTTCGGCATTACCAACATACTAGACCCCAAGCGCTTCCTACCTTGCGCCCTCGTGAGAGACGCGTTTTTCGAACGCCTCATCCATGTCTCTAAGAGCGTCTCTATCCAGTACAGCTCTTCCGTTGTGGACGAGACCAGATTTCGAGACCATGCCACCTACCGGACGACCTAGAAAAGGATCAGGCACCAAGCCTGTCTCATCAGAGAAATCAAACGATCCCGGTCGTCATTCATCCCCAGCAGCAATGGCCGAGACTGGAAGCGGGAAACGACTGGCTTGCGTCAAATGCAGAGAAAGGAAGATCCGATGCAATAGGGAGCAGCCTATATGCGGACGGTGCGCAAGACTTGGACACAATTGTAAATACACTGCACCGGCCAAACAGATTTCGTCCCAGATGGATGTGTCGCAACTCCTTTTGACACTTTCCTCGCGTCTGGCGCAGACGGAAGCACGACTAGCTATGAACCCCCCTCAGCTCGACCCAAACCAAGGAATGAACTACGACCTAGACATTCTGCCTTTGGATTGCAAGGACATACAGCAGCAAGCCGTACCGCCTGATATGGGTTATCTCGACAACTTGAATATGAATGAGCAGATTATGCAACCGGACCTTGATACTTGGTGAGTGTGTGAAGGGGCCATTTTTGCATGAGCACCGAGCTAACGGGTGTCTCACGACGTAGGGGAAACCTGGAATTGGAAAATGATTCGAACATAACTTTCAGCTCCGAGGGCCAAATGCCCATAACTCCCTTCATCTTCGATCAGTCGGTTACTCTTTCACCCCTTTTGCCTGGACCTGCTTGGAACTGTGGCGCATCAGATGAAGAGATACCGTTGCAGACTCTGAAGATACTGTAAGACTTCACCTCTGAAACCAAAAGTGTATGCTAATCCTCGTAGGCACTATGCGTACTTCGATGTAGCTCACCACACAATGCCTATAGTCATCCAAGAAAAATTCTCATCAGAGATGAGCAAACCAATCAGGTCACCGCAAGCAACCAGCCTCAGTTACGCAATGGCCACTCTGGGCGCCTCACTGATGGATGGATACACCCACATCAAAGATAAATGCTATCAGCTTTCCCGGGAATATTTCGAGGTCTGCGAGCGAGAAGAGGATGGTGCAAATTTGATGAGCATTGAAGCTTTGCAGGCCTGCATCTTGATAACGTGCTCCGAGCTCAAGGGGAAAGGTTTTGCGAGAGCTTGGATGACGCTCGGTAAGGATCTGATTGCTGGACATAGATCTACACTTCTGCTGACCGCAGATTCAAGGCCGAGCAATCAGGCTCGCTCAGATGATGGGTTTAGATCGCATGGATTCTCCCAACCCTTGTGCCAATGGCGTACCCAAATTCCAGCAGACTCTACCACCACCGCAAAGACAAGTCGACTTAGAAGAACGACGGAAGGCCTTCTGGGTGTTGTTCATCATTGATGCATATGCCAGCGTTCGATCTGGAACCGTTGTCGCGATCAATGCATCACAGGTCACCACCGCCCTACCTTCTTACCGATTGATCCCAGAACCGAACGAACCATCTATGCCATCACTAGAAAACGCTCGAAGTCTTTTAGGGACGGGCTACATCTCATCATTTACAGGCTTGGTGATCATGGTGTCATTGTACCGCCGCTGCCTAGGCCATGTCAGATCATCTCTCGAAAACGAATCGACAACAGGCGGCTCCTGTTACAGCTTCTGGGAGCACCACTACGGAATTGACAAAGATCTCAAGAGCTACACCGACGGCCTGACCGGCATGATGAATGCGCAAGAGCTCCTCGAAGACGAGTTTGCATTGGCGCTCAACTTGAACCTGTGCGCTATTGACATTTGCCTTCACGAAGCTGCAATCGTCAAAGCTAACGGGGACGCATTGCCCAAGACCTTGGTCGCAGAGTGCAACAGTCGATGCAGCCAAGCCGCCATGCGCATCGTGGAAGGCGTCTCCCTCATTCCGAAGCTGGCGCAACCCAAGAGAACGTTGTTCAAGCAGATGAACATCTATTGCATGTGGCCCGTCTGCATGGCGATGCAAGTCCTGAACAGCGAACTATCTTCAGCAACCGATAATGCCCAACTAGCACATACGGTGGGCGTCTTGAGACTTCTCGTTACTGCTATTGAGGATTTGGAAGACGTGAGTGGACACTGGATTGATTCCATCGCGCACATTGTCAAACGACTGGAGGAGATGGATCCGACAGCCTTGAGGACGCCGGAAGTCGATGGGCTTGGCTGATTGGGGGCTGTATGCTCCAGACTGCCTCGCCTCTGTCAGAAACGAGTATCACGAATCCATGAAAGCAACTAGACACAGCCAGCCCGTGCCGAAGGAACGGCCGCTTACTCGCAGCGTCTCTCCGCCCCCGCGTCGTTATCTCCACCATGCAGCTTCTCATGCGGTCAGCTTCCAATTCCCCTCGCGCTTTGTGCAGAAGCGCGGCACGGCTCCTGCATTGCCGAAACGGTCTCGCCGAACTCCAATAGGCAACACCTGCCGCACTCCAACGATCCTGAATCCGTACCTTGCGGCATAGTGCTGTCCTCGGATCCTCCCATCTCTGGTCAGGGCCACGCGTACACCGCAGGCTTCAGGATCCCGGGCCTTCGCGGAATGTGGAGTATGAAGGCCATTGGTTGCATCCCATGCCATTAGAAGTGGCCCCAAGCGAATTACCGCTGGGGAGAATTGGACTAGACTCTGATTGGCACGGCCTCATATGCTGTTGGGGAACGCCTGCCTTCTTATGGCGCATATCAAGGATCTTTCCTAGGGTCGTGGCTTGATGCTACAGGAGCTTTCAGACAGGGCACTGCTGCGTAGACACCTCTATTCGCTGCTGACACCTTTTGAAGATTAATATAATGAGACCCCTAATATGATTGGTCCGGAGCGCGGTAGACGACAACCAGTCAGAGGGGCCACCATCAATGGTAATCATTTGGTTCCGGGGGAGCTTCATATCCACCTTCGTGCTACAAACGATAATTTAGGGATCATATAGGTAACCACTAGCCGGACACCACCCTACTTTTCTCGGACACCACCCTCCCGCATTAAGCCTAATCGGGTAATATACAGGGTCCAGTAACCCCGTAAACAAACAACATCAACGAGATCAGGAGAAGACGATAGAAGATACATAGTTTTGCGCCTGTTTATCACCAAATTCGATATATTTTCTCAAGAATCTTTCGATGCAAATTTAAACTTGAAATATATCTTTCCGCATACTTAGAATCGATCTCTAATTGCATCTCTAATTTGCATCTAAAAATTACTTATATAGAAGATCGAAACATCTATATTTTGACTCTTTGCAATATTCTCTTGTCTATCTCGCTTATCTTGTTAACAATCTTCTTGTTTATCTTTCTAGCTTTGTGTAGACAATTAACTATTAAGTATTTAACTAAAGAATAGATTCGAGATTAACTTAAAGATAAACAATATTTATTAAGTAAAATTTGCAAAGACTATTTAATATTTATACTATAATTGCAAAGATATTGTCTATATTTTGTTTAATAACTCTTGCGAACAATCTTTTAACTTAACAATAATAGACTTTAAACTTTTGTATATATTAGTGTAATCAACGAGTTAAGTTTCAATTCGAACGAGTTAACTCGCTCAATTCTAATTCTAAAATCGAGCAAAAGTTCTAGCTTAATCGAATAAATCGAACGCATAAGACGCGTCGAACGCTCAATTTAGTTTATTCGATTACGTGACGTTACGTAACGCGCTAACTCGATTAAGCTAGCGCAGAATTTACGCTAATCGCATATAACTAGCGTAAACTCTTGCACTAGTCTAATCGAGTTAGCGCGTAGATAAAATAAGATAAAATAAAATAAAATAAGCGAATGCTAACGCGACGAAGTTAGCTTAAGTTCTTGATATTAATTCGACAAAAGTCAACTTTAAAATCGAATTTGCGTCTTAATTCTAATTTAATTCTACGAAGTTCAAGAGAATAAGTCGAATTAAGAAAAAGGTGTTCAATTTAACTTAACAATTACATTAGTATATATAGTATATTATTAGAAATTGTTCTATTCTATTATAAATTGCGTACTAATAGATACTATTTATTGCGTATTGCTCTTTATAGATAATTAGAAAGAGAAGATTTATTAACAAAATCAAAATAATCAAAATAGCTTAATTCTTAAATATCTTAAATTTAGAATTAAGATAATTAAGATAGTTCAACTCTTAAATATCTTAAATTTAGAGTTAAGATAATTAAGATAATTAAGATCTTATATATCTTAAATATCTTAAATCTTAAATAATAAGACTAGAAAGATATATAGTTTTCGAATACAACTTTCTTATAAATTGTATTTTACTTATTTTAAGTTTTAACTTATTGTTACAATTACTAAGTTGCAATTTCTTATTACTAAATAATTGTTTGTATTGTCTAAAGATATCTATAAATCTCTTTAATAATATAAAGTTTCTTTAATATTTTTAGCAAAAATACTATCGTAATACTTTAAATATTTTAAGAATATTTATATTAGATTATTGCGTCTCTATTTTAAGTACAAGTTTATTAGTATTATATAGCTTAATCGTCGAACTTGATTTCGCGAGAGAATCGCTAAGTAATTGGGCTCAAGAAGCTTAACTTTAAAAAATCTTAAATTTGAAAAATCTATAACTTTCTTGTATTTTATAGGTATTTTACTAAAATTACCTCGCTTTGTAGAGAATTTAGCGTGCTTTCAAAAAAAAAAAGAATTACTCGATTTAAACTAATCTACATAACGCAATTAATTAATATAGCTTCGAATTAAACAAAGAAGTCTATTCGAATTCTTGGATTAAACAAAAAAAAAGTGTTCGATTTGGTTTAACGATTACACTAAATTATTATATTAACTAATATTTAATAAAAACAACAAAATAAAAATTAACAAACTTAATATCTACTATAGAGATTATATCGATCTAAAAAACTAACTTATATAAATAGATATTTATTTTATTGTTTATCTTATTTTAGCAAATTAAAAAACAATTTTTATATTAATATTTTTTAGAAAAAAGATTTAGTATTAATTTAAATTAAACTTACGCAAATATTTAAAAAATTATAACATTTTTTTTATATAATATTTATAAACTTTAACAATTTTAAAAAAAAGTTTCGAAGAATTTTCGAAATATTTAACAAGAAATAAATTATAAAAAAAATATTTAAATATTTAATTTAATAAATTTTTGCAAGAAACTATATAGTTAGATTTTAAAAGTATATTAATTTTATTAGATAAAACAATATTATATTTATAATAATATTTTAACAAAAATTGAAAAATAATTTTAAATAGTGTAATTGTTAAATCGAGTCAAATACTTTTTTCTTAACTCGACTTACTCTCTTAAGTCTTGTAGAATTGAATTAGGATTAAGATGCAAACCTAATTCTAGAATTAAGTTTTGTCGAGTTAATATCAAGAACTTAAGCTAACTTCGTCGCGTTAGCATTCGCTTATTTTATCTTATTTTATCTACGCGCTAACTCGATTAGACTAGTGCAAGAGTTTACGCTAGTTATATGCGATTAGCGTAAATTCTGCGCTAGCTTAATCGAGTTAGCGCGTTACGTAACGTCACGTAATCGAATAAGTCGAATTAAATACTTGGCGCGCATTCTTCGCTTGTCTTCACTTTGTTAAACTAGGAAATTTGTCTAATCTTAGAATTAGAATTGAGTGAGTTAATTCGATCGAGTTGAAATTCGACTTAACGATTACGCTAATTTTAAAAACAAAATTATATATAATAAAAGAACTATTAGCAATATATTTAATTTATCGAAATAATTATTAATTTTAACAACAAATTGTACAAAAGAACTATAGAAAAACAATATAATTAATTTTATAAAAAAAAAATCTTTTTTGTATTAATTATTAAATATTAGTAAAAAGAATTTTGTTTTAATTAAAAGTATAGTAATCTAAATTATTGTAAGTTTGTATTTATAAAATTAGATTTTATTTAAAAATACAAAGAAAAAAACTCTAGAAAAAAACTCTAGAAAAAAACAAAAAAACATATTTTAAAAAACGTATTATTTATATAATAAACTAAATTTCTTTGCAAGAGATTATTAATTATAAAACTTAATAGATTATTAATAGATTAATATTATATTAAAAAAAAAAATTTAATAATTAAAAAAATATTAGAAAGCAAATTAATATAAAGACAAATATTTTTAAAATTACATTAAACAATAATTACTATTTAATAGAAAATCTAAATTAATTACAAAAGTTCTAGATAAAATATTATTAAATAAAATACTTATATTTACGTAATGTAATTATTAAATTAAATCGAATACTTTTTTCTTAATTCGACTTATTCTCTTAAATCTCGTAGAATTAAATTAGGATCAAAGTGCGAATTTAATCTTAAAATTGAATTTCGTCGAGTTAATATCAAGAATTTAAGCTAACTTTGTCGCGTTAGCATTCGCTTATCTTATCTTATCTTATCTTATCTACGCGCTAACTCGATTAGATTAGTGCAAGAGTTTACGCTAGTTATATACAATTAACGTAAATTTTGCATTAGCTTAATCGAGTTAGCGTATTACGTAACATTACATAATTGAATAAGCTAAGTTGAGCGTTCGACGCGTCTTATACGTTCAACTTACTTGATTAAACTAGAACTTTTGCTTAATCTTAAAATTAGAGTTAAGTAAATTAATTCGTTCGAATTGAAATTTAATTCGTCGATTACACTATATTTACGCAAAAAATTAATTTAGTTTTTTTTATTTTTTTTATTTTTACAATTTAGTAATTAACTTAGACAAAAAATATAATTAAAAGAACTTTTATAATTGTATAGAAGATATTATAAATTATCTTAATTCTCGAAACTTTAATCAATAGATTAATTGTTGATTCGATTTTCGATTTCAACTTCTAGAATCGATTCGAATCGACAATTCAACTTTAGAAATTAAATCAAAAATTGATTCGATTTCAACTATTTTGAAATCGAATCAAATCGAATCAAGTCGATTTTCGATTCAAAGATTGAAATCGAATTAAATCGTCAAGAATGTTAAGAATACTAAAAATAGTATAAATTAAGTATAAATTTAGATTTTTTATTAATTACTAGATAATGCTTAGTAGTAATGCATTTATAAAAAGAAATTTCTAATATATTTATTAATTAATTTAAATAGATTAACTATTTCTATTAAATTATTAATTAATTGTTACTAAAAATAATAAAATTTACTAAAAATAGTAGTCTTGACAATTTGATTCGATTTTTCGATTCGATTTTCGATTTAACTTTTGAAATCGAATTAAATTGTCGATTTCAACTTTAGAAATCGAATTGCCAAGACTTTCGATTCAATTCGAATCGAATTGTCAAGATTTGATTCGATTTCTTAAATCAAACTCGATTTTCCGAATCGACGCAATTAGTCTAGTAACTTGCTATTGCAAACGTATCTAGAAATTTGTTAATCTTTAGAATGTTATTAATAATTAGTTGCGTAAAGAAAGTTATACAAATAATATATCTTAAAAATTAAACAAAAGTAATTATTTTAATATTAGCACAACTAGCACAACTATTAATTAGAGCAAAGAAGATATCGAAGTATCTAACTCTAAAAACAAATCTATATTATTTACTTCAACAAATATTATTATATAGTATATTAATAATACAAATATATTGCAACTTTTAAGACTTAAAATTAAGTTTGTAATTGCAAAACTTTAGCTTGCATAAATTAACTATTAATTCGATTTTCAATTTCAACTTCTAGAATTGACTTAAATCGACAATTTAACTTTAGAAATTAAATCGAAAATTGATTCGAGTTTAATTATTTTGAAATCGAATCGAATCAAATCAAATCGATTTTCGATTTCAAAAATTAAAATCGAATCGACTTATCAAGAATATTAAGAATACTAAAAATAGTATAAATTTAGTAAAAATAATTGTTAGAAATTATTAAATCAAATGCATACTATAATAAATAAAGTAATTGTTAATTATCTATCTAATTGTCGGAGACAAATATATGAGCAAATTGATCGACACGACAATTCTAGTATTGGCGCTAGATCTAATTAGATAGAAGTGTCGAGCAGATTTTTGAGTAGATCTTATGTTATAACAATTCGTAACAATTGCTTATCTTTTTCGAAAAAAGATTGCGTTCTTGTAATTATTTTATTAAATAACAAATATAAGATTTGACTTTGCATACAAATATGTAGTAAATCGAAATATAAAGTGTTTGTAATGCTGAAGTGCTTCTGCTATGCATATCAAACAAAGAAATATATACTTATCTTTTTCAAAAATGCTTGCGACAACAAAAGCAAGAAGAATTGAATTATTGTTTGAATTAATTAATGCAACAACGATAAGATATTATTGTTTTAATATAATTTGCGTAACAACGATAATTTGTAAAAAGAACAACATAACAACGTTATTCAAATATCTTTAAGATTGTCTTCGAGATCTTTTTGAACTCGATTTTAGAGACAAATCTAAAATTTATTTTTTCGACATTCGACTTTGCGAAGCGAAGCATTCTGAAATCGTTTAATTAATGCATTTGTTGCCTCGATAAGATCGAAAAGAATTAAGAAGACGCGTTAATTTTAATAATTTTAATGCATTATCTTTGATCAATTCTTATAACAAATTTTATTGTCTTCGTTGTTTGTTTATCTATTATTTAATTGCTTGTTTTCTGCATTGTTTTGAGACACAATTTAAGAACAATCGAAACAACAATAAAGATAATATAAAAGTTTATCGACAATGCTTTTGATAATGTAAATTTAATAGACATCTAAATACGATCGATTTGCATTTGCTTGCTATATAGATAAAGACTAATTTTGTTTAGAGACATCTCTAGAACGTTGTTGTCTAAAGTTATGTCTACTTTAATATCTTTAATAATATAGAAACAAGCTTCTAAAATAATCTTGTCGACTTCTACAACGTAAATAGATAGATACATTTGTTTGTCAACTATCTTTTTGTCAACAATGTCTTGTACAATAACAAGTAAAACAATATCTAAACGCTTGTATAGATTGTCTTTAAATAACAAGAATTTGTTTATAAAGCTAGTGCCTAATTTAGTATTTGTACAAACAACTATTTGTTCTTGATTATTATTGTCTTGAAAGAGCTTTTTCTTAAAGATCGCATATTTATTAGACAATACTTTGATTTTGTAGACATTTAAGATCGCATATTTTATTTAATTAATATATTGTTTGCGTTTCTTGCTTTGATTAGAACAAATATCTATCTAATAACAATTAAACATGTAATTGTCAAGTCTCTTATAGTTCTTAAAATAGATAATCTAGCAAATATTGCAAGAATATAAGAGCATATTGTGTCAAATAGTATAAGTATTATTAAAGTTCTTCTCAATAGATATTTGATTATAAAAAACGATTATTGTTTCGTCAAATTGTGCGTTAGCAATAATATACTTGATATTTGTCGACAATAAATAGTATCTCTTGTTGTCTTCAACATTCTAAACGTCTATAAAGTAGATAGAACGCGTTTTCGTCTAATTGATAAGAAGTTTTTGATTAAAAGATAAATACTAACGCAATAAATTTTATGAATATTCTCGATTATCGCTCTAATATTTATTTTGATATTCTCTAGTTTGCGATAATAAAGAAGTAGATGCTTGCTACAATAGTAGACGACATTCTACAACTTTAATATCTCGCTAAAAGACTATCTTCTTTTCGTCAAATCAATTAGAGATTTAATTAGTAATAAAGATTCTATCGAAGACAATAATCAAGACTCTATCGTTCTTTCTAGTAATATTATTATAGTATTCGATAACGTTCTTTAATGTCTTTACAAACTTGTTTAAACTAATATATCTATTAGAACGTCTAATATTACGTCGGAAATTATTGTTTAGATTTTTTTATACGTAAGTAAGAACTACAAAGTTTACAATATTATATAATCTTTTATAATAAATAATTATCTAAATATAGTTGTTTGTCAAACGTTCTTTTTGTGTATTTTGCACAATATAATACTTTATTTGCAACTTGTCAAAGATCTTAAAGATAAATATCTTATATTTGACAATTAGAGTTATGCAAAAGTTGTCGAATGAATTATTGAGATATTGCTATAGATATTCTAATTAACTAGTAAATTAAATTATTATTAATTTGCGTAGACAAAAATGCAACTACTTGTTTACATCTTTTATAATTGTTACACGTCTAATCTATTGCGTAAACATATAAATATCGTAATAAAAGATATTCTTTTCGAACACTATATAGTTTTCTGCTGCATGCGTGTTCTTAGACAAATCGAAATAAAAATATTTTATTTTTAAGAGTCTAAATATCTTCTGCTTGATAATTGCGATACTTTGTAAATATATCGACTTCAAATTAGAAACAAACAATTTGTTTGTAAAATAAGAAATAATTAATTGTTCGTTAGCATAAAAGACAAATTCTTGTAAACAACTTCTATTATATTCTCTATTATCTTCTCTATTAAAGTAATTGCTTCTATCTTGCTCTTGTTCGTAATTATTATCTGTATAGTCTTGTAATTACTTGCGTAAAATATTTGACAACAAGAATTAACAATAAGAAAAGATTAATTTTTAAGAGAAATTTTGCAAGCTTCGCGATATAAAATGAATAGTTTGTAATGTTTTCTTCGACAATATCTTTGACGTTTTTTGCATTGCTTTTGTTTTAAATACTCTTTTTATTAAATTTGAGACATTTGATTGCACAAATACATTCTTTGCATCTATCTTGCTATTTAACGTCTTAAATATACTCTTTATTTCGATCGATTAATTGTTTATTAATTAAATAAGAACGATGATATTTGATTTGAATATTATATCTTGAAAATCTTGTTCGACGAAGTTGTTCAAATAATCGTCTTATATTTCTAAGACGTTATAACGAGTCTATATAGTCTTCAGTTGTTGCTCTGTTAATTCTATTGTCTTTATATTCTTTATAGCATCAAGTAATTGTCTTACGTCTTTCTTAATAGATAACAAAGATATTGATTTGTATAAAGAGAAAAAGAAGAAGAAGAAGACGAAGATAAATTTGTTCAATTTGATAGCAATTGCAAAATTTATAGAAAGATCGTCGTCAATTGTAAGTTTTATCAATTTAAAGTCCACTAAAAACAATCTTTTCTTTCTAAATATCTTTTCTCTTATTATCTTTTGTAAACAATATAAACAATATTGCAAACGAAATATTTTTTGTTATCAATTAATATTGTCTTAATGCGACAATTCTATCGATAAAAGATAGATATTGTTAGCTTGTTTGAAGTTATTAATTGTTAGAAATTATTAAATCAAATGCATACTATAATAAGTAAAGTAATTGTTAATTATCTATTTGACTATCAAAGACAAATATATAAGCAAATCGATCAATACGACGATTCTAATATTGGTGCTGGATCTAATTAGGTAGAAGTGTTAAGTAGATCTCTAAGCAGATCTTATGTTATAACAATTTGTAGAAATAATAGTCTTGACAATTTAATTCAATTTTTCGATTCGATTTTCGATTTAACTTTTGGAATTGAATCGAATTGTCCATTTTGATTTTAAAAATCGAATTGTTAAGACTTTCGATTTAATTTAAATCGAATTGTTAAGATTCGATTTAATTTCTTAAATCGAACTCGATTTCCCAAATCGACGCAATTAGTCTAACTGCTCGCACAATATATTAATAACTATTGTTGCAAATATAGTAATAATTACTATTAATTCGATTAATACAAGAAAATTAATTGCGTTAAAAAGTTGTTAATACAAAAGTATATTAACTATATAAGTTTGAAAATTTAATTCGAAAATTGCAAAAATTATATTTAAAATAATTTTGCAAACTATATTAATAAAGAGTCGAAAATATTTTAAACTATATTATATTTTACTAAAAAGCAATATAATTAATAGTACAAATACGCACAAAAGATACGTAATAAGAATAAAAAAATTATTTAATTTTTCGATATATTAAAAAAATTCTTAGTACGTCTAAGATTTGCAAAATAGAAATTAAGCTTAGACTTAAAAATTCGAAGCAATTCTATTAAGAAATTAAAAAATTTGCTATCTACTTAAACAACTTATATTCGCAATTGAAGAAACTAATTATCAATAATAAAAAAATACAAAACTTAAAAAACAAATATATTGACAAAATTTGTTAGAAAATGCTTTGTTAACAATATAGTGATATTAGTATTACGCAAATATATAATAGATTTATTGAAATTAAACAATATTTACAATTAATTAAAAAGTTACTAAAATTAAATAGTATCTTTTATATTGCAAGCAACTCTAAAAAATATAATAAAGAAAATCGATTTTTGTGTAAACAAGAAAACTTGTTTAGTGCAATTAACAATACAAAAAACTTTATTATATTAATTATTAAAACTATTGTAACTATATAAACTAGAGATAGTATTAACAATAATTAGCAAAACAAAGATAAATCGTTAGATATTTGTCAAAAGAAAGTACAATATATTAATTGACTTTAAATACTATATTTACAATTAAATAGATTACAAATTAAATAACTCTATATATTTACAATATTAAAAATAAATAAAAAAGCAAAACAAAAGTAATATATCTTTAAGAAAAGTTAAAATCTAATACTTGTTGCTATAGTATTAGACGTAAAAAGTTAAAAGAAACAAATTAGAGTATTAATCTAAATAGTATTTGTTAATATATTGTATAGTATACGCAAAGTTAAGTGTTTTATTAACTTAAAAATTAAAGAAAACTTTATCTCGCAATTTTTTGTTAAAGACATATAATTATTTAAAGATATTTTTTCTTTATTATAGATACAAATTGTTAATAATTGTATTGTAATTTTGTATAAAACGTAAGAACTTTTTATTGCTATTATAAATAGCAAAAAAAAATATAAAAGCAATTGCTTCAAGTTCTACATTATTAATATATAAAAATACAAAATAATTTTTGAATTATCTTAATTCGAAGAAGTTAATTTAAATATAAAATAGTTAAATTATATTTAAATTTATCGAAATAACTCTTTTAAACAATCGAAAAAAAATATTTAGATAGTTAATTCTAAAAAGTTTGCACAATTTGCTATATTTATTTTTAGAAATTATAGCAAAGTCTATGTTGCGCTTTTCTATTATATATTATTTTCAAAAAAGTTTTCGAAATATATATAAACAAGAGATTGCAAAATACAATATATTCTAGATCGAAAAGCTAGTTGTTTCAAATCAAATTAAAAAAATTATAAAGATATTTTCGAAAAAGCTTTTAAATATATTTAACACGTATAACTAGATAAAGCATTTTATTAATTTTGTAAAAAGCAGGATATTATATATAAAATGTATATATAATATATTGCAAAATAAGTTAATTGCAATACAAAAATATATTGCAAATATATCAAAAAAGAATTAGATTTATTTTTCAAGTAATTCTATTAAATCTTTAGTATTGTTTGTAAAGAAATTTAATAGTAGTTTGTGTTTTTGCGTAGACTATTGCAAATTTAATAGAATTATTGTTAAAAATAAATATTTTCTTTCTCTTCTTTTAGAAATATTTAAGCGTTTCGCAAATACAAAATATTTTATTAAAATTAATATACATAATATATATTATTATATTTAAATTTACTAAAACAATAAATAAAAAATAGCTTTTTATATTTAATATAAGTAATTTAAGTATTAAATTATACTCTTTAATCTTATTAATACTTCTACTATTTTCTAATTTTATATAAATTGCGTATTAAAGTTGTATATTGATATCTATTATATAATATATCTAGATAACATACTTATTTATTTAAAATTAAAAAAATAGTATTAAAAAAATATTCTCAAAATACTTTGCGTATTGTTTAAATATCAATTGTATATAAATTTGTTAAAATATATATTTAATTGCAACAAAATAAACTAATTGCGTCGAATCGAATTATCGAGTTCGAATCAAATATTCGATTCGAATCTTAATAATTTATATTAACCTAATTCGAAAGTCTTGACAATTCGATTTCTAAAATTAAAATTAACAATTCGAATTAATTTCTATATTTAAAATCGAAATTCGATTCGAAAAATCGACTCTAATTGTCAAGACTTAATATTAGTATAAAGAAATTCTAAAATAAATAGTAGAAAATTATATTATATTCTATAATCTTTCGATATAAGATTATCTAGTAATATATTGTAATAATATATTCGAACTATCTAGATAATTAAAATTAAATTATTAACTTAACTTTTTTAGTTAAAGAGTTTAACAATCTTATTTTGCATAATTTTATTAAAGATTGTAAAAAGAAAAAAATTATTGTATTTTAAGAAGAATTTAAATTCTTCATCGGCAATTCGGGGAAGCAGCCCCTGTGATACAATGGCTCCACTGAGTCGACATCGGCCCGAGAGAGTCTCGTAACACCTCGCGCTAGCCTATTAGGATAATTCAAACTATTTGTTAAAATTTAGATTGTTTTGTAATTTATTTGAAATTTTTAGCCTAATCGGGCTAGTATTACGTATAGAATTAATATTTGAAAACAAATTTTTATAGAATCTTTTCCGTTTTCAAATATTAATTCTATACGTAATACTAGCCCGATTAGGCTAAAAATTTCAAATAAATTACAAAACAATCTAAATTTTAACAAATAGTTTGAATTATCCTAATAGGCTAGCGCGAGGTGTTACGAGACTCTCTCGGGCCGATGTCGACTTAGTGGAGCCATTGTGTCACAGGAGTCGCTTCCTCGAATTGTCGATAAAGATAAAGCATTATTAATATTGTAGAATTAGATAGCAATATTCGATTTAATAGTTTGCTTCTTTAATTGTTCTTATGATAAAGTTATCTATCGAGATCGAATACATCTTTAAATATTAAATTGCTTTATTTCTTAATTTTTATTTGTTAGTATCTTTACAATTATTGAGTAATATTAATAAGCAAGATTTTATAATAATTTTTGTATATTCTTACTAAGTCATTCTTTACGCAGAAACAAGTAATATTAATCTTATTTTGCAAAAACAATAGATTGCTAGATTACATATTTGCTTCTTTGTAGATATTCGCGTTTCGAAAGATAGATCAAGCTTAATAGACTAAGATTCTCTTAAGATCTTGTAGATCTTACAAATCTAACTATTTTGCATACTTAAATTAGTATTGTCGAGATAGAATCTACTCGAAGAGCTTGTTTTGTTTTCTTATTATTTGACAAAATTGCAAAATCTTAATTGAGTTAAACTACGTCTTAATATATAAAGTTTTAATATTTGCAATATACATAAATATTTGCAATTGCTTGCTAATTGTATAGTTGCGTTAAACTATTATGTTTTTTGCTTTAAATATTAGATTTTGTTGATTTAAACAAACTTTACTTTTGGAACAAATCTAATAGATTAAGAGAATATATATATATTTTATATAGATAGACTATAATTCTTATATAGAATAGACATATTTACAAACGCAATATTAAGAGATATTAAGATTGTTTTCTACAAAGCTTAATTTAAACTTCTAGATTCTTGCAAATAGTATAAGATTTATTAGCTCTAATCTTAATTTCGCACAAAGCTTAGATATTAGTAACAAAAAATTGCAATTTTTGTTATAGTAAATCTAAATATATCTAGAACTAGAGTTAGAATTTATTAAATATAGATAGATAAACGCAAATAACTTGCAAAGTTGTTTGTCTTAATATTTTATTAATCGAGAGCAATATTTGTTTATTGTTCGAGAAATATTCGACTTACTATTATTCTAATTTGTTTGCTTTAGTCTAATATACTTTAATATTAGTCGATTTACAAAGAAATAATATATATTCTTGAACTTATAATAATAAAAGAAAAGTCTTATTTAAATTGTCTTTTGTTTATTTACTTTTAATTTACAATATATTGTTAAAATACCCAATTTTTATAAACAAATTCTTTAACAAAATTTGCTAACAAATTTCGATATTCTTCGATTTAATATAAAGATATCTTAGTATATCTTAATTATTTTGCTATCTTTTCTTATTAATATAATCAAGTATAGCAATAGATATAAGTAACTAAATTCTAATAATAATATAAATTAATATCTTAATTGCAAGATATAAAGTTTATTTTTTGAGCTTTCTATACTTACGCTAATATTAATTTAAGTATATTTGTATATTTTTTTATAATAATAGCAATATTAAGTTACAAACTTGTTACAATATTGTTATTATCTTTAAATATATTGTTGTATATCTTGTTTGCAATTTTGCATATTGTAATTTATAATAAATTATCAATTTTATCTTCGACTTTGTTTGCAATGTCTTAAAGTAAATTTAGTATTATTAGTAACAAAAAGAATTAAAATAATATAAATAATAATTTAAGAGAAAAAGTAAAGAAGTACAATAAAGTAAGTATAAGCTTAAAAATTAAACTAGAAAAGAACAATATTATAAAAGTAGATTTAAGAGACAAAGTAAGAGAGAGCAATAATATAAAAGTAGATTTAAGAGATAAAGTAAAAAAAAGCAATAATATAGAAGTAGATTTGTAATTATTGTTGCTCGAATTGTTTTTCTTATTATTTAAGATATTTATTAAAAGTAGAACTTCTTGCGTTAGCAATTTAGTTTGTTCTATAAGTTTAATAGTTGTTAGCATATCTACTATTATAAAAAAATATTAAACAATATTAACTCTTATTTTCTTTATCTTCTTAATTGTTAGTTTTGACTTAAATCTATAATAGTCTAAGTTGCATATATTATTATTTTTTGTTTTTTTTAGAAATTTGTTTATCTTATTGCTTTAAAACTTAAAAGACTAATATATTTTGTTTAACAAATATTCGAAATAGATTATAGTTGTAATAGATTAACTTCAAGCTATTAATATAAATTTTTATTTATTTAAATTAAATTTTATCGCAAAGAAACAAACAATATTAATATTGTTTATTATCGAATTAATCTCGAGAATTGTCTTTGTAATATTATTTTCTTAAAAAAGTAACTAAACTATTATAAAGTTTTAAGATTGATTTTAACTTTTAGCAATTATTAACAATTTCTTCTTCTTTATTTGTTGTTTATTTTAATAATTGTAATTTTATACTATTATTTTTGTATTATTTAAAAATTAATACAATAATAGATTAGAAAAAGCAGATATTCTAATTAAGTTGCTCAAAATTGTTAAACTATAATAATAAGCTTTGTTAATATTTTTCTAAATAAAAAGATATTCGAGAAAATATTCTTTCTTTAGTTATATTGTAGAAGTTCGATATATCATATTCGAATTATTAATAATTGCAAATTTGTAAAACTAAAGTTCTTTGCAAAAGTAATACAACAATTATTAATTAATAAAAAATATTAAATTTAAGATAACATTAGCAATTATAGCAAAAGTTGCAAATTACACTTATAATAAATTAATAAAATAAATGTTTAAAAAATTTTTAGATAAATATAAAATTTTATATAATAATTAGAGACTAGAATAATAAGAGCAATTTAAGAAATCTTGATATATATAAACTTAAGCAAAACGCAAAGTATTGCAAAGTCGAAATAAACAATTCTTTGCAACTAGAATAAGAGCACAATAATTAAATATATAAATATTATATATTTAAGATTTCGATTACTCTAATAAGAATATTGTATTAGACTAATTTCTTCTAACTTTATTAGAATATTATAGATAGACTAACTTAATTTAATAGAAATACTAATTAAATAAAAGTTTTTTTTAAATAAAAATTGCAAAGAAGCTAAGATATTTAAATAGATTTAAACTTTTGTCGATTTAAGATTATTAATTCTTTATATTAATATATACTTGATTATATAAATATATTATGTGTGTTTATATTTGTTAACTTTCTTATTATTAATTTTACTTAGTTTTATTGTTAATTGTTAATTAAAGTCTTTTTTATTAGATAATTTTTAACACGTCTATATTAGTAATTGTTATTAAAATTATTGCTTATTTTACTATAACTTCTTTGCAATTGCTTTTAAATCTTCTATCTTTTAGTTATATTTATATAAATTTCTTTCTATTAATATTGTCAAAATTATTAACTTTATTAATAACTTGTACAAAGCAAACAAATAATATATATAGATAATGCGAAATATCTTGCTTAGAACTAATATACTTGATTTGCTAAATTGTCGAGATATTATTGAATTTTCTTGCAATAAATTGATTTTTTAGTTTAATTGTAATAAGATAAATATAGACAAAAAAAAGTCTTAAGAAGAAAAGAATACTAAGAGAAAAAGTATTAGAGATATTAATATAATTAAGATAATGCAAATAGATAATATATTTTCGATTAATATATTAATATTTTGCAATAGCAAGAACAAAAGTAGAAAGTCGATATTATTGTTCTTTGTAAAATTAAAAAATATTAGAAATTAATTAACTTTCTTATTTCTCGACTTTTATTTTAGCGTCTAATTTGCAAAATTCTGCATAATAAGATTAACAATTTTAATTATAAAAAAAACAATTATTTTATTTGGAGCTTAGCTTTAGTAATACTTTAGAAAGCAACTAAGATATTTATATATATCTTTCTTTTCAATAAGTATATTATCTTTTTATATTATTATTATAATAATAGAATTGTAATTAATATTTTACGTATTATAGATTTAAATTTTGCAATAATTTATGCTAAATATATAACAATTTAGTTAAAGAATTTAAATTTTATTAAGTATTTAATAGAGCAATTCGATCTTTTTAGCTAGAAATTCTACAGTAATATTATATTTTTCTTCTCGAGCAATTATAATATCTTTTTTGTACTAGCTAAGAATCGAATTTTTGAGATTTTATTATTAATAGATTTCTTCTAGCAATTTAAGTTATTAAATATATTATTTTTTTGTATTATTATTAATAGTATCTAAATATTTTTGTAATTATTAAAAATATCTTTTCTTTAAAAGTTAACTTATCTATTAATAAATCTAATTTAAAATAATCTTAAAATTTAGTATAAAAAAATCTTCTTCTTTATTTATTGCTTAATTGTTATTTTTTTCTCTACAATATATATTTTATAATTATCAACAATTTGGAATAACTCTCTAGAAGCTCTATTAGCAATCTAGGACTTTCGAAGTTGTTGTGTCGATATCTTAGTTTTAAAATTATATTAGCAATATAAAGTTGCTTTAAAATCTATCTTAAGTTAAAATATCTATCTTCGCAAAACAATATTATTGTAAGCTATAATATTTCTCTTAATTTGTTTCGCGATATTTTAATCTATATTTACAATATAAATTATAGAAAGTATAACGTCTCTAACATCTATAATTACTTAGATTCTTATTCGATCGCAATTTATATACCCAATAGTATTGCAATTTCTAATATAATTTGTTTAATTTATATTATAACATTAAATGCATTTGCGCTTACAAAAATGCTCGATACTTTAAGCATTAAATGCATCTTTCTTATATATGCATTATACTTTTACAAGAAGTAAAAGTTGTTCTTCTTCTTATTTATAAAAATATTTATATACAAAAACTCTTTTATATAAGCAAGAAATCTCTTGTATTCTTTTGTATTATTTACAATTAATAGAAAAATCTTCTTTCTCTTTGTATATTAAACTATATTTACTAAGTATTAATTTTAACAATATATTTTTCTTCTATTTCTTAATTCGAGCTCTATATTTATTTTATTAAAAATTATTCTTAATATTAATCTTCGACTTAACAATTAACTTGTTCGCAAATTATATTAGCTTAGATAATAATATAAAGATAGCAAACGCAATTTACTATGTTAACACTTCTTTTTTTTAATATATTTTGTTTATTACTCTCTAATTAGTTTTAATTAATTTAAAATTAAATTATAATTATTAAAGACAACTTATATTTTTCGCTATATTTCTTAAGAAGTTGTAATTGCTTAGTTGCAAATAAACATAAGTATTTAATATTTAACTTAATATAATCTTTACAAAATATCTTTTATCGAGAAAGTCTATTTCAACATTATTCTTTTTCTTAGATTTACTCTATAAATACTCTTGTTGTTAGTTAATATATATATTGTTATTTGTTAAATCTAAGCAAAATCTAATTTAGATTTATATTTTTATTTAAAAATATCTATCTAAACGTTATTCTATATAACAATCTTTTTCTATAAGTATATTCTTAGTTAGTTAGTTTATTTGTTATTATTTATTAGATTTAGACAAGATTTAATTTAAATCTTTTTCTTTGTATATAGATAAATTTATCCAAATATTGTTGTTCTTCTTAGATTCTTCTTGTAAGCATCTCTTGCAATCAATTTATACTAGCGTGATCGACAAGTTGAATTTCAACTCGAATAGATTGACTCGCTCAACTCTAATCTTGAAGTCGAGCAAAAGTTCTAGCTTAATCGAGTGAATCGAACGCATAGGACGCGTTGAACGTCTAATTCAACTTACTCGATCACGTGACGTTACGTAACGCGCTAACTCGACTGAGCTAACGCAAGAGTTTACGCTAATCGCATATAATTAGCGTAAACTCTTGCGCTAACTTAATCGAATTAGCGCATAGATAAGATAAGATAAGATAAGCAAATGCTAACGCGACGAAGTTAACTAAAATTCTTAGCATTAACTCGACGAAATTCGACTCTAGAATCGAGTTCGCGCCTTGACTCTAATTCAATCCTACAAGATTCAAGAGAGTAAATTGAATTATAAAAAAAGTGTTCGATCTAACCCAACGATTACACTAATTTATACAATACTTGTTATTTATTAAATTTAGAGAAGATCTAATTTAGATCTAACTTATATTTGCTTCTTCGATTCAAAATACTTACTTTTATATTGCTCTATTTGTTAATTCTTTTCTACAAGTATTTTTGCAATTAATTAATACTTTTGTTGTTATTCGATAGTTTAAAGAAAATCTAATTTAGAATTGATTTAAATCTAACTTAAATCTATATCTTCGATTAAAAATGTTTACTTTAATATTGTTCTAATTGTTAATTTCTTTCTATAGATACTCTTGCAATTAATTAATATCTTTGTAATTATTTGTTAGAACTAAGTTAAATCTTCTTTGAATAACTTATATTTATACAATTATTACTTATATGCTCGACGCTCTTTCTCTATTAGAATTGTTATTTAATTGCTTAGATTAATTTATTCTTATATATTCTACTATTTCTTAAGCTTTTAAGCACAAATTTTCTATTCGAAGTATTTATCAAATTCTTGTTACTATTCTATTAATTATGTCGCTTCGATAAGTACTCGAATTTCAATTTATTAATATTTAAATTTAAGAAAAACTTTCGAAAAGAAATTTATAAAATCTTGTTATTGTTAAACTTATTAATAGCTTTTTTGTTGCAAAATACAATCTTTTATTACAATTTTTGTGTATATTTTTCTCTTTGTATTACAAGTTAATTGTTTTATTTTTATTGTATTTTCTTGTAAATATCTATCAATATACTATGAATATAAAGATCGCAATTATTAACAAAATAAAATATATATCTTCGATATATTGTTCTTCGAAATAAATAAATACTTGTATCTTATATTTAAACTTCTTAATATAATAACAAATTATAATTTTTATTATTTTAATCGCTTCTAAGATTATAGAATTAAATATATATTTAATTAAAAAATTAATTTCAAAACTTTCTCGATTGTTGTTAAAAAACAAAGATATAAAAATCTTAATTATTATCGAATTCGCAAACAATTCAAATTACTTCTTTTAATTGTAATTTAACAAAAAATTAATAAAGATAAACAAACTTATATCTTAAATATTCTTGCTTAAAAAAGTTAATTTTAATAATAAAATTTAAACGTAATTATATAACTTTTTATTGCTAATAAAGTTATAATAGTTCTTGATTATATCGCGAACTTGCTCTATTATATAAGATCGACAATTTTCTATTATATTGTAAAACTACAATTAAATAAGTCTTTATTTACAATAAAAAGAGATAAAAACAATATCTTTCTTGTATTCTTTAATACAGGAATATTATCTATATTGTTTTTATATTAATTCTTGATACTTCTTATACAATTAATTATTCTCTTTTATATACGTTTTATTAATATTAATAATTTAAATTTTTGTTAAAAATTAATCTAAGATTTATAATTCTTAACGTTGTACTTAGTAACAAACGTAATTTACAAAAAGATATATATCTTGCGCATAACAATTTTATATTCTAATCGAAAATTATATTTCGAGTATTGTTTTAACTTGTTTTATAGAATAAGAATTTTAATACAATATTGAGTTTTGCGTAATAATATTGCAATTTTTTGTTTATTTACAAATTCGAAAATCTTTAATATAAACTTTGTATAATTAATCTTTAAGAATATAATATTAGGCTCGACATTAAAAGATTAAGACAAATATAAAATATATATTTTCTAACTTTAAGACTTGCTCTTAACAAACGCAAAGTTAATAATAAATTATATTTAATTAATAAGCATATCTATAATTAAAAATAGACTTATATTGTATTGTATTTGTAACAATAATATTCTTATTATATTGTTCTTTCGATTGTCGAGTAATAACGTTTTTCTTTTATATTTAAGAGAATTGCGCAATACTTTAAAAATCTCGAATTCTATCTTATTAATTAAACTATTATTATTTTTTTATAAGAAAGTTAATATATATTTTTAAGAATTTGATAGATAATAATTGCGCTTATTGCTTATATATAAAAAGTTTGCTTAAAAGCTATTTGTAGCACAAAATTAAATGCTCGAATAAATTAATCAAATATTGTATCTAAAATAGTATAAGCTTGCTAAAAATTAAAAAATTAGTAGAAAGTGCAAAAATAAAAATATACTAAGAAGAAAAATAAACAAAAGAAACTATTGTAATGCGTCGAGATATACTAGTCTTAAATCTAAACTATATTTAATTAAGATCTAATTAAGATCTAATTTAAATTTTAATTAGATTTTAACAATTTTTACTTGAGCAAAGAAGATAGTATTTATTATTACTCGAAAATGCTTTACTTTTGCTTATTTGTTAGAGTCTTCTCTATATTTTCTACAATTTTATTTAATATTATTAATTTAAATAACTATATATAGTCTAATAATTTTGAGTTCGATTATATATAGCTCAAGAATAGCAACAATACAAATAGTCTTTATAGTAGCGTCGAAAGTAGCAATTTAAATAGTAATAAAACAACTATTATAGATATCGAGCTAGACAATAATAGTAACAATAATAGCAAAAAAGACAATAAGAATTAGAAGAAGACTAGTATAAAAATCAAACTAGACAATAATATTAATAGCGACAACAACAAAAATAGAAATCGAAAAAATAAGAAAAAATAAGAGAGTATTAAAGAAGAGAACTATATAATTACAAACAATAGATTTTACTTTTTTAACATCAATTTACTTGTAATAAATTATAGCAAAATATTACTTATTATCTCTAATAATATTAATATATTTATTAAGAATAATTTAAGTTTTGTTAATTTAATTAAGATTTATCTTGTTGCTTCGACTATTATAAAAATTAACTTTCGAATATCAAATTATTAAAAAATCGATTTTGTGTCTTCTTTACAATTATTGTTCTTTATCTTAAATTGTTGTTCTTTTATAAAATTAGCTAAGTTGTATTGTTAGAGTAAGAATAAGATTGTAAGCAATAAGTATAAGTTCGACAAACTTAATACTTTTAAATTACGCTCAATTATTAAATTAATAACAATTGAGAATGTTTGTACATATTCTATATTTAATTGACATTAAAAGATATTGTTAAATATATCTTTATATTCAAAAATACAAGAAAAACGTTAAACTTAATATTTTTAATCTTTCGATACAATCGATAATCTAAGCAATATTTCTATTATTTATATAAAGTTGTTGCTTTTATTATCTACAATATTAAATAATTAAATCGAGATATTGTTCGCACAACTAACAAATAATAATATAGAATTATTGTTCTTGTTACTTAAATTAATTATTGCTCTTTTGTATTTTAAAGATTTTGTATTATATATTGTTAACAATAACTTATTTATTAGACAGCAATTTTAATTGTTAACTTATTTGTTATTTTCTTCTTTATTTATAGCAATAAAAAAAAAGTACAAACAAAGTTGTTATTGTCTCTTTCTTATATATAAAGTAAAGCAATATTTTGTAAATCGATCTTATTATTTTTGTTAAATTTATTATTTTTGTTTTTGTCTTTTATATACAAAGACTCTATTTCAAGTAAATACTATGCAAAAGAATAAAATAGAAAGAGACAAATATTAAGTTAGTTATTATTATATAATTTAATAAATAAGACTTTAATTAAGTTGCTCTCTTAAGAATTTAATAGCGACAATACAATATTAAATAAAATTAAGTCGTAAAATTATATTATTATTAACAACAATATATTTAGATTGCTATATCTTATAAAAGAAACTCAATTATTTATTAAAACAAACAATAATATTAATTTCGACAATAACAAAGTTAATAATCTATCGATTTTTGTATTTAAATACTCGCACTATATTATAATCATTTTTTTTTTAGTTTTGTTAAGATATACGCATCTTAACTTCTTTATTAATCTCTTTCTATTTAAAATTGTTATTTTCTAAGTTTTGCAATATTTAAGCAAATTGTTGTTGTTACAAATTGTATAAATAATTAAAATGCAAAACTACAAAAACTTTTAAAAAGAAATATAGATTTTAAAAATTATATATTAAGTATTATTCAACAAATATCTAGTCTTGTTTCTTTTTTTCTTAATTAATTATTTTATAATTATTTTGTCTAGATTTTAATTAAATCTTAAGCTTTCAAAAATTATAAATCTTTGAAATTAAAAGATTAATCAATTATAAAATTTTGTTGCTTTATAGAGATTTTCTTGTTAACATAAATAGAATTTGTGTCTTTGCTCTTGTCTTTAATATTTATACTAAAAGTTCTACTATTAGCGCAATCAAGAATATTAAATATATTTTAATTCATATTTATTTTTTTGTTGCAAGTAAAAATAATAACAATAAAAAAGAAGCAATCTCTTTTTGCGCAATTGCTCTTATAACTAGCATTATTAAGAAATATAAAGATTGTACTTCAAATCTCGCGTTTCAAGAATTTGTTTTCTTCTCTAGCTCGAACGCTAACAATATTAATTAAGATCTTGCGTAGAGTAAATATTTTTGAAAACAAAATTTCTAATATCTAACTCAAATCTAATCTAAAATAGATATTCTTAAAGATTAGATCTTCAATATCTAAAGATTAAGATAACTTAGATCTAAATTAGATCTAAAATTCTCATAGAAAAAATCTCAATATTCGAAGATTAATCTAACTTAGATTTGACTCAAATTAGTTGCTTCTTAGAGAGAAGATTCTTAATATTTAAAGAACAATCTAAATTAAATCTAAATTAGATCTAAATTAGATCTAATTTAAAATAATTGCTTCTTAGAGAAAAGATTATTAATATTCGAAGATTAATCTAATTAAAATCTAAGTTAAATCTAATTTAAAATAGTTGCTTTTTAGAAAAAAGATTGTTAATATTTAAAGATTAATTTAATTTAAATCTAAATTAAATCTAATTTAGAACAACTGTTTCTTAGAAGAAAAAAATGTTAATATTCGAAGATTAATTTAACTTAGATCTAAATTAAATTTAACTTAGAACAATTGCTTCTCAAAGAAAAGATTATTAATATTCGAAAATTAATCTAATTTAAATCTAACGTAGAACAATTGTTTCTTAAAGAAAAAACTCTCAATATTCAAAGATTAAGCTAATTTAGATTCGAACATTTAGACAACAATAATAGAATAGTCTCTTTGTCAATATTAATAACAATCGATTAAGAAATATTCTAGTCTTTACTTTGTTATTTTCGAATGTTTGTTGCATTCGCAAACTAGATCAAGTAATTTAATATAAGATATTTCAATTCTCTACTTTTGTTTGTTTAATAAACAATATTAAAAAGACGCTTTAATTGCGTCTTTACTTTCTTTATCTTAACAACAACAACAAAATTCTTCTTAATATGCTATATATTCTAATGTTCGACAAGAGACTAAAAGTTATACTTAAAGAATTTCTTAATATTTAACTTTTGTTGTTTTTGTCAATAATTTTGTTACTTTTTTCAAATAGCTTCTAAAAATTTGTTAAGAAGTTTTGCTAAAAGATAAGATTTTTAATATTATAAGTAGAAAGTTAACATAATATCGAAAAAGTTAGTTACTTTTGTAGGACTATGTACGAACGTGTAACAAGACGTTGCTATATCGACGCATTAAAGACAAAACTACATAGTATGTAGAACTGCAATTCAAAGAGACATTAATTTGTAAGAATTTTGAGAGAAAATTCTTAAAGAGAAAACTTTGCACGATGTCAAGTTGTTATTACAATAACTTGATACTAATAATATATTTGTTAATTATTAAGAGTTAACATTACAATTGTCTTCTTCTTTTAAATTCTAATTCTTAGAATTAATATGTTATAACAACGTCTTACTTGCGCAATTATATCGATCTCTTATCGAGTTTTCTTTAAAATTTTCTAAGATTTAATTAGATAATAAACAATATCTTATATCTTTTAAATTTGAGTATTAACAATATAATATAATAGAAGATACAAAATATTGCACTTCTTTGTTTGTTTATTATTGCACAATTTATAATAAAATTATAATAAATTTGTATAATATTTGAAATTTAAGATTTCTTATCTAATATTAAATTTGTGCAATTCTTAATAATGTTTGCGCTTTTTATATTATTAATATATAATTTAAATTTAAACTTGTTTGAATATTCGAATACTAAATTATTAGTTATTATAAGAAGTTAAATATTTTAGCTAAATGCAAGTAATATTAAGTAATTGCATTTTATAAAGTATTAGTTTTTAAATCAAGCTAAAAGCTATTAGATTTCTTGTACTTATTTCTCTTTTTATTAATAAACTTCGAACTTGATTAAGTTATTAATTAAGTAATTTTAGAATTTCTATAATAAGATGTTGCGTATTAATTAATTTGTTAAATTTTAGAATACTTAATAAATTAGAGTTAAATTAGCAAAAATTAAACCTAAAAAAACAAAGTATTGCAAATAAGTTTATTGCATATAACTAATATTGCAAACAATACTTTTATATTTATTAAACTTACTACTTAAATATAAGTATTGTACAAAAGACTTATATTGTATTTGCAAAACAACTATATTACTTGTTATTGCAATACAATATATAATATAAGGAATTAATAAGTTATAGTTATAATGTTTATTATAATTTTAGATCGTATTTTAAAACTACTATTAATCTTTATTATCAAATTGTTTATTGTACTTGTTTATTTTGTCTTTATACTTTTTTTTATATTAAGAATATCTACAATAATGCGAAAACTTGATAGCTCGCAAGAATTTAGAAGCTTTCAAGACAAATTTGATTTAATCGAATAAGATAGACGTTCTCTTAAATTTATTATTGTTTTCTATTGTTTATATATTAATAGAAAATGTTTTATTGCAATTGAAACGTATATCTAAGTCGAAGTTAAAACGCAAAAAACTAATAACTAAGAATTTAAAAAAGCGCAAATTAGAATCAAGCGTTATCGAGCAAGAATTGTCGACAAAGAATTCTTATATTTTATTATAGCATGTGCGTGTGTTAATTGCAAAATTGCTTAAAGTATATTACAATGCACATTCTTTCTATATAACAATATACTAAATCATAATATTAGCGTTAAGTTCTTAACAATTCTTAAGTTGAATTTCGATTAAATTTCTTATTTAATACTTAACGATAAAAAGAGCAAAAACTATATTAAATTAAGATATTAAGTCAAACGTAATAAACAAATTTAATTCGAAAGAAGAATTTTAACTTCAATATTAAGCAAAGTATAACAATGCTTTAAATTCGATAGTTAAACGCGAAAAAAAATTTAGTAAGAAAGAAACGCTTATTACGAAGCAAACGATTACTTTAATATTAGTTGTTTAAAGTAATTCTAAAGACTCTAGAAAACAAGCAACTAATATAAAAAAAAAAAATCTTAATATCAATTACGAAGCGCAATACTTTGAGCTTCAAAAAATCGACAATTGTGACAAAGAAATTTGTAATATTATTATTTGTAATTAAAGTCGAAAGCAAATTAACAAAGAAAATTATTATTGCTAAGAAGAAGTTTACAATTGTTATAAAGTCGAAGAGTTAAACAAGAGTTAAGAATAATAAAACAAAAGATTGCAAGTTAATAAGCGAATTATTTGTTGTAAGTAAAACGTATTTTATTTATTTTTATTGTTGCTTTTTGTTACTAATAATATAAATAATAGTTTTAAAAATTTTAATTTGCGAAATTCTCTTTATTTGATAACTTGCAAAATTATAAATATAATAATTAAATATAAACAATTAATATATTTTTGCGAAGAAATAAAGTTGCGTATAACAAAAAATAAAGATTCGAAAAAGAGATATTGTAAATTTCTAAGTTAATATTCGAATTCTAACAACGCGATAGATAATGCTTATTAATATACTTTAATTTTGAAGAGATTACTATAACTTCTATTGATTAATTTAGATATTTCTAGATATTCCAACTTAATAATTGCTCTTATCTTAAATATTTACAAAAACAATAAAGTTATAACAATATTGTTTGCTAACAAAATCGACGAAATCGATAAAGAATTTAAGCTTAATTTAAAAAAAATTTATTTAATTTATTGTTTAAGTTTAGTTACAAAGTATTTGAGACAAAAGCAACAAAATTCTAAAGAGAAAAGAAGATTGCTTAAAGTTTTGTTACTTATTTAGCAAAATCTTAATTTTCTTTTTTATATTATATCTTTAATAATAATTTTTATATTAATATCTCAATTAGACAAACAATTATGCTCTAGTAATAACTACTTTGTTCTAAATATATATTGACAATTTCTAAAGTGTATTGCAATTATTTTGAAATACTCTTTAATTTGTAAATAATTTGTTAATATTAAAATGTATTTGTTAATTATTAAGATAACTTATTAATTCTATAATATTTGTTTGTGTCTTAAATTCTTGTTTGTAATAAAAAGTAATAACAAAAATAATTATAATAATTCTCGAAAACAATTAAGTTACATTTTTAATTTCTTGCTTGTTATAATCTTAAAATAATATTAAACTAGAATTAAGTCTTTAAATTGTAATATTTGTTTTTTGTCGTAAATAATAGCTTAAACAAACGTTAAATCAGATTAGCTAAATAAGATTACACTAGAAACGTAATTAATAAATCTTATATTTAAAGATAGAAACAATTTACGCTTTAATTGTCTCTTATAATGTCTCGATTATTGTCTTTTTTATTTTGATAATTTTTTTTTGCGAAGTTATTAACAATTTCTTTGCAAAGTCTTGCGAACAATAGCTTTCTAATTAAAAGATTTGTAAATTTCTAATATTGATAAATCTTTTTAAGCGTTATTATTACAAGTTCAATTAATATTAAAACTTAACTATAGACAAAAAATAAATTTATTGTCTTTCTTATATTGTACAATTTTGAACTTTTTAGATACTTCTTTTAAGTAAATATTTACGTTATTTTGTTGCTTTTATTTATTTTTTACTTTATTTTAGCAATTATATAGTTGTTATTATGTTCGAATAACATCTTATTTGAGTTTCTTTTCTATAATAATATTAGCATACTTATAACGCACATATTTAGAAGATATTTATACAAATAATAATTCTTAATTAAACTTATTGTTTTTAATTTTTTGTCGCGCATTTTTAAAGATATAAATTTGAGCAATAGTTAGCAATGTAATTTAGCAATATAATCTAACAATATTATTATAACAAATTCTATAAGTAATTTCTATTGTAAACAAAGAGCTTTTAGAATTTGTAAATTATAATAAAATTATTTATAATATTTGTTAATAAGTTGTTAACATTGTAAGTATTTAATTAATTTACGCAACAATAATTTATTAGATTGCGACTATCTAGCGACTTAATTAAGTAAATAAACAATTATACTTATTTATTATTATGATTGTAAACAACTTGTTATAAATAACAACAATTGTAAAGTTACAAAAAATATATATAGATTTAATTTCTATTGCTTATTTATGTTGCTAAGTATATTAACTATATTGCGCAATATTATTTATTGTAATTAAGAAATCTCTTCTTGCAATAAAAAGACAATCAAAATAATTAAGACAATTAAAAGGTTTTATTATTGAAAATTCTTATTAATTGTTGCAAATTATAATGTAAAAGTATTGATAATAAATTAATATTATTATTTAGTTAATTACAAAAAAAAGTAAAGCGCAAATTTTTCGAAAAAAACAATAACTTCGAATTGCGAACAACTTTAAAGAGTAATAATCGAAATATTAATTCTAAATATATTAGAAAAAAACTATTAATCGCAATATTGAGTTAAACTTAAGATAAATTGATTTAAAATCGATCGAATATTATTCGACGCAAAATCGAGAATAAAATTAGTCAAAAATCTTAAATTAAATAAGCGAGAAATCTTAAAAAGAAGTAACAAGTATTCTATTACTTTTTTTTATTATTTATTTTTTAATATTTATATAATCTTGTTGCAATTAATTCGAACGTTCAAGACTTTTAGAGAGCAATATATAACAATTGCTTTGCGTAAATAACGTTATTTACGAAATTGCAAGCTTAGATCTTTTACAAAAAGATATTCGAAGACGAGCAAACAATTTATAAATTTGTTATAAAAAAGAAATTAATAAAAAAGAAATTAATAAAAAAGAGATAACAAGAGAACAAGAGCGATAAGTAATAACTAACATTGTTTATTGCTTTTCTAACAATTAAATAAAGAAACTTGTAATTAATCGAATTATTATAAATAACAAAAAGACATTAGATAAGAGAATTATTAAAGAGAAATTTGAAGTTAAGAAAGAGTTAACTAGATTTGATAATTACATAATTTAGCAAAAAAAGAAAAATTATTAATTTAAGATTTGTATATTAAGACTTTTATTTTCGCACTTAATTACTAATATATAAAAATTACTTAATTAGGACAATTAATTAATAAGACGTTAAACAAAAGAATCTTTTTTTGCTTCAATAACAAAAAATATGCAATATATTATTCTTAGATAAAAACAAAAACTAATGCAATATAACAAATATAAATTAAGAAATCTAGATATAAGCGAGCACAAAATTGCGTCTTAAATAAAGAAATTCGAGAAAAATTGTCTAGATGTATACAACACTGTAAATTTAAAATTTAAGTATATACTTGCGTTGTTATTGTTACAATTTACTGTAAATTACTAATATGTCTTGTAAAAATAAATACATGTTTTTTAATTTTATTCTTTCTTTGTTAATCTTAAATATTAACTCTAAAGTAAAAATATTCTTGTTCGATAATTCTAAATTTCAAGATAGTACGAACAAAGACAATTTGAACAATATAAGTAACTTTCTATTTAATAATAATAAACACAATTTAGATTAAAATAACGTCGATAAAAATAATAATTTAGTCAAGAAGCTTAAAAGTAATAATAACAACAAAAACAATAACGTTAAGAACGTAAATATAGTAGAAAGTTAAATTAAGAATCAAGATTAACAAAAGTAACTCTAGCGTTAATTTATAATTTGAACAACTTTAATTCTTTAGTGTAATTCTTTAACTTGCAAGTAATTTGCAAAAATATTTGCAATATTGCATTCGAGCAATCAATATATAATAAGATAATGTTGATAATGTATAAGTAATAAAATATAGCAATAAAATAGCACTTGCTAGATTAATCTATGCTAGATATATTATTGCTTCTTGCTTATCTATCTTATTAATTAAGATAACTTCAATAGTTACTTTATATAAAGTTTTTATATCGTCAATTTAATGTCTCGAAACGCTTCTTAATTATATTGACGTTATATATATATTAATTTAGTTAACGCAAATATTTTAATTTACAAATTCAATTAATGTTTTTGTTAAGTAATTGAAATTTTACTTTATTTACTTGCATTATAACGCTTGTAAAAAGCTAATTATTAATCGATAATATTAATGTTTGTTGTAAACTTTTGTTGAGAAAGCATATAAATATAACATTTATTCTTTTAGATCTTTGTTATTAAGAAGAATTTTTTTTAATCGAACAAAATTGTTAAGAGAACAAGAAACTCTTCTTTGTAATACGTTTTTTCTTTATTACAAAGCATAAAATAATTGTCGATATTATTTCTTGAATTTATAATGTGCTTTGTTTGACAAATCTATTTTTACTTTTTATTTAATAGCATTATTGTGCAAAGATTTAAATAAATATAAATTATATTTAAGTAATATATTATTTTGATTTATAACTTGTTAGTATAATATTGTAGCGATATAATTGTATGCTAGTATACTTAAAGTTAATATATTTGAGTTCAAATATAAGTAAAGCTTGTTCGAGATATCTTGTTATTTATAGCAATAATTATATTTAGTATAATTTTAACAAAGATTATATTAGAATTGAAAATTGTAATAAGAATGAAATTTATACTTTTATATAGATTGATCGTCGATTCGATATTCGATTCCAACTTCGGAATCGAATCGAATCGACGATTCAACTTTAGAAATCGAATCGAATCGAGTCAATTTTCGATTCCAATATTAGAAATCGAATCGAATTGTCAAAAATGTTAAGAATACTAAAAATAGTATAAATTAAATTTAAATTTAGATTTTTTTATTAATTATTAAGTAATGCTTAGTAGTAATGCATTTATAAAAAGAAATTTCTAATATATTTATTAATTAATTTAAATAGATTAACTGTTTTTATTAAATTATTTATTAATTGTTACTAAAAATAATAAAATTTACTAAAAATAATAGTCTTGACAATTCGATTCGATTTTTTGATTTGATTTTTGATTCAACTTTTGAAATCGAATCGAATTGTTGATTTCAACTTTAGAAATCGAATCGTCAAGACTTTCGATTCAATTCGAATTGAATTGTCAAGATTCGATTCGATTTCCCGAATCGACGCGATTAGTCTACTTTTATATTAAAGTTACAATGCACAACATAATAGAATTAAGCAATAAAATATTCTTAGTTATTACTTTTTATTGTTGCACAATATTTATATAAGTAATTCTCTTTTATATTTTTAATAACTTATTTTTGCTCTCTTGTTTTAACATTTAAGTGTAAAATATATAGAAGTTTCTTAATATCTAAAATTGCAATTTAATAATTATAATTAAAGTAAATACTTCTTGCAAGCAATTCTTTAATTGTAGAATTCTTAGCTTACATGTTAACTTCAATCTTATAAAGTATATTTATATCGATAAGTTGTAATAAATTTGCTTATATTTTTAAGTTGTAAGATTATAATTAAGAAGAATCGAATATTCGAGAAAATTATTGTTTATTTGTTAATTTATTATTGAAAACAATTTAACGAGTTAAACGTTTGAATAAGTCTTAAGATAAATTAATGTATTGTAAAAAAACGCGATCGAAATATAATTTAATATATTGTGCAAATGCGTTGTTAACAATTATATTTATTTGTTAAAGATTAAATTTGCTATATTTGATTGTCGAATTTAATAAAGTATTTAATTAAGTATCTTGATAATTAAATATATCTTGTTCTAGAATATCGCAATAATTAATAGTATTATTATTAATTAAGATTAATCGATATATACAAAAAAGATAAGACTTATTAATATCTTATTTAAATATTTAAATATTATAGATATTACTTGTTTTTACTTGTTTTTACTTTTAATTCTTTTTACTTTGCAATTAAAATACAATTTGTCGCTATATATTGCTAGTTGCACTTTTGATTAAACTCAAAGTTAAGTTACAACAAATTCTAATAAATTATATTAACAATTTTTGATTTTATTTTATAAAAGAAGAGATACAATACATAAAGCAACAAAATTTAGCAATAAAACTATAATTTTAATATTATTCCGTATTGCTATACAAGATCTTGAGAGATAACTTATATTTTTTATTAATAATTATTACATTTCTTTTAACTTCATATCGAAGTGCGTAAAATTATATATTATTAGTTATTAAATAAGCATTACGCAAGAGCTACAAACAAAACGCTAATAAATAACTCTTAATATATTATTATATTATTGAACTATTAAGTTTTAAACAACAATTGCAAAAGTTATAAGTTGTAATACTAGAAATAATAAGACGTAAAATATTAACAAGTAATGAAAGCTAACTTTATTTAGATTAATATTTGTCTTCATACTATTATAATTATTAACAAATAACAAATTTACTTTAAGTTATTAATATAAGTAAATATTGTCTAATAATACTTTATGCGCTAAGCAAAGTTTATAATTCTAGTAATCTATTACGAGAAATAATGCTCTTTTATAATAAAGAATAACTTGTTTTCTTTAATTGTTAGCTTTTGCTTTAAGTGTTTTATTTAAATATCAAACTTTGTAAACAATTATATTGTTAACTATATGCGACGTTTGCTTTGTTAAATAAGAAGCTTTAAATAAATAATAATCGAGAAATTAATATAAGAATAAATAATATTCAAGATATTACTAGATAGCATAGTGTAATTATACACATTTCTAATACTAATTTCTATTGCTCGAAAACTTATATTACCGAGATAAAAAAACTATTGTCGAAACAACAAAATTTAACAAATAAATCTCAAGTAATAACTTGACGCTATAATTTTTATCAAATAATTATATTTAAATTCTAACTTCATCAATATATTGACAAGTATCAAAACTTAAAATAGAACTTAATTGTATTAATTATCAAAATTATATTAAGTTAAAATTTTAATATAAGTATATTGTATTAAATAACGTCTTTATTAATTAATAATTATTTACAAATCTAAAAAGTAACAATTCTTATAAGAGTTTAAGAAGATACGTTCGATTTACAAAAATTATTGTTGCACAAGCAAGAAATGCACAATATACAATTCTTAATTCTTAATATTGTATTTAAGAAAAAAGACACAATTTTAATAAAGAATCTACTTGTAAATAACAAGTCAATATAAGTATTGCTCTTTTTATGCTCTTAAATTATATTAAGATCTTGAAACTTTAATGCGCTGTTAAAAGAAATACTTTTACAAGCAAATATTAAAAAATATTGTATATTAAACAAAAAAATAAAATATATTAATAGTGCACAAACGATTTACGACTATTTCGACTTTCTTGTATTATATAATAAAGCAAATAGATTAGACGCGATTATCGAGTTTAATTATGCAAACTTTAAGTAAAATTTAAGCAAAAAAAGATTTAGCAATAAAATAAAGAATAATTAACAAAAAGTTTACAATATAAATTAGGTTGTAAAAGTTGTTTCTATATTGTCTTTTACTACTTATTATAATAACTTATATAATCTAATATAATTGTTATAACTTTACTTTTACTCTAATTAATTTTGCTTATTTCAAAACAAATTTCTTAGCATTTAATAATAAGCAAATATTGTTTGTAAATTTTTATTAAGTTAATTTTTATATTTTTCTATAATTTAATTACAAAATTAATACTTTGTTTTTTAGAATTTGCTAACAATATATCGATGTCTATTCTAAGTAAATTGATTGTTAATTAAGTATAATTTTTGTCGAAATAACTAAAAGAAACTCGATTGTTGTTACTTGATTAAATATTTTCCTTTTTGTGTAATAGAGCTTCGAATTGTATAAAGAAAACAACAATTAACAATAAAATTTAGTAGTAGAATCTCTTATTGTTAAATTAAATATAAAAGTATTAATTACTTTAATTTCTAAATACTATTCTTATAATTAAGACAATTTTCGTTTATATTTGTATTATCTTTTATTCTATATCTTCTAATATTACGTGTTATCTCTAGAGTATCTTATTATAATTATATAATTCTTGCAATTCGATTAAAATGTATTGTTCGACTTAAAGAAGCACTTAAATAGCAATAACGTTTTTGATATATTTTATTAATTTGATTTTTTTAATTTAAGAGTTATTAAAGCTTACTAAGATCTTTTCTTGTTTACTTAAAAAAATAAGCATTAAACAAAGTCTTTATTAACGAGCTTTTATGTCTTAATAATAAAAGTGTAATTGTATAAACAATCAAAAAGTATTTTATATTTAAAGAGTAATAATAAAATTAAACTCTTTAAAATCAAGATACAAAGTTAAGATTAATAAAGTATTTGAATTTTCAATAAAATAATTAAAATTCAAAAAATCAAGCTTTAAAGCGATTAATACAAGATTATCTATATTGTTATTAATGTGCTCAAAGTTATTTGCAAGAGTTGTAAAAAAATATTTCTTTATTTAATTTTTATTAATTCAAGAACTTCTATTATAAGACAACACAAGAAAAATAATAATTAATATCGAAAATTCAAAGATTTATTGCAAAGAACTATAGAGCAATTTTTGCAAAATATAAGTTAAGACTTTTTTACTTATTTTTGTTTCTTTTTCTTTTGTATTTTTAGAGCTTAACTTTTATTGTTGCAATTAATTATTAACTTTTTGTTCTTGGAATTACTCTATTATTATTCTTTGGTAATATTTTATTTATATTTAAGTTGACGTACTAATACAAATTTTACTTTTGATTATAAAGAATAAAGTTTATAAAACGCAAAACAACAAAGCAATATAATTAACAAGACTTTGATAATCGACTAACAAAAATAATATTAAATCTTAATATTTTCTTTTCGATTATTAGAAAGATTAAATTTCGACAAATTTGTTTGCTTTTTACAAACAAGTATAATTATTTCGTAACGTACAAAGTTTGCTAAGTTAATTAAAAAGTATACAAATTTAATTAAATGCAATATTTTTAACAATTTAAAGACAAATATTTGAGTATTTATTGCTTTAGACAATTATTCGAGTTCGAATTATCTTTTTTTTCTAGAAGTTATCGCATACTTTATTAATATAAATTAATAATATAAAGAAGTTTTATTAATTTTTAAGTTTTTAAAGAGTAAATATATAGAGAAGCAATTAACAAATATAGTATATAACATTCTAAAGAAGTACAATCTTTAAAATTATTTGATAACTATTATTGCAAACAACGCTAGCAACAACAAAATATTACAAAGAATTTTTATCAAAATTTTGCAAAGTAAGAATATAATTTAAGATTCGAAGCTTAAGACAATAAATTGCATAAATTATGTTATATAGATTGCAATTAACAATTTGTTAAAGACATTTAAAATACGTATTCAAAACAGGAATATTATTATTGAATTTAAAAAAAAGAATCTTAACAATTTAGTTAAGAGAGAAAATTCTTTTAAGAAGACTTTGCGCAAAATAAGATTAATTGCTAGCTTCTATTGTTATAAGTTTTAATAAATATAATTTTTAAATTCGATTTATTGTTATTGCAATTAACGTGTTAATTGTTTAATACAAAGTTTTTTGCGAATTTTAAGTAAATAATATATTAAGTAAGAATATAAAGAGCATAATTTAAGATATTAAAATTTGTTAAAACAATATCTATGTTATATTGCAACAAATATACGATATAAAGAATTTTATATATAAAGAATTTTATATTTAGACGAAGTCAAAGTTTCGAATACTAGAATTAACAAGAAATAAATAAAATCAAATATATTATTAGACTGACCGTTGGGCCGGGAATCGGTACCAACTTTCTGACCCGACCCGAATACTTGGTACCAACATCGTGACCCGACTCGAAATCGACTCGAGTCAACGATTTCTTGATCCGGCTCGATCGACTCGCCAAGCAATCGAAAATGACGTCAAAATGCCAAGATTTTCTATTTTTAAAAAAATTTGCATTATTTGAATTACTAAAAATAGTTTAAAAATAATAACGCACAAATAACGTACAAATGCATTACCTAAATGCATTACTATATAATATTATAAACAAA
>JAABUQ010000756.1_pt1 | contig 74978 bp, 65 predicted proteins | sample 5560001 | NCBI WGS metagenome assembly JAABUQ01 (sample SAMN10711888, study PRJNA513371) | rock metagenome | isolation source: Antarctica rocks | place: Antarctica: Victoria Land, Finger Mt nord | collected 2015-12-18 | reverse complement strand
ATCGATCCCGTGCGTCACACGCAGCTTGAATCGAGTCGCCCGTAGCCGCGTCAAGCATCACGCCGTCGCCCGCAAACCACCACACCACGCGTCGCCAGCTATCTGCCGCCCAGGTGAGCAGTTACCAGATCGGGGCACGACGTTAGAAGTCGCGATCCATTCGGCTGATCATTGCTAACAGAGACCAGAACAGGGGCATAGGGTGGCTTGGGTTCCTTGGGTTGGTTCTCTACAGTCAACACGCGCGCGAATGAACTGTCGTATCGTATGGATACGGGGTGAAACCCACCAACCCAAGGAACCCAAGCCACCCTTCACACAGTCTCGACCCCCCAACGGACAACACCGCCCTTGGCTCTCCCCATTCTTCTGAACCGCAATCCGGCGACGATCTTTCCCTCACGAGCCATAAGCCATTGGCCCAACCGCTTGCCGTTTAGAGTCCCACGTTCACCACCGAGGTGCATAAGGGCATCGCGCAAGTCGGGATATTCGAGCTGTTCGAGATCGACGTTTGCCGTCGTCCGCACGACGTATCGCGCAGATAGCGCGTCGAGGTCGCGAATGGTTATCCCTTGCCCGACGCCGATTGCGTCCTTCCACGGTCCGAGCACGTCCCGCAATTCCGACAGCTCAGGATCGTCTTCCCGCGCGTCCTCCATTGAGGCTGCAGGATCGCCACATCCCAACCACAGCAAAGCGCCGCGAACCCAGGCGTTCCATTCCTCGAAGGACGCCATTGGCGAGAGTCCGCCCGGTTTCCCGGCGTGCAGGAAGGCGCGAACGATCGTGAGGCACGCCGCGACGTATCGGCCGCGATCCTGGAGCACGTCGGCCACTGGATCAGCATTGAATGAGCGAAGCTCTGGCCTTTCCATCTTGGGGTCCAGTCCGCATAGCAGCGTGCGCCTGGTCATGTCCCCCCGCACTCGCAGCGCGTTGCCCGTTGCCAGCAACATGGCGCGCGATTCGATCTCGGTAATTTCCGAGGTCCCGAGGCTGCGCACGCGGACGAGCGGTCGCTCGATAGCTTGGCAGAGCAAATCGCCGCCAAGTTCGCCGTTCACGTTATCCAATGAGATGATCGGTACGCCGGCCAGCAGCAATCCAACAAGCCGCTTCTCGGTCTCGTCCTCCTTCTCAGAAGCCGCCATGACCGGACAGGGTCGGCCGCTGGCAACGCTGCTGACCAGATCGGCCAGAAAGCTCTTGCCACTGCCTGCGGTCGCGGCGCGGAAGGCGTGCATGGGGGCGACACTGATCGCCCCCCGTACCACCGCCGTGATGATGGCTGACAGCGCCACCGCTCGATCGACTTCGCCGACGAAGGGGAACTCGGCCAACAACTGTTGCAGCCCGTCCAGCGCAAGTCCGGCATCGTTTCGCGTCGGGCACTTCGGCATCTCCGGCATCCGCAACGCCGGATCGTGCACCAGATACAGGCGGGTTGCCGGATCGTAGCCGGGTTCGGCGAGCACGGACCCGTCGGGTCTGAGCGTGGGCGTCGTGATGACGCCCGCGATGTTCGGTAGTCGCGACAGTGCCGCCCGGCTCAAGATGACGGCCGCAACCTGCGTCGGCGGGTCAGTCGGTTTCCACTCCTTCTCCTTTTGATTGTATCGCTCCCAGGCAACCGCCTGATTGAGCAGGTCGACCAAGGCCGGCTGGGTGATGGTATCTAAGCCGGCTGAGACAGTCATGCGACCGCCGCTCGCCGGCACCTTCTGCCAAACCGGTCGAACTAGCAGCTTGTCGCGCCGAAACACCGGAAGCTTTGCCGCAAGCAACGCATCCTCGCCTGCGGTTGCGATCAGGTCGATTTCACCCGCCGTCACTTGGATAGCAGGCAGATTGGCGGTGCGGCGGCTGGCATCTTGTGAAGATGGCGTGGTGGAGCCACCCTCTGTGACCTCTGCAGTCGAAGGCGTGGAAGGGCGTGCCGCACTCCTTGCCATCGACGCCCGTTGTGCCGTCCGCGCGACGTATCGAAGCCGCGCGCCCTCGTCGGGATGCTTTAGGTCATCGAACGCTGCGCCGTGCTGGTACGCCAATAAGATGCGAGCCACATCGATGGGCAAGAAGCCTGCACCTTTCAGCAGAGCAGCCAGGCTGAAATCCATGCCACTTCGCGACGTGTCCCTCCCCGCCGAGACCATATCGTCAGAGAACCCATCCCACCGGGCCCGCAACCGCGGTCGGTCGGTCAGCGCCGCTTGCAACCGGCCGACCAGATCGGTTTCGAGATCGAGCATGACGTTGACGTGTCCGGCGCCGGTCTCACGAAGTTCCGCGATGAGTGCCCGCGTCTCCTTGCTATCCTCCGGGTTTACCGTGGATTGCGCCCGCTCGGACGACGCCCCAATCAGTGGCGCAATCTCGCACAGGAATGCGCCCACCTGTTCCTCGGTGATAGCTGGCAGGCTTGTGCGAATGACGGCGTTTGGTGCTTCCGGAGTCCAATGCAGATCGACGCCACTCGGGTGCTTACCGAAGGCGACGAACTGCTGGCCGCGGCCCAACACCTCGACCTTACCTTCTGTGCCGCAGATCAGCCGTTTCGGGGGCTCGCCGACTGCGGCGCGATACAGCAACAGGCAGCGCGGCGAGTTGCTACGCACCCGCATGGGGGCTTCCCCGAGACGGAATACCGCCATGGCGCGAATGCGCGCAACCAATTGGGGGCTTTCCAAATCCAGGTCCAGTGCGCGTAATCCGTCGCATAAGATGCCGGTGTTGAGCGCGCTGGCGCTGGTCCGCCGCACCGCTTCGGGCGGGTCCATGCGAGCAGATTCCGGCCAGTCGATGCCCATCGGGGCTTTGCCTGGGCTGGGGTGGTTCGCGTCGATGTTGTAGACGGGAACCGGGCGGAAGCCTGCGTCCCAGAGCTCTTCGCGCAGTGAAGTTACATCGCCAAGCGGGGGGTTGGGAAGCGCGCTCACAATCATGCTCCCACTTCTGGCATTAGAAGCGCAGTGATTGCGGCTTTAGCGCGGTCGCGTAGCGCGGAGTCCGCCGTTGCGAGGAGAATTGCGTGCCCTCGCTCCGCCGCGAGAAAAATCTCCGTCATTGTAGAAAGCGGCGATGGGAGCGAATCCCGATCAACCAGCGCCACAACTAGACCTATTGTTGTTGGCATTGCGCGGCGATAACTGATCTAAAAGGGAATGCTTCTAGAGAAGCATCGAGAGATACACGATCAAAAAGGGGGCGCTGGCATCCCTCGCTGTCCACCAGCATGGGCTCAAGTTCCCCGGCAAACGGGATGCTTATCTCCCCGTGGCGGAGTGGTGGGTGCAAGGTGCTCACGTCAGCGCTTCCGGGTAGGCAGCGCGCAAAGCTTCGATCGCCGTATTGGAGAACCGGTCCTGAGTCTCCCGATTAGCGAAACTGATCGTCGGTGCGTAACGGAGCTTGCCGTTCGGCTCCCGGACTAGGTTCCCCTCTCGGTCAACAATTGGCCGACCAGGGGGAGCCACCCAGACGCGGCCTTCCTTTTCATGGACCGCACAGTCGTGGAGGACCATTCCGCTCGGGAGTCTGACACGGCAGAAGCCTCGCAGGGTGTTTCGGACGAGCGGCTTGAACTCTTCGATGACGCCGCTCATTGCGGCACCTCGACCAGGCGCCGCCGCGGGAAGCGGTCACCGCCTGTGGCGCGCAGCACTGCGGGATTTAGCCGGTGCTCATACTCGCCGAGCAGGCGCAAGATCGCCGGCAATCCGCCTATTGTCTCGCTGACCTCGGCCAGATATTCCGCGACCACCCGTGAGCCAAGGTGGGTGATGTGCTCTGCGCCGCGCTGAAGGCGACGCTGTGAAAACGAGTCGAGTCGTTGCAATTTGATCACCGTTGGGAATAGCCCAAACGGCGCTTGACCCTGGTAGTCAGATTGGCTACTTCGTGCGGTGTCGCCACACATCGTTATCCAACCTACCGCCCTGGTGTGCACGCCGCGCTGGGGCGGTTGTGTTTCAGGCTGCTTGTTGGGCGGCAGGCTCGGCCAGGCTTTCGAGGCTCGCGTAAATGACCATGCGACGGCCGCCGACATCGGTCATCTTGATGCGGCCGGTCTTTACCAAATCCCAGAACTTGGTGTTGCCGACGCCGATCAACCGCCGGGCAGTCGGGCCGGACACGAGGATCGGCTTGATCTCGGGATCGTTCATTAAGACTGCTCCGTAGGTGGGCGTTTCGCTACGGATGATTGTGAACTAGCTAAATGTGGGCACTCTACGTGGGATGTACATGGGAAAGTGGGAAATCGTCCCAACTAGACTCACGTTTGACTGCGACGTTGCATAGGAAAGCCGCCTTTCTTCTGATCCTTGTCGGCGATTGAGGATGGAAGTTGCCTAATTATTGGTTCGCTAATTCCTGAGATACGCCCGAAGTCGTGGCGATGATCGGCCAGAATCGTCGCCCGTTCCGGAAGGCGGCCTTCGCGGTATCGCTCCAGTGCCCACTGGACTAAATCGGCCCACCTACTTGGGCCCTGGAAACTCGGTCTTTCGTCGGTTTTGACCTCCAAAGAGGCCGGCGTTGCCGGCGCCTCGGATCGTGCGTCGCTCAGAACGGGAAGGCGGTCGAAGGCAGCTTCGTAAACTCGGACGCCCTCAAATTGTGCCCGGCCCGAAACGAAATACTCTGGTGGTAGCTTTTCGCCCGGTAGGCTCAAGCTGAAGGTGGCGGCCCGCCAAAGTTCCGGGGGAATAGCTTGTTCTTGTCCTTTGACCAGCCCCGTCGCGCGGTATCGCCCAGATTCCATGATCCGGGCAAAGGAGCGGCGTAGCTCGCTCCGCTCGGCCTTCCTGTATTCAATCCCACCCGCCATCCACCAATCCCGAGGGGGCGGGCTATCAGCAGCGGCCAGCAAATCGGGCAGCAAGGCGCCCGCAGCCTCGCGCATAGTCCAGCCGCCTGCCGGTGCCTCCAGTTCTCGTTCGCTCATCCAAGCGCCTCCGCAGCGCGCCCGCATGGTGAAGTCGGCGCGGCGGCCCGGTGCGGAGCCGGGCTTTCGGCGGCCAAACCTAGCCGCGCCGATTAGGACAATAGCATTTTGGGGTGACGCGCCGCTACGCCGATGTCCGCCTATTCCGCGCGCCATCAGGAACGACTGTGGTCACAGCGCGCTTTCTCAGCACGTCGGCTGCCAGGACGGTAAATACGGTTTCACCTGCCGATAGATCGACAAGGTGAACGCCAGTTGGTCTGGGATTGCCACGCCGTCCAGAATGGCGGGGATGCGAGAGTTTCTGCCACAAGACTTCCTCAAGATACGCATTGGTAGCGCGATTCGCCGGGACACTTTCTGTCCAGAGCTTGACTCCCGGCTGGCGTCGTTCCGGAACGAGCACGTACTGGACGACGAACTCTTTGTCTGGCTCGCTCATACTCGCCTCTGAAATTGTGCTCGCTCGAAAAACGCGCCGTGAAAGAAAGCTGTTGCCCGATCAGCAGATGACCAAACGCGGAGTTGATGCGGCAACGGGAGAGGAGAAATCAGGCAACTCGGTGAAGTGACCGCTCCTCTACATCTCTGAAAAAGCGGCAGCTCAAATAGGCGACAATGTCCCCCACAACGCTAAATCGCTGGACGGCATCCTGGGGGAACTCGACATCAAAGGTTTCCTCAAGCGACATTGCGACTTCCACAACGTCGAGACTGTCGAGCTCAAGGTCTTCAGAAAGGCGCGTGGCGGGAGTCACCTCCAAGTCGGAAATACTCAAGCTCCTTCGTATAGCAGCTGCTACATGTGAAAAGACTGATTGTCTAAGCGCCTCATCCATAGGAAACGACTCCCGTCACACAAACGGGTATGGCAAACCATGTGCCAGTCTAATTCTTGTGCGATATGAATAGCTTAGCCATTGAAGAGTGGGGCATGATGTGCGGGCTTGTAAAGGTTCCTGACAAACCGGAGGGCTTACGCCCGCAGTGGAATGACTTCCGCCACAAGCTCCGCGTGACCGCAGAACGTTGCCCAATCGTCCATGAGCTTGCGGCGTTTCGTGAACAGGTCGCCGCGTGCATACGCCTGTTCCACCTTGTTACCGGTCCTATGGGCTAATGCGGCCTCGACCACCTCACGTGGGTGTGCCGTTGTCTCGCCCGCCCAATCTCTGAACGAGCTTCGGAACCCGTGAACGGTCACACTCGCATGATCCATTCGTCGCAGCATCATGCTCATCGCCATGACGGAGAGAGGACGATTGGCGTCCTTGCCGGGAAATACCAGCGCTCTGCTTGTGTCGTTGAGACGGAGGGAAAGCATTTCGCGAAGCACATCGACGGCTCGCCCGGAAAGTGCAACACGATGCTCGTTGCGGGCCTTCATGCGCCCGGCGGGCACGGTCCAGACAGCGCCGTCCAGGTCTACCTCGCTCCAATGCATTCCGAGAACCTCTCCGGAGCGAGCAGCCGTCAATATAAGAAACTCCAGTGCCCGAGCGGCAACGGCGTCACGCGCGTGCAACGCGCCTATAAAGGCTGGCACCTGTTGCCATGGCAACGCAGAATGGTGCTTCACCGTCCGAACTCGGGCCCGAACGGGTAACAGCTTGGCAAGGTGACCACGCCAACGTGCCGGATTCATGCCATCCCGCCAGCCGTTCACGGCCGCGAAGTCGAGCACTGCCTCGATCCTTCCCCGGAGTCGCGTGGCAGTTTCGGGCGTGGTCAGCCAGAGTGGCTTCAATACCGCCAGAACGTCGGGAGTTGTGATGGCATCCACGGGCAGCGGTCCAAGGGTAGGGCCGGCGTAATTGGTCAGGGTCATGCGCCACTGCGCCCGATGCTTGGCGTTCCGCCATCCCGGTTCATGGGCCAGGAGATAGGCTTCAGCGGCCTTAGCAAAGGTGACCACCTCGGGTGCCCCGACTTCGGCTGCTCGCTTAGCCGCTCTGCTGGCCTTGCGGGCCTCGATCGGATCAATGTTATCGCGCACCTGGGTTCGGGCACCGGACGCCAGTTGCCGGGCATCGGCCAGCGACACGGCGTCTGCCCCACGGGCAGGACCGAGACCCATGTCCCGGCGCTTGCCGCCAAGCGAGTATCGCATAACCCAAGTGGCGGCCCCGGATGTCTGGACCGCGAGCATCAGGCCGTTGCCATCGGTGTAAGTGCCGGCGGCAGCGGTCCTTACCTTTGCTGCTGTCAGTCCGGCTGCCCGGCGTGGCATCCCGCTAGCTCATACCCCACAACGCTCCCCACAACATGAACCCGAACGGCGGCGAACGCAAGCGGAGCGCAACGAATGGCATATGGCACGAAACGCTGGGCCACAGGGCTATCTGCAAGGAATCTGTGGAGGAAGGCGGACGGTGGCGAACGCTAGTATGGCGGCCACCCCATCCGCCATCGTGAAACGGGTCCGACCCGGAGACATGGGTGATGTGTTCCTAAGACATGGGTGACAACCTTGTGCCGAACAGGTCGGGGCCGTGCGTCGAACATAGCGCGTGGCGTTCGGCGCGAACGAAGCGTCATACGCGGCCTGGGCGTCGGCCCAAGCTGCGTCCCACGCATTCTGGTCCTCCTGCGTAAGCCGCTTGAGAAACCAGCGACACCAGCGCCGCAGCCAAGTGAGCGATGGATTGTTGAGATTGCGGTCGAGTAGAACAATACCGATGCGGCCGCCTGGCTTGAGCAGATCAACACAGCGCCCACGAAGACGACCTCAGTGGCCCGGTTCGCCTTGCCTTTGCCGATCTCGAAGAGGCTGAGGATATTTGTCTTTGCCGTCACGGCGGCGAGCATGGTGACGGACACGGCGGCATCCACTATCACGACCCGGCCTGGTCGATGCCGTCCTGCTCTCGTCAGCTGGCCTCGGGGGATTGCCGCGATCGTGGTATCCCGTATGCCTTCGGTGATAAGTGATTAATCCCTGCAAGATCGCTGTCGGGCTTCTTGGCGCAAAGGAGGCTTCGGATGCCAAGTCACAACGAACACGCCGTCCTCCCGTATTCACCCGAGCAGCTGTTCGACGTCGTCGCCGACGTGGCGGCTTACCCCTCCTTCATCCCGTGGTGCAGCGGCGCGCGCGTCGAGTCTGCCAGTCCGACGCTGATCGTCGCGGAGCTCGCGATCGGCTTCGGGCCGCTCAGCGAGAGCTTCACCAGTCACGTCGATCTGGTCCGGCCCACCGAAGTCGTGGTCCGCGCGATTGCCGGTCCGCTCGAGCATCTGACCAATCGGTGGCGGTTCGCGCCGTCAGGTTCGGCAACACGGGTCGACTTCTCCATCGACTTCCAGTTCAAGAGTCACGTGCTTGATCACGTCGCGAACAGCATGTTTCACGAGGCCGCAACACGGATGGTGGGAGCTTTCGAACGCCGCGCTCACGCAGTGTACAGACACAAGGTGTAAAGCGCGCCGAGGGTCCAAGAGGTTAGACATCGAGCCCACTGAGACCGGGCTTGCGGTGGCTGATGCCTTGCCGTTTTGGTCCGGCCGTTCCGGATGCGGACAGGGCCCGTAATTTTCGGCGAGCGTCATCAAAACAATTTCAAGAGCCTGTGCCAGGCTAAAAGCGTCGCCCGTCCGTTGTGGGCTCGGCGAGCGGCCCCTTCTCTGATGCAGCTCGCTCAGGACGAGCGTTGCCTACAACTGGCCCTCGGCACAGGCAGCATTCCTTCAGCACGCGTCTGACGTCATGACCCAACGTCTACCACGTGCGTCGCACGCGAGCATTTTCGACGGCCGGGCCTGGCTAATCAAGCTATCCTGAACTGGGCGGCCCAGTGACGCGGTCCGCCGATGCGGCGGCTTGAATCGCGCCATACTCGTGATAGTAACAGCGACTGACCGTGAACCGGGGCAGTCATCCGAAAGGGCTTCCTGATGAGTGCGATCGAGGTCCTTGACGGCGAAGATCCCGGCCCCGTCTGGCGTCGCCATCTGCTCGGCGCGGGTGCCGTCGGCGCCGCGCTCGCCGCGACGGCGGGGATGGTGGCGGCCAGCAGCCCGGCGATCGCGGCGCCGACCGACGCCGACATCCTGAACTTCGCGCTCAACTTCGAGTATCTCGGCGCGGAGCTTTACCTGCACGCTCTGTTCGGAACCGGGCTTGCCGGGTCCGACATCACCGGCACCGGCACGCAGGGCACGGTCAGCGCCGGCGGGCCTGTGCCGTTCAGGAGCGCCGCCGTCCAGTCTTACGTGCAGCGATTGGCGGTCGACGAGCTTGCGCACGTGCGCTTCCTCCGCGCGGCGCTCGGCCCGGCCGCGATCGCCGAGCCGACCATCAACCTGTCGACGAGTTGGACCACCCTGGTCATCGCGGCGGGATTAATCGCACCGGGCCAGACGTTCAGCCCGTTCACCGACGACATCTCCCTCCTGCTCGGCGCCTACGTCATCGAGGATGTGTGCGTCACCGCTCTCGCCGGCGCTGCGCGGCTGCTCACCAATCCGGACAACGTCGAGGCCGCCGCCGGCCTGCTCGGAACCGAGGCCTACCAGGCCGGCGCGATCCGCACGCTGCTGTCCGATGTCGGCGCCGGCGTCGCGACCAATGCGATCTCGGCGTTGCGGGCGAGATTGTCGGGCGCGCAAGACGACGTGGGCACGTCGATCCCGGGGAACGCCTACAATTTTGTTCCGAACGATGTGAACGCGCTCGCCTTTCGACGCACAACCGCTCAGGTGCTCAACATCGCCTACGGAGGCGGCGCGGCATCCGGGTTCGGGTTCTTCCCGAACCGTGTGAACGGCACGATCGCTTAGGCGGCGGGTCTCGAGGTTCGCGGCGCCGATCGGTGTGGCGGTCGGCGCCGAACGATCATCCGTTCAGATGAGCACAATGACCGCTCGGCGCTTAACAGGATTTGTAATCGCCTGTGCCATCTCACTGGGGTTGATCTCGCTGGAACTGAGCGGGTGGCCCGAAGATCGCGGGCAGCTTGAGACGACCGTTAGCATCCCTTCAGCGAATCCGCGCCCGGTGGCATCGCGGCTCCCTCTCCCCAGTTTGCAGACTTGGGTGCCGGTCATTCTTTCCCGCCCGCTATTCAGCGCAAACCGAAGACCGAGCCCCAAGACCGCCGCCGGCACGACGGATGCGAAGGTCACGGCGCTGCCACGGCTGGCCGGAGTGCTGGTCAGTTCATCGGGTCGGAGCGCGATCTTCGCCGGTCCGCAGGGCGGCAAGCCCATCACCGCAACGGAGGGCAACCGTATTGGTGCGTTCCTCGTGCAAGTCATCGAGGCCGGACGCGTCACTGTCCTCGGACCGAACGGGCCGTTGACCGTGCATCCCGCTTTCGATTCGACCAAGGCACCAGAGCAGCCGGTCGTCCCTCCCAGCCCGATGGCAAACCATCGCGAAATGCAGGAGTTGTTCCGCAAAGGCGTCGGGCCGACGCCCGCCTATCCGGGACTGCCGACACTCGGGAAAAACTGAGATTGCCGGGTGCTTTGGTCCTGCACGTCAAGGCCGGCGCCGGATCGATCTCCCGACGCCCGCCTTGCCGCGACCAGTGGATTGGATCTACTGCCTAATGTTGCCGTTCATTCCGCCGGGGAAGAACAGGCCCGCGGCTGCGTTCGGGGCTCCATAGACGATGTTCAGCACCTGCCGCGTGTTGCGCCGGAAGGCCAGTGCGTTCACGTCGTTGGGGACGAAGTTGTAGTTGTTCCCCTGAATCAGGATGCCTTGATCGTCGTTGGCGCCTGACAGGGTTCGACGCAAGTTGGAGATCAGCCCGAACGCGACGCCCGCGCCGATGTTGCCCAGCAGCGTCCGGACCGCACCGGAGTGGTAGGCCTCCACGGCAAGAATGCCAGCCGCGGCCTCCAGGTAGTCAGGATTACCGATGAAACGGGCCGCGCCGGCATAGGCCGTCACGCCCACATCCTCGAAAATCGAGGCGCCAAGCAGGAAGCTGATGTCATCGGCATAGGGGTTGAACGTCTGCCCCGGGACGATCAGCCCGGCAGCGATGGCGAGCGTGCTGAAGGCACTCCTCGGCCCGATGCCGACGTCGATGGCCGGCTCGGAGACGGCCCCTGCGCCTAGTGCTGCGCGCAAGAAGCGCACATGCGCCTGCTCGTCGACCGCGATACGCTGGGCATATTGCTGAATGGCCTTGTTCTGGAACGGCACCAGCGCCCCCGGATTGACGTTCCCCTGCGGGTTCGTGCCGGTCCGGTCGGTAGCAGACAGCCCCCGCCCTGTTGCGGCGTAAAGATAGAACTCCGCCTCGAGATACTCGAGATTGAGGGCGAAATTCAGGATGTCGCCGTCCGGCGGTCCGGCCCCCTGATTGGTTGCATTCGCAGGCTTGCTGGTTAGCGCCGTCCCACCCATCGCCAGCGCGCCGAACGCCGCAGCACCGAAGCCGAGACGACGCATCGCCGCACGCCGGTCAAGCTCCGCCTCGGTTCCACCCTCATCTTGTCGCGAGTTTTGAGGAAATCCGCTGATTTGGGACATATTATCAATCATTCCTTTCGTGCCGAGCCGGCATACAACCAGAAGCTGCCGCTTAGGTCTATACTCATACTGGACCGTAGTAGATGCACAGAAACAGCTATGATGACGGAGTTGTGAATAGTCGGTAAGGCTTAGCGGCTTAAGCGCGAGATTGTCGGTGGCTCACACGCGCGGGAAAGGCGCGGCAACAGCTGCGCGAGAGAGCGGCCGGAACCGGGACAAGCGGTGGCCGAGTGCTATGGTCTTCCTCTCGATGGTGAGGTGCAGCAACGTCGCCAGGACCACCAGGAAGGCGAATGTCAAGGCAAGCGCAAGCATGTAGCTGACGGCGCAAGCCAGCATCAACCATTTCAGCAGCGACAATCCGATTATCGCGTGCACCAAATAAAGCGGAAAACTGATTGCTGCGAAGAAATCGAGCATTACGAATTGCCGTATATGACGGCGCAGCCCATAAAGCAGGCTGAACACGACCAGGCCGTAGACGTAGTTCAGTGTCACCACCGGGAACTGGTCCTTGATGCTGCTCAGTGGCCAGCACGCCAGGAAGGTTGCGAACATCGCCGCCGCACACACCACCAAGCCCCGGGTAGACAGCTGCCCGTGGTTGTGAAAACTGAACAATACGCCCACCAGGATGAGCACAAGGAAGAGCGACTCGTAGCTGGTCGCTTGCCAAAAACCCGGACCGACAAGCACCTGCGTTCCCAGCAAGCCCGAAGCGATTGCGGCATTTGCTCCAAGGACGACGCCAGCCACCGTGAATAAGGCGGCCAGACTGCCCCGCCGGACCAGCGGGGCCAGCAGCGTCATCAACAGATAGAATTTCAGCTCAATGCAAAGCGTCCAGTTCACCAGGTCCACGATCGGTTGCCCGACGGCCGTATGGATGAGCAGCGCGTTGCTTGCGATTTGCCAATTGCTGTAGGGAAACGGGCGGCCCCAATAGGTCGCGTCCATGTGCAGGACGGCGACCTCGATGAGCAGTGCGACGAGATAGGTCGGGTAGATGCGCAGCACGCGCGCCAGCATGAAACTCCAACGCGTATGCGCCCCGAGCGAGATCGGTATTACGAGCCCGCTGACGAGGAAGAAGATGCCGACGCCGAAGGGGCCGAAATTGAACCAGGGACTATTGACGAACGTGAAAATGGCCGGCGGCTCGCCAATCGGCACCGGCGAACTCGTTGCCAGTCCGATGAAGTCCCGCGATCCCCAGAATACGCCGATGAGGTGACTGACCACGACCGATAGCGCCGCGAGCCCGCGCAGCTGGTTGGCGAAGATCAGGCGCGGCATCGCCGTCAGCTGGTGGTTTCTGGGGTGTCGAAAGTCGCCGAGCGGTGGAGACGGACCTGTGCGGACAAGCCGCGCAGCATGCCAAGCGTCCGGCGGCCGACGCCGCTCCATGCCCGATCCTGGAGCCACTGGCGAGCCCCGGCCTGCACGCCCGCGCGCAGGTCGGTGTCGGCCAGCAATCGCTCGAGCCCGTCGGCAATGGCCCGCGGGTCGGTCCCGGGCAGGCGTGCGGTTGCCTGGGCAGCCTCGTCGAAGATCGGGATAGGTGTCACCGCCACGCAGCCGGCCGCGCTGAGTGCGGTCCTGAGTGCCGCACTCGACGCCTCCTTCGAGTCTTGATACGGCAGCACCACGACGTCGCATTCCGCCAGCAGTTGCCTCGATCGGTCGAACGGCAAGAACTCGGTAATCCACTCGACGTGGTCCGCAATCCCCGCTGATCGGGCCGCGGCGCGGCAGGCTTCCTGCTCGGACGCGGACTCCGCGATCCCGTAATCCGCGTTGACGAGCCGCAGCCGCGCTTGCGGCCACCGCGCGCGGAGAAGCGTCACCGCTTCGATCAGCTGCCTGATCCCCTTGCCGGGCAGAAAGAAACCATAGCATCCGATCAGGACCTGCCGGTTCACCTCAACCCGGCGGCAGGTATGCTCCTCTAAGGGCTCCGGGGCGCCTTGCGGCAGCATCGTCACATTGGCCGTGAGGCCGAGCGCCTTGAGCCGATTAAGGTCGGCGACAGTGTGCACGATCACACGTGAGGCCAGGACGAGACCCGCGAAAGCGACCTGCCGCTCCGCCTCCGCGAGCTCCGACAGGCTCTGTGTGTTGTGCAGCGTGACGGTCAGCGGGCGCGCGGTATCAGCGAGGGCGCGCGCCACAGAACCGAGGCCGGCCCATGACATCAGGCCCGGCTGATGCTGCAGGACGATCACGTCGGGGTCCTCGACGGCGATCGCCTGGCGCAGGACCTGCGCGTTCTCCGGCGAGCCGAGTTGCCAGACCGGGCGGACGGCAATCGGCCCAGCCTCGGCGCTGGCCCGCTTGTCGGGGAACACGGTGACGCGCAGCGAGGGATCGGTCTGCCGCATGCCTTCCACCAGAAACCGGGTATATTCGGCGACCCCGCACCGCACGCCCCAGCTGGAGATCACCGCTAAACGGAGCGGCCGCTCCGGCGGCAGTAGCAGCAGATCGACGGCAATTTCGGCCACCCGTCGCGCGAACGCATCCTGTTCGAGGCGCGCCTTGACGGTCAACCTGCCGTGCCGCGCCAGCGCGAGGCTGTCCGCCGGGCGGGATGCGACGTCCCTCATGGCCGCCGTCAGATCGTCGATATCGGGTTCCACCCAGACCGAGTTCGCCGTCGCCAGATGACTTGCGGATGCGGCAAAACGATAGTCCACCAGCCGCGCGTTCGCGGGGTCGCAAAAATCCATGTGACCGCCGTAGCCGGTGACGATCAACGGCACACCCGCGGCGAGCGCCTCCGCGGCGGGCAGGTTGAACCCCTCCCCGTGCGTCGGCAGCACCATCGCGTCGGCATTGCGATACAATGCCAGCAGGTCCGTCGCGCCGATCTCCCGGTCGATCAGTTCGATGTCCGGCAGGTCCGGATCGGCCGCCCGAAGCTTCGCGACCTGCAGAGCCACGTCGTTGTGCGGATTGGGAAAGCTCTTGATGACAAGCTTCACTGCGTCGGTGCGTCGAAAGGCGTTCGCGTAAGCGGCCAACAGTTCGGGGATGCCTTTGCGCGGGAAACACGACGAGACATGGAGAAACGTGAACGGTGATTGGCCGCCGGCCGGACGGCGGGGCTCCAGGGATGCGAAGCCGTCCAGATCGGGCGAGAAACCGACCACGCTGACCGGGATCGCGAGGCCGGAATCGACGAGCGCCTTCGTCACGAACGTGGACGGCGCGAGCACCGCGCGGAATGAGGCGTTTAGCACGTCGATGGTCGACGCTGGGACCGCGGACTCCTCCCAGAAGAACATGGCGAGCGGCACGTCGCCGCCGTGCTGCGGGACGAGCACCGGGTAATGTTGGCTGATGACGACTTCCGGTCCCGTCTCGTGCGCTGGCCGGCTAGCGAGCTGCCGGATCGCCACGCGGTGCTCGTCGGGCACCTCGGACAGGTCGCAGGTCGGCTTTCCTTCCACCGGCACGAAGCGAACGCGGGTCGGGAATGCTGCCTCAAGAGCCAGCGCGAGAGTCCGGTTGATGAGAGCAAGACTGTAGCTCGTGTTGACGTGGCCGGTGACGCTGAACCGAAGATTTCGGAGCAACGCCGCGCGCGCGGCGAAGCTGGGCGGGGGCGCCGCACCCGCGAGCGCCAATCCACGCAACAGGGCCGGCATTTGATGGTTCAGCTCGAACCGTTCGATCGCGTGCTGCTGCCGGCCGGCGATCTCCGACCGAAGCACCGGGTCTCGCGCGAGAGCGAGCATCTGTGCGGCGACCGCATCGGGCTCGCGCGAGTGCAGGATTTCGGCGCCACCCTCGACCGTGAACGGCACGGCCCCGGAAGGCCACGCCAGCACGGGAATGCCGGAAGCCATCGCCTCGACCAGCGGGACGCCGAACCCTTCGTGGTGGCTCAGAGAAACGTAGAGGTCGGCGGCGCTGTACCAGGCATGAAGATCATCGTCGGACACCACGCCGGTCAGTGTGACGTGCTGCTCGATGCCATGATTCTCGATTTCGGCACGCAGCTTGTCGAGGTAATCGGCGCCCGCGCTTTCCAGACCACCGACGATCACCAAACGCGATGGGCCCTCGTACCTGTGCCGGAAGCGCGCGTAGGCCGCGATAAGGTCGGACTGTCCCTTCGATGCAATGACCCGGCCAACGAACAGGATAGTGAAGACGTCCTGCGTGCGAGGTGTCCGACGCTCCCGGCGAGCCCGCAGCGTCGCGAGATCGAAGAGCATGGTGCAGGCCTCGACCGCCTCGAAACCGAGACGCCGCAATTCGATGGCGTTGAACTCGCTATCGGCAAGCGCAGCCGCGACATGCGAGCGCCACATCGATAGCTGCTCCCGGCCCAGACGCGAGTAGTGCTGCAAGGAAGGCTGGTTGGGGAACAGCTCGGCCGGAGTGATGTTGTGGTACATCAGAACTTTTGGCGCAGGCAGGGTCGCAATACGCGAGAATGCGTCGAAACCCATCGAGTGGTGCACGATCAAGACGTAATCGTCGTGCGCCGGCAACTCGTCCAGCATGCGCAGCTCGTTTTCCAGCACCGGATCGCGATGCTCGACGTAGATCTCGCTGCGATAACCCATCTCGCGCAACCGGGACCGCATGAGGAGCATGGCGTTGGTAATGGCGTCACCCACCGCCGATCCCGAATGGAACTGGTGCACGGTTCGGCGCAGACCGGTCCGCGACACCGGCGGGCGACTCGGCGCAGGAACCGCCATGGCCAGCGCCGGCGTTTCCGTTCGCGTCACGACGGCATCAGCCACGGGCATGATGACCGGCGCGGCATGGCGAGACCGACGGCCACTCAACGTGGCCTGTATTGTACGCGATGCGACGCGCAGAGGAGCCGTGACGCGCCAAGACGTGCTCGAGCGATACGAGTTGGCGAGTTCCAAGGCGGCTTGAGCTTGCGATCGCAGATGTGGCAACTCGGTTACTGCAACCTGCAACCTGATCCGTTCGTGCGTCTCGTCAGCGAGAGAGCGATAGACGTCCGCCAGACGGTTCTCCGCATTGAAGGCCCGAGTGCCGGCGGCGGCCGCCTGGTCCTCTGCGTGCCTGATACGGCCTTCGATCATCGTCGCAGCCTCGGCCGTCATCGCGCGCTCGAGAAGGTCCGCTGCCTGCGCCTCTGCCGAGGCGATCCGGCGGGCGCACTCGGTGTCGGCCGCCCGTAGCGCATCATCGAAGACGTTGACCGGAACCCGGAAATGCGGCGCCAGCTCATCGTAGTATTCTTCGGCGGCGTAGAAACGGTTGAGCCCGTCGAACCAGAGAAAGCGATAGCCGGCGGCCAGCAGCCCCGGTTCCCACTCGGCGTGGGTCTCGATCGTCGACATCGGCGCCGTCGCCTCGACGAGCACGACCCACGGCCGGAACGAACGCAGGTCGGCTCCGGCGAGCACGGCCTCCTCCGAGCCCTCGACGTCGATCTTCAGGAAATGGATATCCCCGGCAGGATGACGCCGGCAGACCTCGGCAAGCGTCTGAACCTCGATTTCGTCGCGGCCGACGTCGAGTTGTTGGGCACGATAGTTGTCGGCGGCTGCCTCGCTCAGGGTCGAAAGGCCCGTCCCGGCGACCGAGAAGAACGGTGCGCGACCGGCGGCCTCTCCGAGTGCGATCTTCAGGTTGACGTCACGCGGGCGTGCCGCCTCGAGTCGCGTGAATAACCCTGCCGCAGGCTCGATGTTTATGCCCCGCCAGCCGCGGTCGTAGAACGCGCGGGTAACGGAATCGGTGTCGGGATGCGCCGCACCTACATCGATATAGAACCCGGTAGCGAGATGCTTGAAGGCACGCCACAGAAGGACATCCTCGAAGTTCTGCGCGTAGGAGACGAACGTCATTCGGAAAAATCCGCGGAGCTGGAGAGCCATCTTTGGCCTGCCGACGCACGGGCTGCCGGCAATGCCCGCCTTGTCTCGCCGCTAAAGACGCTTTCAGGCAATCATCGCCTCTAGAGGAAAGCGGACAAGCTGTCTATGAACGAGACGAACGTACGAGACCCATGAGTTCGTTCGGGTCGCCGGGTTTTGACGCCCTATCGGAATGCTCATGACGGAACAGCGGTCGGCAGCAAGCATTGACGGAACACACGCCGACAAGGGAGCGGTGCCTTTCAGTCAAATGGCCACCGTGAAGGATGTCTTCTACTGCTTTCGTTTGCTGCTGGGCCGTCATCCAAGCGCCGAGGAGTGGCGCGGCCACGTGGCACGCGCCGGCGAGGACCTGACCGGTGTGGTGGCCAGCTTCGCGCAGAGCCTGGAATGCGCCCGGCGCGGGCTGCTTGACCGCGACACCCTCAAGGAGGTCGTGCTCACGCAGCTGGCCGACTTCCGGCTATTCAGCACCCGCGATGATGCGGCTGTCGGAGATCATGTGCGCGGTGGGGAATATGAACCCGACGTCACCGCCGTGTTTCGGCGTTTCCTGCGGCCGGGCATGCACGTCATCGATATCGGCGCCAATATCGGCTACTTCAGCATGCTTGCCGCCGTGCTCGTGGGGGCGAAGGGATCTGTGCTTGCGGTCGAACCGAATCCGCGCAACGTCCGGCTGCTCGAGGCGAGCCGGAGGGAGAACGGCTTCGACCACGTCGGGGTCATGCAGGTCGCTGCGGGTCGTGAGCCCGGTCTGTTGGTGCTGAACACCTCCTACTCGAACGGCACGACCGCGCCGCCCCCCAACACCATCAACGCCATGCTCGCGGCCGAAACCGTGCCGTGCGTGAGGATCGATACGCTGTTGCCGGCTGCCGGCAAGACCGATTTCATCAAGATCGACGCGGAGGGGGCGGAGTATAACGCCCTGCTTGGCTGCCGGGATACGATCCGACGCAACCGGCCGATCATCGTCAGCGAGTTCAGTCCCAGCCTGATGCCAGGGATCTCCGGCATCGACGGTGAAGGCTATCTCCGCTGGCTCGTCGAGCAGGGCTATGAGCTCGCCGTGATCCAAGCTGACGGCTCGATCAAGCCGGCAGGCAGGGATCCGTTGCTCGTATTGCAGGATTACGCGGCAAGAGGCTCCGATCACTTGGATTTTGTGGCACTCGCGTCCCCGGCCGGAGCGGCCGCCTGAACGGCATCGAGGAGAACCGTCGCTGTCTCCCGCCAGGAAACCGGACGGAATTGCGCCGCTACTTGCGCCCGCCATGCGGCGAGCGCGGGCGGGTCGGACAGCGCGTCGCGGATCACGGCGTACGCGTCCGTCGTGCTGTCCGGGTCGAAGTAGCGAGCCAACTTGCCGCCCGCCTCGGGCAGCGAGGTCGTGTTCGAGATAATGCAGGGTCGTCCGAAGGCCAGGCTCTCGGTTGCCGGAAGTCCCCAGCCCTCGTGGAACGACGGGAACAACGTGAACATGCAGCCCTCGTAGAGCCGCTCCAGTTCCGCGTCGTCGGGCTCCTCCAGCAACACGATCTTGCCGTCGAGGAAATCGCAGTTCCGCAGCTGCTGGAACAGGTCGGCGACCATCCATCCGATGCGCCCGGCGAACACCAGCGTCGGCACTCGCGCGGCCGGCATATCGTCCAGCAGCCGCCGCCAGACGCGGAACAACAGGAGATGGTTCTTGCGCGCTTCGATGGTCGAGACGATCAGAGCGTACGATCCGGGAGCCGGCAATGGACGCGCCGGAGCCGTCGCGGGTTCGGGGGCGCGGCCCGTCTCAAACCCGCTGCCGAGCGGGACGACGCGCACGCGGCCCGGGAGCGGACGCCCCTGCTCCGCCGCGTAGCGTTCGATGTCGCCCGCACTTGCCAGCGAGACCGAGAGCAGCTGATCGGCCAGTCCGAGCACTTTATCGAACCAGGCGCGGAACAGTCGCGCCTGGCACGGGTCGCACCATTCGGGGCGTCGGATCGGGATGATGTCATGCACCAGCAGCGAGAAACGGACGCCCCTGGCTGTGCAGTTCGCACGGATCAGCGCCGCATAGTCGGGTTGATACCAGACCGCGCCGGTCGTCAGGAAAACGTCTCCCGGCCGCGCGAAGGCGGCGAACGCGCCGGCGTCACGTCTCTCCCGCGCCGAAGGGTCGTCGCGCGGGGCGCGTGACCCGGCCGCACGCAGCAGCCGTCCCAGGGAGTTGATCGCGGCGCGCTGGTCCAGCAGGAATGCGAAGAGCGGCTGATGCAGTCTTGTCGGTAGGCGAGAAACAACGTGCTTGATGCTTCGCCGCCAGCCGCTCGTCTGCTCGCGAGGCCTGCCCTCTGGGCGGGTATTCCCATTGCGGAGCCGTCGGCCGACTGCCTCGACATCCGCCCACGGGACGATGCGCAACGAGAGGTTCTTCGGATCGTGCCTGACGAAACCGATCCTCGTTCCCGACGGATCGAGCGCCACCAGCGCCCGGAACAGCTCGAACTGCACTCGCTGGATGCCGGAAAGGCGGGGATTGTGCGCGGCGTATTCGAACAAGTCCTCGACTTCGAGCCAGAGGCGCCCGCTCATCGCGGAACGGTCGCGAGCAGCGGGAGCGCTGCTTTGCTGGGCTCACGCACACGGCGTCGTCGGGCGCTGCCGTGCGGATGCGCCATCGTGCGGCGGCAATTCGACGGGCTCAGCTATCAGTAATGAAACCCTCCCCGACCCAGGCCGCCGAACAGGAACATTACGATCAGGATGATGACCAGGAGGCCAAGGATGCCTCCGAACCCTCCGCCCCCGTAATAACCCCGGCGTTGGCCGTAGTAGCCGCCGCCGCCGAACAGCAGGATCAGCACCAGGACAATCAAGATCAGCGTCATTGGGCAACCTCTCCGTTCCTACAGGGCATTCTACGGATTTAACTATGTCACAACGGGTCGCGCCGGGTCGAGGCGTGTTCAGTGCCGGCGGGCTCGGCCGCTGAACGTCTACGTGCGCGAGATGCCGATCCGATGGTCCGTCAACCGTCCGTTTAGGTCTGTCCCCTACTCTGCGCCTATCGGCGGCGATGGCCCCGAGATGGGGACTATGCGCATTGACACGAGTGAGGCGGTGCTCCGTCAACCTGCGTCGCCTGATGGCCGACCGGCGCGGCGCGGCGGCGGTCGAGTTCGCGCTCACCGGCACGATCTTTCTCGGCCTCGTGCTGTTCGTGATCGCGCTGGGCTTCCGCCTCTACGTCGAAGTCGCGCTCGACTACGCGAGCAGCCGCGCCAGCCGTATCCTGGCGGTTGACAGCACCCAGAGCCGGTCGGCGAACGCCGCCAATTTCCAGGCCGTCACCTTCTGCCCGCTGCTGTCGCCGTTCCTGGAGTGCGACAACGTGACAGTCGCGCTGCAAGCCGTCCCCGATTACCGCACCGGCTCGCAGATCGGGCAATCAGGCCCGCCGCCGTTCAGTCCCGGACAAGGCGGCAGCCTGATGCTGCTGACCGTGACCTACCAGCTGCCCGCGCTGAGCTGGCCGTCGCCGGCGGGAGGCGGGGCCGACGCACTCCAGCTGGCGACCGTCACCGTCGGCTACCCCTATCAGAACGAATACTGATGCGGCGCGTGTTGCGGGCGGCGGCGGATCGGCGCGGCGCGGCGGCGCTGGAGTTCGCGCTGCTGACCCCGGTCCTGGTGATGATCGTGCTGTCGGTCACCGACGTAACCGAGGCCGTGATCACCTGGTGGCGGCTGTCCGCGGCGGCCGGGACGATCGCCCGCATTGCCACCACCTACGCCGCCACCCCGACCAACAACAACGTCTTGACGGTGAAGCAGGCAACGACGGCCAGCACGGCGGTTTTCGCGGTGGTGCCGGCGCTCGCCGCGGCGCCCGCGACCGGCTACGGCGTCGCGATCTCCAGCGTGGTGATGACGCCGACCGTTCCAGGCTGCACCAGCGGCTGCACCTACGTCGCGACCACCGCATGGAGCGCGGCGCTGCAAGGAGGCGCGCAAACGCGGCTCTGCGGCCGGTTGAATGCCGTCCCCGACGGCCAGCCAGCCTCTCTGACGGCGTTGCCGCTGGACGCGTTCACCCCGGCCCCGCTGCTGGTCGTCGACGTCACCTACGACTTCGCCCCGCTGTTCACCAACCTGTTCGGCGCCGGGCTGCGGTTCATGGAAACCGCGTATCTGGCGCCACGGACCGGCGACGATACCGCTTGGGTGAGGCTCACCGGCCCGAACGCCGCCCCGGCCCAATGCCCCGGCTACACCGGATGAACACGCGTCGCGAGGCGGTGCGGGCCTGGATGCGCCGATGGCTGCGCCGGGCGTCAGAGCGCCGCGCCGCGACCGCGGTGCTGTTCGCGCTCACCATCACGCCGGTGCTCGGGTTCGTGGCCCTAGCCTTCGACGTCGGCTCCGCGGTCTGGGCGCGTTCGCAGCTCGATCTCGCCGCCGATGCCGCCGCCCTGTCGGCGGTGACGACCGGCGCGCAGGATTACACCGTCCACCCCGACACGACGTTCGCGCCGGCGCAGCTTGCCGGGGTCAAGCGTTTCAACGCGCAGGCCATCTCCATGCCGGGCGTCACCGTCGCTTCGCTCGGGGTCGGCGTGACACGTACCGGCGGCACCATCAAGGCGACGGTGACCTACACCGCGACCTACAAGACCCAGTTCGCCGGCCTGTTCGGCTTCCCGACCTTGCCGACCGCCGGCACGGCCTCGACCAGCCGCACCAACAGCCCGTTCTTCGATATCAAGATCATGATGGACAACTCATCTTCCATGGCGATCGCGGCGTCGCAGGCCGACATGGCGCGGCTCGGGCAGCTGGTGCGCGCCAGCCCGTACTTCGCCCAGTGGGGCCAAGGCCAGAACTGCGCGTTCGGCTGCCATTTCGACGCTCGTAACAACGACTTCTACGGCCTGGCCAAGTCGAACGGCGTGCCGCTTCGCATCGACGTGCTGAGCCAGGCGGTGCAGAACGTGATCCAAACACTGCAGCAGGCGCCGGCGGCGGCGCAGTTCCAGGTCGGGCTGTACAGTTTCAACGCCGGCTTCAACGTCGTGTACCCCTCGAGCGGCAATCTCGCGAGCGCCATGCTGGCCGCCCAGGCGATGACCGTGCCGGTCACCACCGCCGGCAACGATGCGGACACCAACATCCCGCTTGCCCTGCAATCCATCACCGCGGCGATGCCGCCGACGGGGGACGGCTCCAGTGCGGCCGCCCCGCGACGTTACCTGTTCATCGTCACCGACGGCGTCGCCGATTATTACAACGGCAACGGTGCGCGCATCATCGCACCCCTCGACCCGGCCCAGTGCGCCGCGCTGAAGGCGAAGGGCGTGCAGATCCTGACGCTCTACACGCAGTATGTGCCGCTAGTGTCTCCCTACGTGCCCACGACCAATAGCTTCTACGTAGACAACGTGGCCCCTTTCGCCAACCGGCTGTTCCCCAACCTGCAAGCCTGCGCGTCGTCGCCAGGGTTCGCGTTCCAGGCGACCGATCCCGCCTCGATCAACACGGCGCTGCAGGCCATGCTGCAAGCCGCGCTGAGCGCGCCGGCACGCTTCACTCAGTAAGACCGACCACGTCGCGGCCGCGCGTCGCCGGATCGGCGCTGCGGGTCCCGATGGCGCTGCCTACTGCGCGGCGGCGAACTGGCGCAGGCCGGCCACCGCCGTATCGACATCCGCAGGAGCAAGGTCCTGGCTCAGCACGCGACGCGCCTGCCCCTCGTCGCCGGCCATCATCAAGCCCACCGCGAGATTGTGCCGCGCCCGCACCGTCATGGCGGGATTGCCGCCGATGCCCCCCTGCGCCGCCTGTTGCAGCAACGGCAAGCCCTCGGCCGCGTGGCCGGACAGGGCGAGCGAGAAACCGAGGTCGCAGCGCGCGACCGCGTCGTCCGGCACGCGCGCCAGCACGGCATGGTAGAGCGCCTGCGCCTCGCTGTGCCGCTCCTGCAGATCGAGCGCGATGGCCAGACCGGTCTCGACCTGGGCATCGTCGGGGGCGAGGGCCGCCGCCTGACGCCAGGCGGCCTCCGAACCGACGGCATCGCCGCCGGCGGCGCGCGCGCGGGCCAGCCCGGTGAGCGCTTCGAGCGACCGCGGCGTCACCGCGAGGGCGCTGGCGAAGCTTTGCGCCGCATCCGCCGACTGCCCGAGGGCGGCCTCGGCGCGGCCGCGCCTGAGCAATGCCGGCGCGTCGTGCGGGTGGCGCCTGAGGTCGTCGTCGAGGATGCGCAGCGCCGTCGCCGGCGAGCCCGCCGACATGGTCGCATCGGCGAGGCGCAGCTCCAGCGCGTCGGGATTGGCCGCGAGGTCCGCGCCGGACCGACCCGTACCGCTGCAGGCCGGCACGGCCAGTGCAAGGCACAGGGCCGTCGCGCGCGCGGCGGCGGCGGTTCGTGGGGACATGGTTTTCATGAACGGTTCTCGCAAACGGGAGGGGTCCGCCGTCATCGCCCTGACAGCTTCTCGATGATCGCCAGGACCGCGGGGCCGGCCACCACGAGGAACACGCAAGGCAGGATGAACAGGATCATCGGCAACGTCATGAGCACCGGCAAGCGCGCCGCGCGGGCTTCGAAGCGAGTCAGCGCCTCGCCGCGCAGCTCGGCGGCGAGCGAGCGCAGGGCCTGGCTCAGCGGCGTGCCGTATTGCAGCGCCTGGGCCAAGGTGCCGGCCAGGCGCTGCAGGCTGACCAGCCCCGTTCGGCGGCCCATGTTGATTAGCGCCGTGCGTCGATCAGCCAGGATGCGGAGCTCGTTGTGGGTCAGCGCGAGCTCGACCGCGCAATGCGGGCTGCTGACGCGGATCTCAGCGGCGACCCGTTCCATGCCCTGTTCCAGCGCCAGCCCGGCCTCGGCGCAGATCACCAGCAGGTCGAGGGCGTCGGGCATCGCCCGCTCGACCGCTGCGAGGTGGCGCGCGCGAACGCTGCGCAGCAGCACGTCCGGTGCCATGAGCCCGGCGATGGCGGCCGCGGCGAGCAGGATCCGCGTCCATAGCGGGGGCAAGCCCGCGTTCCGCAGCAGCACGAACGCCAGGGTGGGCAGCCCAGCCAGCAGCAGCGCCTTGGCGCCCACGAAGATCGGCAGCGCGCGGCCGCCGTGCAGGCCGGCCGACGCCAGCGTCGCGTTTAGGTCGGCGATCGCCTTGGGCGACAACAGGCCGCTGCGCGTCAGCAGCGTTCCGATGACGCCAACCGCGCGCGACAGCGGCGATGCCGGCTCGGCAACGCCGGAGGGGGTTCCGATCGGCGCGTAGGCGTCGCGGACATGGGCGAGCTTGCGTTGCAAACGCGACTCGCGGCGCAGCGGCGCCCACGCGATGGCGGCCAGCAAACCGAGGAGCAGCAGCAACAGCGCCAACGAGGCCGGCAGCGGCGCGCCGGCGGGCAGCCGCGCGGCGAGATAGGCGATCATCGCAGGCTGCGCTTGATCATGAAGCGCATCACGCCGCCGGCCGTGCCCAGCATGCCGATGGCCGCGAACAGCACCCGATTGCCGCGCGGCGTCTCGAACAGCGGCCGGATGTAACCATAGTTCAGCACGCACAGCGCAAGGCCCGTGACCACCGGGAGTGCTGCCAGGACGTACGCGCTGGTGCGGGCTTCCGACGCCAGCGCCACGCCGCGCAGCCGGAGCGCGACCCGCTTGCGGATCACGTCGGCGAGGTTGTCGAGCGTCTCGGCGAGGCTTCCGCCGGTCTGCGCCTGCAGCGTCAAGGCAACGGTGAAGAACGCGTATTCGGCGACGCCGGTGCGCGCGGCGGCGTCGCGCAAGGCGTCCTCGAGCCGGATGCCGATGGCCATCTGATCGGCCACGCGCCTGAACTGCCCGGCGGTCGGCTGCAGGCTTTCGCGCGCCACCACGCGCAGCGCCTCGTGCAGCGGGATGCCGGCGCGCACCGAGCGCACGATCATCGAGAGCACATCGGGAAACTGCCGGTACAGCCGGTCGGCATGGCGGCCGTGCAGGGTGCGGAACAGCACCTGGCTGCAACCGATCCAGACCAGCGGCAAGGCGAGGTCGAGCGAGACGCCGAGCACGCGACCGAGCGACCGCTCGATCGCCACCGCGGGGATCGCCATCAGCAATAGGAGGAGCGGGATGCGCAGCGGATAGGCGTCGTCGCGGTCGAGCTTGAAGCCGCACACCCGCGCGAGCCTGGCCTGGGAGGCGGCCAGCAGGGCGGAGCCGCCGAACTGCTCGGACCGCGACCGTCCGGGCGCCCGCGCCGGGGCGAGCGGCGTGACCCGCTCGGCGATGCGCAGCGCCAGGCGGCGGTTGCGCCCGTCATGCGCCAGCACGACGGCGGCGCCGCCCAGCAGCAGGACCGCGACCCCTGCCCCGGCGGTCAGGACCAACGGCCCCGTCATCGCGGCACCGCCTCGTCCATCACCGCTTCCCAGGCGCGGTCGAGGCCGAAGTAGCGCAGCCGCTCGTGAAAGCTCGGCACCGAGCGCGAGGCGCGCCAGCGGCCCACCAGCCGGCCGTCCATGTCCTCGCCCTCGTGCTCGAACGAGAAGATGTCGTGCAACGTCATCACCTCGCCCTCGAGGCCGACGAGTTCGGTCAGCTGCACCACGCGGCGGCCGCCGTCGCGCTGGCGCTCGACCTGGACGATGACGTCAACCGCGCTCAGCACCTGCGATTTGATGGCGCGCGAGGGCAGGCCCATGTTGCCCATCTGCACCATGTTCTCGATGCGCGTCAGGGCGTCGCGCGTGTTGTTGGCGTGGATCGTCGACATGCTGCCGTCATGCCCGGTGTTCATCGCCTGCAGCATGTCGAACGCCTCCGACCCGCGCACCTCGCCCACGATGATGCGGTCGGGCCGCATGCGCAGCGCGTTGCGGATCAGGTCGCGCTGGGTGATCTCGCCGCGCCCCTCGATGTTGGGCGGCCGGGTTTCCAGCCGCACCACGTGCGGCTGCTGCAGCTGCAGCTCGGCGGCGTCCTCGACGGTGACGACGCGCTCGCCATGATCGATCATCCGCGAGATCGCGTTCAGCAGGGTGGTCTTGCCGGAGCCGGTGCCGCCCGAGATGATGATGTTGAGCCGCGCGCGTCCCATGATGTCGAGCGCGCGGCCGAGCTCGGCCGACAGCGAGCCGAAGCCGACCAGCTTGGGGATGTCGATCTGCCGGCGGGAGAACTTTCGGATCGACAGGTAGGGGCCGTCCAGCGCCAGCGGCGGGAACACGATGTTGACGCGGCTGCCGTCGGCGAGGCGGGCATCCACCATCGGGCTGCTCTCGTCGATGCGCCGGCCGATCCGCGCGGCGATGCGCTGGGAGATGTTGGCGAGGTGGGAGCGGTCGCGGAAGCGCACGTTGGTTTGGGTGACCTTGCCGCGGCGCTCCACGAACACGCGCTCGGGGCCGTTCACCATGATGTCGGTCACCGCATCGTCTTCCAGCAGCGGCTCGAGCGGGCCGAGGCCCAGCATGTCGTCGACCAGGTCCTGCGACAGGCGGCGCTGCTCGCGCGCGTTCAGCTGGATGCGCTGCTCGGTGGCGATATCGGCGACCAGGCGCTCCACCTCGACGGCAAGCCGCTCGGGCGTCATGCCGGCGACAACGCTCGGATCGAGGCGGGCGAGGCAGAGGGTGCGCAACTCGGCGCCGACGCCGATGCCCGCGCCTGGCGCGGGCGGCGGTTCGGGGACGGCGACCGGATGAGCGACGACGTCGGGCGTCGGCGTCGGCGGCGTGGCCTCCGGCTTGCCGATCCGGCGGCCGAACACCGGCGCGTCGCTCACCGGCGGCTCCAGAAGCCGCGCCGTCGGCCGGCCTCGGCGGCGCTGACCGAGCCGGCGCGGAACGCCAAGCTCTGCATGGCGCGGGCGAAGGCGCGGTGACGCGCGGCGGCCGGCTCGCCGAGATTGGCCGCCTCGCGCAGCACGCCTCCGAGATGGGGAATGACGAGGTCGGGCTTGCGGCCGATCGCCCCCTCGAACTGCGACACGCTCAGGCTGCCTTTCAGGCCGGCCATGTTCAGCACCAGCAGCGGCGCGCCCGTCACGTTCGGCGATTGCGGCGTCGCGAGATAGCGCAGCGCGTCGCGCGCCCCGGCGACGGACGGCTCGGTCACCAGCACGCGCTGATGCGCGGCCTCGAACATCTCGCGGCCGATCAGGCTGCCCGGGAACGGCGCGTCGCAGATCAGGAACTTGTAGCGCCGGCGCAAGATCTCCAGCACGCGCGGCAGGGCGCCGTTCGCGAGGGGCGGCGCGTCGGCCAGCTTGCCTTCGCCCGACAGCACGAACAGGCGCTCTCCCACTGCTTGCGCGGTGCGGTCGATGAACAGTTCGTCCACCCGGTCGGGGTTCTCGAGCGCGACGCGCAGCCCCGGGCGCGGCTTGACCGACAGCAGCATCGCCGCCGCGCCGCCGTAGAGGTCGCCGTCGAGCAGCAGGGTATGCCGGCGCGCCCGCTCGGCGAGATACCAGGCGAGGTTGGCCGCGACCGTGGTGGCGCCGACGCCGCCGTGCACGCCGGTGACGGTGACGACGCGGCCGCCGCTGAGCAGCCGCGCGCCGGGGTTCTGCCGGGTGATGATCGGGCCGAAATGCTGCGCCACCATCTCCCGGGTGAGCGGCTTGAACAGGTATTCCAGCACGCCGAGCCCGTGCGTCAGGCCGCGGTACAGTGTCAGGTCCTCGCGGTCGCCGATCGCAAGCACGCGGACGTCGGGTTCCACCAACTGCGACAATTCGGTCAACGCGGTGAGCGGCTGCGCATGGCCGCTGATGTCGACCAGCAGGACGTGCGGCGAGGGATTGCGCTGCAGGGTGCGCGCGGCGTCCTCGAGGCCGCCGCGACGGATCTCCGCCCCGTCGGCGAGCTCGGCGGTCAGCGCGTCGCGCAGCACCGCCTCGGTTTCCGCGTCGGTCGCGAAGGCGAGCATGGCCGCGCGGTTCGGGCGGGCGCTCTCGGGGCCGCGCTCCGGATCGGCCTTGACGGCGGCTGGGTCGCTCATGGGCCGAGGGCCGCGGGCGCGGCGGCGGGCGCGCCGTCGCCCGGCGCTTGCTGCAGCCCGGAGTCCGTGGCGCGCACCCCGGATATGGAGGAGGCGGGCAACGGCTTGACCTTGTCGGCGCGCAGCCGGGCGACGGCGACGCCGGCCAGGTCGCCGCTCGGCACGGCGCCGCCCTGGCCGAAATCGAGGTCGCGCGGGTCGGCCACCATCGCGCGGAGATTGGCCGCGTTGGCCCCGAGCGGGTGCCATTGGCCGGGCCGCTGGTAGGGGTCGATCTCCGCACAGCCGGCGAGGCCGAGCGCCAGTAGCAGGACGCCCTTCAACATGCGCATAGGGATTGTCCTCACCGGGCGGTGCTCATGGGCAGGGTGCTCATGGGGCGATGAAGCCGGCGTCGAGGGGGATGTGCGCCATCGGCGGGCCGGCGTTGCCGCGGGCGCGCTGGCGGTTGTAGACGAGGCGGTCGAGATCGTTGGAAAGCACCAGGTCGCGCGTCGGCGTGATCAGCGTGGAGGGGTTGCTGACGCCGCGCACGAGATAGGGCGTCACCACGATCACGAGCTCGGTCTGCCCGCGCTGGAACGCGGTGGAGCGGAACAGCGGACCGAGCACCGGCAGCTCGCCGAGGAACGGCAGGCCGCGGGCGTTCTGCGTCGAGTTGTCCGACAGCAGGCCGGCGATGGCGAAGCTCTGCCCGCTGCCGAGCTCGACCGTGGTGTCGGCGCGGCGCACCGTCAGCGCCGGGATGTTGAGGGTGAGGTTGCCGTTGGAGATGGCGACGGCACCCTGGGTGGTCAGTTCGCTCACCTCGGGGCGCACCTTCAGGCTGATGCGGTTGCCGGCGAGCACGGTGGGCACGAAGGCGAGCGACACGCCGTACTGCTTGTAATCGACGCTGATGGTGTTGTTCTGCTGGGCGATCGGGATCGGGTACTCGCCGCCGGCGAGGAAGCTGGCGGTCTCCCCGCTCTGCGCGGTCAGGTTGGGTTCGGCCAGGATGACCGCGAGCTGGTTTTGCGCGAGCGCGTCGATGATCGCGTTCACGCTGCCGTTCTTGCCATTGTAGCCGAGCAGGAACTGGTCGGGCAGGTTGGTGGCCTCGGCGACGCGGTCGATGATGGAGAGGCCGGTGAAGAAACCGCCGGCGTTCGCCACCGCGGCACCCCAGTTGATGCCGAGCTCGCGCGTCACGGTGCGCTGCACCTCGACCACGCGGACCTGCAGGTTGACGGTCAGCGGCGTGTCGACTGTTAGGCGGTTGTCGACGCCCTGGCCGGGGCCGAGATACGGCCGCAACGCGGAGAGGATGCGTTCGACGTCGGCCGGGGTGTCGGCGTGGCCGGTGACGGTGTAGCCGCCCGGCGTCGCCTTGATATCGACGCCGGGAAAATGCAGTCCGAACCGCACGATGCCGGCCACCTCGCCCGAGCCGAAGGAGGAGGGCCTGACCGTCACGTCGATCTGCGCCACCGGCGTGCCGCCCTCTCCGATCGCCGCGATGGTGGTGCGGCCGGGGGCGACGCCGAAGACGAACAGGCTGGTGGGGCTGGCGGGTCGCACCTCGGCGACTTTCGGGTCGGCGGCGAACAGGCTGGTCGCCGGCTGCGCCAGCGTCACGACGCGCCCGGCACCCACGTTCAGGGTGATGGCCATGCGGCCGGTATTGGCAAGGCCGGTGCTGGCCAGGCCGGTGCTGGCGACGGGGGTGACGTGGGCTTGTGCGGACGTAACCGGTGGTGCCGCGGCCCGCAGCGCCGCCTCTTCCGCGGCCAGCGGCGAGGCCGGCGCGGTCGGTTGCGCCATCGCGGCCGACCCGGCGGCGGCGGCGAGCGACAGGCTCAGTCCTAACCGGGCCAGGGTGGCCGCATGGGTCAGGCGGGAAAGCAGCACGCAGGGCATCTTCCGTTTCCGATTTTCGGAACGGGGCGATTGCAGCACGCAAAGGTTTAGAACTTGTAAGCTTCGACCGGCTTGCTGCCCTGGAACAGCCGGACTTCCGTGCTGTGCGCGCGGCTGTCCGGGCCGAGGGCGCGCGACACGTCGCCGCCCCAGACCGGGGTGGCGCCGGCCGGCACGGGGATGGCGGCGACGGCCGAGCCGGGCGCGACCGCCAGCGCGGGCGCCGGCGCGGCGGCTGGCATGGCGGGGTGTTGCGCGGTCGCTTCCATCGCGTCGGGCTGGGCGGCGCGCAACACTACCTGCAGCTTGCCCAGGCGCGTGGCCACCGCGATGCGCGCGGCGTTCTGCGGCGTCACCTCGAGCGTGATGGTGCGCGAGGCGGGCGCGCGGCCCTCGAGCAGCCCGCCCGCTTGGCCGCCCTGGATCATCTGCTGATCGACCGCGATCACCCGCACGTCGCCGAGCACGGTTTCCCCGGCAATCCGGTGGCCCGGCGACTGGTCCATGCCCTCGATCGTCTGGGTGAGGATCAGGTCGACGCGGTCGCCGGGCCAAATCAGGCCCGCCTCGCCCGACACCGCGTCCACCTCGACCGACACCGCGCGGGTGCCGGCTTGCAACACCGCGGCCAAGAAGCCGCGGTCGCCCGGGCGCAGCACGTCATCGGCCGTGATCGGCTGACGCTCGTCCAGCGTGCGCCGCACCATCGCGCCGACCAGCGCGTTGCGCGCCTCCGGCGTGTCCCGGTGCGCGCCGGCGGAAACCTGGTCGGCGGGCATCTCGCGTACCGCGAGGTCGCCAGGCTGGAGCAGGCTGCCGGCGCGCAGCGGATGAGCAGCGGCGATCAGCGCGACCGTCGCAGCCACCGCCGGAACGGGGGCCCCCGCCGGCTGCAGGCCCGCATAGATCACAACGGCGAAGCCCCCGACCATCATGCCGACGATCGCGATGACGAGGAGGCGCAGCATCGCGTTCAAGCTCCTTGCAGCAGGACGAACAGCGTTCCCGCGGCGATCGCCACGGCGTAGGGCAGCGGACCGTGCCGCCGCAGCCGCCACCGCTCGCAGCGCAACAGCCGGGCGGGAACAGTGCGCGGCCGGCCGGGAACGGGCCGCGCGAACAAGCGACCGCCCGGCAGGTAGGGCAGGCAAAGCAGGCCACCGGCCAGGACCGTCGCCAGTAGCATTGTGGGAACGTCGCCTGGAGTAACAAGCATTCCGGTCGCGGCCAGCAGCTTGGCGTCAGCGCCTCCCATGTAGCCGCGCAGCCAAAGGATTGCCGACAGCCCAAGCAAGAGCGCCGATACACCGATCGAGGGCAGGAAGCGGTGCTGGATCAGAGCCAGCCATAGGCCGCAGACGGCTATAATGCCCGTCAAGGCATTTGGCACGGTTCGAACAGCGAGGTCATGTAGTGCCGCGACCGCCAGAAGGACGGCTGCCGACGCGCAGACCAACATGCTCCAGTTCATCATAAGGGCTCCTGCCGAGCCCCCAAGCGGCCTGCGATCAAACGGATGAATGTTCGACAGAGCCGGGGCGCGCTGCGACCGGAAGCCTCAATTGCGTTCCGGCCGTCAGCTTGGCTCGCCCGTCGATTACTGCGACTTCGCCGAGGAGATTGTCGTTGCAATGCTATGGAAGGTCTTGCTGAGGTCAGTGCCTACGGCAGTCACGCCACCAACAATAACGACGCCGATCAGAGCGGCAATCAGACCGTATTCAAGCGCGGTCACGGCCTTGCGGTCGCGACGAAGGTTCGAGGCGAGTTGGTAGATTAGAGCAAACATCGAGCAAAATCCTCCTGAAAGCGGAGCCGACCCCCTGCCCGGCTGCGATGATCGATTCGAGCCTCGACGAACGCGTGTGGTCACATGGCAGTCCGTAGAACCAAGGCCGTGCGGAGCAGTTCGTCTCCACAACCACAGATTGCCTCGCACGCAAGTCTCACGTCAAGTAGTATTTCTCAATTAAGACGCAATTTACTTCTGAGCGAGCTTTTCGGCGTTGACGAGCCCGAGGGCGGCGCGCAGCCTGAGAGGCAGCGTCCGGGAGGTGTAGACCGGAATGCCGACCACCTCCGCAGTGATGCGGATCACGTGCGGGTCGGATCCCAGCGAAGGCTGCGCGCTTACTAACCCGTGCCATGCCCGCAGCACCTTGGCGCGGTAGTCGCCGCCCAACGTCGGGTCCTCGGAATGGTACGCGCCGATCGCCGCCGCCCAACTGCCGCTGCGCTCGAATAGGCTGCGCAGGAAGTGTCCGGCGTAGTCGGCGTTGACGTCGGGGTCGAAGCCCTGGGCGACGCTCGCGAACGCCGCCGGGTGGTAGTGCAAGTTGACCTGGAAGCAGCCCACGTCGATGGACCCAATCCCGCGCCCGCGCAGGAAATCGACGACCACGCCGGCTTCGGCGGCAGTGTTGAACACGTACGCCGCCCCGGCGACGTTGGCGCTCCACGGCCAGGGCTGCACCTGACCGGTCGCGCCGTCGCTTCGCCCGCTCTCGACCTGCCCGATGGCGAGCAGCAAATTCGAAGGAAGGCTCCAGCGGCGCTCGGCGGCGGCGGCGGCGCGCAGGCAAGTTTCTGACGGACCGGCCCAACTCGATCCGCACGCAATAAGCTGCGCCGCCAGCAAGCCCGCGAAGATGCCGCGCCGCATGTAACCCCAGTGCCGTATCGCGCGCAGGGAAGCAGGTCTTCCTTTCCATTTGGCAAACACCGCGGCGAAGACGATCACGCAGACACCCGAAAAAACCTCGCAGCCAGCTACTTCTGATTTTGGATTCTGTCGTGAAATCTAGTATAAGTTGTCATGACGACGTGAGACGCGTCTCACACAGCCTGCCGCCGGCGGGGAACGGGAGCGAACGCAATGCCGCAAATGCCCGACGGGCCGCTGGACCTCGCCACGTCCAAGCAGGACCAGGGCGCCGAACCGTCTATCGTCGACCGCCGTCGCCCCGGCCGGATGCACAATGTCAGCAGCCACCTTATTCCCCTGCTACGACGATCGCCGTTGCCCGAGCATGACAGGGAAGAGGAGCCGGACGGGTTGCGTCCGGCGACCGGGATCGCGCTGAGCACGATTATCGGGTTCGCCATATGGTTGGGTTTCATACTCGCGTTCAACTACTTCTTCGCTTCCTGAAGGCAACACGGCCGGCGAAGCGGTCGAATTCGCGGAACCGTGCCGGCTCGATCTGAGCGGCGCGATATCCGCGCCCAGATTTGAAGCGAAACTCATTCTTGATCCGTGTAGCATTCCGCCGAACACGGAGTTCACGACATGCTGCAGCAACCGTACGCCTGGCGCCTCATCCTGCTTGCAACCTTGGCGGGTTCGCCGGCCGCGGCCCAGACGCCTACGCCTACGCCGACCCCGGCGCCCACGCCCAATCCGGCAGCTGCAGCGCCCAACCCGGCCCCCGCCCCCAACCCGGCCCCCGCTGCCGCGACGGCGCCTGCGGCGAAGGCGCCCGACTCGCTCGCCATCCTGTTCGATTCTGGCAGCGCCGCCATTCGCCCCGGCGAGGAGAAAACGCTCGACCAGGCATCCCGGCTGTTCCGAGACGGCAAGCCGATCGTGATGGTGGTGAGCGGGGCCACGGACTCCGTGGGTTCTGCGAACGCGAACCTCAGGCTTTCCGAACTCCGCGCCAACGTCGTGCTGCGGGAGCTGGTCGCGCGCGGCATCCCGGTCGACCACTTCCAGATTGTCGGCAAGGGCGAGACCGACCCGGCCGTGCCAACCCAGAAAGGCACGGCGGAGCCGCGAAACCGCCGGGTCGAGATCACGTGGCGCTAAAGCCGGCCGGCGCCGCCTGCGTCGCGGCCTTGTTCCTGCTCACGCTCCCGGTCACCCGGTCCGTGGCGCAGTCGGCGGCACGCGACCAGCTCGAGGCCGCGGCGCGGTCCGGACAGGCGCAGTCCGCGTACGAACTCGGTCTCGACTACGATCTCGGCTCGAACGGCCCGGAGGATACTTCCGCCGCCCTGCGCTGGTATCGCCGTGCGGCCGACGCCGGGCTGCCCGCCGCCGAATTCAATGTCGCCGTCATGTTCGATGCCGGCCGCGGCACCGACCGCGATCCCGCCGCCGCAGCGCTCTGGTACGCGAGAGCCGCCGCGCATGGGCATGATCGGGCGGCCTACGATCTCGGGCAGCTCTACGCCGCCGGCGACGGCACCCCACGAAACCCCGCGGCCGCGGCGGCCTGGTTCGGCAACGCGGCGGCGCTCCCGGCGGCGGCGCGGAAACTGGCTGCGCTGAAAGCGGCGGCCGATCCAACTTCCGGCGCCGTGCGCAACGTCGCCCTGGTCGCGCCAACTCCGGCCAATCCGGCCGACGGCGGCACCTTGATCCGACGGGACGAGCCAGCCCAGGCGGAGCTTGTCTGGATCGCGCCGGCGCAGCCCGCGCCGGTCCGATTTTTCGTCGAAATGGTCGCCCTAGGGCACGGCCCGACGCATCGGCTTTTCGCCGGCTTCACCGATGTGACGGCCGTGCTGGCGTGGCTTGAGGATGGGGTCGGGTCCTATGCGTGGCGCGTCTCCGCGGTCGACGCATCCGGCGGCCGTTACGCCGCCAGTTCCTGGGCCCGATTCGTGACGGGTCCTGCCCCGACGGGCGGCTGAGGCGCATGAGCGCGGCCGTGGCCGGCCGGCGCCATCCCGGCCAGGGCGAGGCGGTCGAGGCGGGCCATGTGCGCTCGCCGGCCGAGATCCGCACCGTCATTCTCTCGGCCTGGTCGACCGGCTCCGGCATCGTGGCGGTGACCGGGACGGCCGGCTCGGGCCGGACCGCGTTGTTGGAGCATCTAGCCACCAGCCTCGGCCAGACAGGCCAAGCGGTGCATTTTGCCCGCCGAGGCGATCGTGCCGTCCTGCCGGCCGGCGCCGGCATCCTGTTAGTCGATGAAGCGGACCGGATGCCCGATCATCTGCTTCGCCGCTTGTTCGAGCACGCCGGGTTGTTCTGCGTCCTCGCCGGCCGACCCGAGTTCGCCGATCGGCTTCGGTCGATCGGCCTGACCGCACCGATCGTGGCTCTCGGGGGCGCCCCGGCCGCCGATCCGCCGTCGCCCTTCCTCTGGCTTCGCCGGCAGCCGATGGCGGCCGGCGCAATCGCGCTCTGCGCGCTGGCCGCTCTCGCGTCGGCTTGGGTCCTGCTCCGGCCGGTTCAAGCGCCCACACCGCCGCCGCCTCGCATTGCGACCGCCGCGCCAAGCCCGCTCCCCTTGCAAGCGCCGGCTTCTGCTCCGCTTCCGCCTGCGCCGCCCGTCTCGGCCGCGCCGCCTGCCCCGCCCATCGCAGCCGCTGCGCCCGGCGAACCGCCGCCGGTCGAGGCGCTCCCGGCGGGGCCGCCTACGTCAGCACCGGTGACGGCAACGGACGAATTGCCGGCGGCGGCGATCCCCACCGTCGGCCTCAGCTACAACGCCGGTGACGTGGTGGCCGCCGTGCTGGCCAGGGAAGCAACCGAGCGGCTGCGCCACGCCGGCATCGCGAGCAGCGATCCGGTCCCGGCTGCCCGCACCGAACGGTCGGTGATCCGCTATTATTTCGCGCAGGATCGCGACATCGCGCAGGCGACGCGAAGCCGCACGGGTGATCCGCTCGCCGGCCTGCCCGTCGAGCTTGCACGCCCCGGCGCGTCCACTTGCCCGGGACAGATCGACATCATCCTAGGTGATGGACGGAGTGGCTCGCCCGCGCCGGGTTACGATACGATCGTTCGTGCCCGTCGGCTTTCAGGCGCGGAGCTCCGCTGAGAGGTCGTCACCGTCAGGAGACGGCGCGCAGCGGCGGCGTCGTTCGCGTGGCAGGCGCCCGAGCCAAGTCCGGCCCCTCGTGCGCAATCAGCCAGTCGAGGCTCACGCCGGTCTTACGATGCAGCACTACGAGCACCGACATGGGCGGCTCGCGCAAGCCCTGCTCGAACGCCTCGAACTCGGGCGGCGAGATCGCCAGCATCTGAGCGAACTCGGTGGCGCTCAGATCCGGCAGGTCGATGGCCCCGGCATAGGCAAGTCGCAGGGCCTGCAGTCTGCGGCCGAACGCGGCCAGCTCGGAGCTGCTACTGTGCATAGAACGTGATCCCGCGACGAAATAGTGCGATGGAATGCGTTGACCAGAACGAAACCATGACAAACCGCAACCGGCGGGACAAGCGTAATCGAATTCACGCCCGTTGCGCCTCGCACGCGGACCCGGTGCAGGAGGGTCGACCGTCGCTCAGCAGCCGCCCCGCATCTCGCTCAAGCACCCGTCGAGTGCGCGGCCCAGCCGTGCCGCCATGTCGTCGAGCTCGGCCTCGGTGATGATCAGCGGCGGCGAGAAGGCGATGCGGTCGCCGATGAACCGGGTGATCAGCCCGTGCCGGCGCGCATGCCGGTCCACCATCGCGCCGACCTTTGCGGCGGGCTCGAACGGCTTGCGCGAAGCCTTGTCGGCGACCAGTTCGATGCCGCAGAGCAGCCCGACGCCGCGCACCTCGCCGACCATCGGATGGTCCGCGAAGCCGGCCAGCAGGTGCTGCATATACGGTCCTACCGCCCCGACATGCCCCAGCATGTCCATCTCGTCGTAGATGCGGAGGGTTTCCAGCGCGACGGCGGTGGTCACGGGATGGCCGGCGTAGGTGAAGCCGTGCGCGAAATTGCCGAGCTTGCGGCTCTCGTCGAGCATGGCCTGGAACACGCGTTCGTTCACCAGCAGGGCCGAGATCGGCTGCATCCCGGCCGATAGCGCCTTGGCGCTGGAGATCATGTCGGGTGCCAGATCGTAGGTCTGCGAGCCCCACATGTTGCCGGTGCGGCCGAAGCCGCAGATCACCTCGTCGGCGATGAACAGCATGTCGTGCCGGCGCACCACTGCCTGCATCTTCTCCCAGTAGCTGCGCGGCGGCGTCAGCCCGCCGCCGGCCCCCATCACCGGCTCGGCGATGAACGCGGCGCAGGTTTCCGGCCCCTCGGCGACGATAAGCGCGTCGAGCGCCTCGGCCATCCGGGTCGCGAACTGCTCCTCAGTCTCGCCGTCGCGATGGTGGCGGTAGTAGTGCGGGTATTCCGTGTGCAGGAAGCCCGGGAACGGAAGGCCGAAATCGGCGTGCATGTCGGGCTTGCCGGACGCGCTGATCGAGGCGGCGGTGCTGCCGTGATACGCCATGCGGCGGCCGATGATCTTGCGTTTCTCCGGCTTGCCGATCGCCGCGTGGTAGTACCAGACGAGCTTGATCGCGGTGTCGTTCGCCTCCGAGCCGGAGCATTGGAACAGCACCTTGGACATCGGCACCGGCGCGATGCTGAGTAACTTTTCAGCAAGTTCGACGCCGGGCTCGTTCGTGGTGTGCCGGTAGAAATGATAGTAGCCGAGCCGCCGCATCTGCTCGTAGGCGACGCGCGCGAGACGCTCGTTGGCGTAGCCGAGCGAGGCGCACCACAGGCCGGCCGCGGCGTCGAGGAAACGGGCGCCGTTGTCGTCGTACACGTAGATGCCCTCGCCGCGGCCGACCACCATCGGCCCCTGTTCGAGGTGCAGGGCCAGGTTGGTTTGCGGGTGCACGACCGAGGCGATGTCGCGCGCCTGGATGGAGTTGAAAGCCACGTTCATGGACGGTCTCCTGTCTCAAACCTCGGTTCCATCATGCGCGGGCTTGACCCGCGCATCAGCTCGCCGCGCCCATATCGGTACGGGCGGCAGCCGATTGCCGGGTCAAGCCCGGCAATGACGGGTTAAAGCAAGTCTCACGCGCCGTACTCGCGTTGCGCGGCGCTTTCGCTCACGTAGCCATCCCGCACATCGGCGGCGAGCGACATGCGATCGCGTTCGGACGGTCGGCCGTAGCCGCCCGAACCGGGCGCTTCAAGCACCACGCGCGAGCCCGCCGGGGCGATGAAGCCGCCCTTGCTGTTGAGCCGCCGCGTGGTGCCGTCGGGCAATTCCAGGCTGATCCGCGCCGGGCCGCCCGCGTGCCCGCCGGCGAGGCCGAACGGCGGCGTGACGCTGCGCTCGCAGCAAACGGCGGCGTGGGCGTCGCGCTCCAGCACCCGCCAAACCCGGCGCACGCCGAGGCCGCCGCGCCACGTCCCTGCCCCGCCGCTGTCCGGCACCAGCGCGTATTCCTCCACGCGCAGCGGAAAACTTATCTCGATGATCTCGATCGGCGTGTTGGACATGTTGGTGACCGTGCTCGCCACCGCATTGATGCCCTCCTTCGCGGGGCGCGCGCCGAAGCCGCCCTTGACGCTTTCGTAGCTGACGTAACGTTCGCCGGTGCGATAATCGACGCCGCCGAACGTCATCACCGCGGAGGTGCCCTGCGAGCCGGCCATCACGTTGCCCGGTGTGATGCGCGCCATGGCGGCGAACAGCATCTCGGCGACCCGATGCGACATCTCGTGATTGGCGTAGACCACAGGCGCCGGCAGTTGCGCGTTCACCACCGAACCGGGGGGCGCCGTTACCGTCACCGGCCGCCAACAGCCGGAATTGGGCGGGATCAAGCTGCGCGGATCGGCGATCATCTTGAGGGCGCAGAACACGCCGGAGGCCGTCACCGTCAGCGGCGCGTTCATCGGGCCCGCCACTTGCGGGTCGGAGCCGGCGAAGTCCACCGTGATCGTCTCGCCGTGCTTGATGACACGCAGCCGAACCCGGAAGGTCTCGTCCGTTACGGCACCCTCGGCGATCACGCCGTCGCCGTCGAGCACGTCCTCGAACTCGGCCTCGCCGTCCGGCAGCGCGGCGAGTGCGGCGCGCATCATGGTCTCCGAGTAGTCGAGCACCTCCTGCATGATGCGCAGCAGTTCCTCGATGCCGTACTTGCGCGCCAGGGCCTCGAGCCGTTGTCCCGCGCGCCAGCAGGCGGAGACCTGCGCGCGCAGGTCGCCCTGTCGTTCGGACGGCGTGCGGACGTTGGCGAAGATGATCGCCTCGATCCCCGGATCGGGTTTTCCCCCGCGATACAGCCGGACCGGCGGTAGCCGCAGGCCCTCGCCGTAGATCTCCGTCACCGCGCCGTAGCTGCCCGGCGTGGCGCTGCCGATGTCGGGCCAGTGCGCGCGGACGCAGCCGAAGCCGAGCAGGGTGTCGCCGACGAACGCGGGCGCCACCACGTTCACGTCCGGCAGGTGCGACCCGCCCTGGTAGGGATCGTTGTGGATGAACACGTCGCCGGGCGCCACGTCGGGGAACGCACGCACCACCGCGCGCACCGCGTCGGGCATCGAGCCGAGATGGATCGGCAGGTCCGGCCCCTGCGCCACCATGTCGCCGCGCGCGTCGAAGATGCCGCACGAGTAGTCACCCGCCACCTTGAGCAGCGGCGAATACGCAGTCTTGGCGAGGACGATCTTCATCTCCTCGGCGGCGGCGTAGAGCGCGTTCTTGACCACCTCGAAGCGGGCGGGATCGGTGCGCAGCCGGACGGAGCTGGTGTCGGGCACGATCAGGACCTCCGCATCCGGATGAAGCCGCACGCGTCGATCGCGGCCTGCCAGCCGGGCGGCAGCACCACGGTCGAGTCCATCGCCTCGACGATGGCAGGGCCGTGCAAAGCCGTTCCCGGCACCAGACCTTCGCGCCAATGCACGGGACAGGCGGCGAAGCCGGTCTCGGGGAACCATACGGCGCGCTCGCGCACCTGCGCCCGGGACGCGTCCGCGTGCTGCGTGAGCGTAATGCCGGGCAGCCGGCCGAACGCGGTCAGGCGCAGGTTGACGAGTTGCACCGCCTCAGCCTCGTTGGCATGGCCGTAGGTCTGTGCGTGCTTGGCGTGGAACGCGACGGCCGCCGCGTCGAGCGACGCGCGCGTGACCGCGCCGGGCGGGATCGGCACCGTCAGCTCGTAGGCCTGCCGCCGGTAGCGCACGTCGGCGGACCGCAGCAGTTCGCGACGGGACGCGGGCACGCCCGCCGCCTCGAGCATGGCCCCAGCCTCGTGCTCCATCCCGGCCAGCGCGTCGGCGAGGCGTTCGGGGGGCAGGGTCGCGAGGTCGGCATAAAGGGTGCGCGCGTAGTCGCGACGCAGATCGGTCGCGACCAGGCCGAGGGCGGAGAACGCGCCGGGCGCGGGCGGCACGATCACTTCGGGGATCAGCAGTTCGGCGGCGAGGAACGCGGCGTGCACGGGCCCGGCGCCGCCGAACGCGATCAGGGCGAACTCCTGCGGATCGTGCCCGCGTTCCACAGAGACGATCCGCAGCGCTTGCGCCATGTTGGCGTTGACGATTTCGATGATGCGCGACGCGGTCTCGGTCACGTCGAGGCCGAGCGGGACGCCGACCGCCGCGATCGCCGCCTCCGCCGCGGCGAGGTCCACCCGCAGATTGCCGCCAAGCAGCACCTCGCGGTCGAGGTAGCCTAGCACCACGTTGGCGTCCGTCACCGTCGCCTGCGTCCCGCCGCGCCCGTAAGCTGCGGGCCCCGGCACCGCGCCGGCGCTGTGCGGGCCGACCTTCAGCGCGCCGCCCGGGTCCACCCAGGCGACGCTGCCGCCGCCGGCGCTGACTTCGGCGAGGTCGATCACCGGGACGCGGATCGGGTGGCCGGTGCCGTGCAGCCAGCGGTTCGCGTTGCCGGCGCCGCCGACCTCGTATTCGGCCGTGACCGCGACCTCGCCGCCGGCGATCAGGCTCGCCTTGGCGGTAGTGCCGCCCATGTCGAACGAGATCAGATCGCGCAGGCCAAGCTGCCGGCCGGCGAGTGCGGCGGCCACCACGCCGGCGGCGGGGCCGGATTCCACGGCCGCCGCCGGCATGCGCAGCGCCTCAGCGACGTCGAACACCCCGCCGCTCGATCCCATCACGTGCAGCGACGGCAGCCCGAGCGCCGACACAGCGCCCTGCAGCCGCTCCAGGTAGGAGGCGAGCAGCGGGCCGACATAGGCGCAAACGGCCGTCGTGCTGGCGCGCTCGAACTCGCGGATCTCGGGCAGCACCTCGCAGGACAGGAACACGCCGACGCCGGGGAGTGCCGCGCGCATGGCCGCACCCACCCGCCGCTCGTGCGCCTCGTTGAGGAACGAGAACAGGAACGAGACGCCGACGGTCTCCAGCTTCTCCCGCCGGATCGCCTCGATCAGCGCGGGCAGCTCGTCTTCGGCGAGCGGTGTCACGACGGCACCCTGCGCATCCATGCGTTCGGTGATCTCGAAGCGCCAGCGGCGCGGAACCAATACCGCGGGGGCGTCCTGGAACAGGTCGTAGAGGTCGACGCGCGAGGAGCGGCGCAGCTCCAGCAGGTCGCGGAAGCCGCGCGTGTTGACGAAGCCCGCCCTGGCGCCCTTGTGCTCGAGCAGGGCGTTGGTCACCACGGTGGTCGCGTGCGACAGCAGCGCCACCTCGGCCGGCGCGATGCCCTGCGCGGCGAGGCCCTGACGGATACCCTCCACCACGGCCTCGCCGAAATCGTGCGGCGTGGTGAGCAGCTTGGCGACGCCGATGCGCCCGCTCGCCTCGTCCACCTGCGCCACGTCGGTGAAAGTGCCGCCGATGTCGATGCCGATCCGCCAAGCCATTCCATGGTCCCGCGATTGCCGACGCAGTTGAACCCGTGCGGCAGCGAAGCTCAAGCGCCGGATCGCGGTGCGCGTTTACCGGAAACAAACCCGGAACGCCTAAACTCCGTCGCCATGAACGCGATCACCGCCCCCGCCCTTGCCTCGCCCGCCCTTCCCCGCTTGCCGGCCGACGCCGGCGGGGCTGCGCTCCGCCTGTCGGAAGTGCTCGGCGCGCTCAGCTACGCGCTCGACCTGACCGAGGGGCAGCCGCCGGGCCACTGCCTGCGCTGCGGCTGGATCGGCATGCAGATCGGCTTCCAGCTCGGGCTCGGCTCGCTGGCGCTCTCCGACCTGTATTACACGCTGCTGCTCAAGGATGCCGGCTGCAGCAGCAACGCCGCACGGCTGTGGCAGCTGTACGGCGGCGACGAGCGGGTCACCAAGCACGACTATAAAGCCGTCGACTCGCAGAGCCTGACGCAGCTCGGGCTGTTCGTGCTGCGCCATGCCGGCGCCGGCGAGGCGCTGCGGGCGCGCGTGGCACGGGTGCTCGATCTCGCGCGCAACGGCGAGCAGCTGGCGACCGAGCTGATCGCCACGCGCTGCGAGCGGGGTGCCGACATCGTGCGCCGCTTCGGCTTCTCCGAGCGCGTCGCGGCGGGTGTGTTCTCGCTCGACGAGCATTGGAACGGCAAGGGCCGGCCGCAGGGGCTGCGCGGTCAGCGCATTCCGCTCGGCGCGCGGATCGCGCTGCTGGCGCAGGTGGTGGACGTGTTCAACACGGTCGGCGGTCCGATCGCGGCGCTCGCCGAGGCGCGGCGTCGCTGCGGTACCTGGTTCGACCCGCACGTAGTCGAGGCGTTCGCCGTCGCGGCGCGGGCCGACGCGTTCTGGGAGGGGCTTGCCGATCCGGCGATCGACGCGCGGGTTGCAGCACTTGAGCCAACCGCGCACGCGATCCCGGTGGACGAGGACCGGCTCGACGTGGTGGCGGCGGCGTTCGCCGACATCATCGACGCCAAGAGCAGCTACACTGCCGGCCACAGCCGTCGCGTAACGGCGTACGCCGACGCGGTGTCGGCCCGCCTCGGCATGACGCGCCCGCAGCGGCGGTGGCTGCGCCGCGCCGGCATGTTGCACGACATCGGCAAGCTCGGGGTCGGCACCGGCATCCTCGACAAGCCGGGCAAGCTCGACGACGGCGAGTGGGAAGCGATGCGCCGGCACGCCGTGCTCTCGGAGGAGATCCTGGGGCGCATCAGCATTTTCCGAGACCTCGCCCCGGTAGCGGCGGCGCACCACGAGCGGCTCGACGGGCGCGGCTATCCGAAGCGGCTCGGCGATCGGGCGATCGCGCGCGAGACCCGCATCCTCACGGCCGCCGACATCTTCGACGCATTGACCGCCGACCGGCCGTATCGCGCCGCTTTCCCGGTGCCGGACGCGCTTGCGATCATGCGCAAGGATGTCGGAACGGCGCTCGACCCGGACGTCTTCGCCGCCCTTGAAGCCGCCGCACCGGGCTTCGGCCTCGGGGCCTGAGCCGGGTTGCCCGCTTGGTGCCGTAGCCGATACGGTGCCGCTCCGGAGCCGGCGGGGGAACCGGCGATGCCTGGATCGCGACAAGGGACCGAGCCCGCACGGCGCCGCCGGCCAAGGCGGCATCGACCCGGCGCTTGCCGCCGACGCGGCCCGACTCACGCTCGGGAATTTGCTCGCCGCGCAGGCTCGCCTCGTGCACCAGCGCCACGTCAGTGAAAGCGCCGCCGATGCCGATCCGCCACGCCATCCCTTGCCCGCGCCTACGCCGGCAGTTGAGCCTGTGCGCCGGCCAAGCTCGATCTCTCAAGAGCCTGACCTGGTTAGCTCGTGGTCTGTCGAGTGTTCTTAGCTCGTGAAGTATCCGGTCGTTCCGGCGTCCTGGATCGGGGCAGGGCAGTCCTGTATGGAACCCTCCTCCGTCCGGTGCGGTCGACGATCTCACTGCGCAACAAGAGACGAGAACGATCCAAGCAACGCCGCGCGTCTCTGTGGCGGCCGACGTCCAGTTGTAGGCATCAGCAGGTCGGTTTGCTGCTGAACGGGCGGCACGACGAATGGACCGGGAGGCCGGCGAAATCGCAGCTGTTGCAAGATTCAAGCCTATACGTTCTATAGTAGAACAGCAATTTTGGAACATTTCGCTATGACTGACGACCAGGACCGGCCGAGACTGCTCGGCTTCGCCGCCCAAATCGTTTCGGCGCATGTATCGAAGAACGCCGTCTCGGCACAGGAACTTCCGCCGTTAATCGAGCGAGTCTACGAGGCATTGCGCCATGCCGGCTCGGAAACGACCGAGCCGGAGCGGCCCGACCCCGCGGCGCCGATCAAGAAATCCGTGTTCCCGGATTACCTGATCTGCCTCGAGGACGGCAAGAAGCTCAAGATGCTGAAACGACATCTCAAGACGGCGTACAACATGACGCCCGACGACTACCGCAAGCGCTGGCAGCTTCCGCCCGACTACCCGATGGTCGCGCCGAGCTACGCCAAGCACCGCTCGGCGCTCGCCAAGCAGATCGGGCTCGGCAGCCGCCGTGAACCGGTGCAGGAGAGCCCTCCGGACGAGCCCGCGCCCAAGCCGCGGTCGACTCGGGCAAGCACCCGCAAGGGTCCGGTTGCCCGCCGGAAAGCGCGCGCCAGCGCGGCGCCGCCTTCCTGAGAGCTAACGGCGCAGGTTGGTCCGCGCGAGCTCGACAACCTCGTCCGCGCGGCCGTTCAGGACTGCCTTCAGCATGTAGAGCGTGAACCCCTTCGCCATCTCGCCGGTGACCTTGGGCGGCATCGCCAGCTCCATCCGGTTAACGACCGCGTCCACCAGCACGGGCCCTGGGTGGGCAAGCACCTCGGCCAATTTGCCTTCGACGTCGGCCGGGTCATCGATCCGCACGCCCTTGATGCCGATGGCCTCGGCCATGGCGGCGAAGTTCGGATTGACCAGTTCCGTGCCGGTATCCAGGAAACCGGACGATTTCTGCTCCAGCTCGATGAAGCCGAGCGCGCCGTTGTTGAAGACGACGACTTTTACCGGCAGCTTCAGCTGCACCAGGCTCAGCAGATCACCCATCAGCATGGTGAAGCCGCCGTCCCCGGACAGCGAGATGATCTGACGCCCGGGATAGGCCGCCTGCGCGCCGATCGCCTGCGGCATCGCGTTCGCCATGGAGCCGTGCCAGAACGACCCCACCAGACGACGCTTGCCGTTCATTCCAAGATAGCGCGCGGCCCAGACGGTTGGCAGCCCTACGTCGCAGGTGAAGACAGCGTCCTGATCCGCCAGCTCCCCCAGCACGCGGGTTACGTGCTGCGGGTGCAACGTGCCGCCGGGCTGCCCCCTGGCAAGCTCATCGAGACCGCGGCGGGCCTCCTGGTAATGCCTGACAGAAGCGTCGAGATGGGAGCGATCCTGCTTGGCCTTCAATTGCGGCAGCAGCATCGTCAGCGTCGGCACGACGCCGCCGATCAATCCCAACTCCACCGGCGCACGACGCCCGATCGCCTCCGGGCGCAGGTCGACTTGAGCGATCCTCGCCCCCTTCGGATAGAACTGCCGGTACGGGAAGTCGGTCCCGAGCATCAGCAGCGTGTCGCAGGCTTCCATGGTGTAGTAGCCGGACGAGAAGCCGATCAGCCCGGTCATGCCCACGTCGTAGGGGTTGTCCCACTCGACATGCTCCTTGCCGCGCAACGCGTGCACGATCGGCGCCTTGAGAAGCCCAGCCACTTGCAGCAGTTCCGCATGGGCGCCCTCGCAGCCGCCGCCGCACAGCAGGGTCACTCGTCCCGCCTCGTTCAGCACCGCCGCCAGCTGGGCCACGGCGTTCTCCGGCGGCATCACGGTCGGCGGGCCCGGCAGCAGTCCCGTTGCTTTCGGCGCGGGCGCGTCCGCCGCCTGACGAAGCGCCACGTCACCCGGGATCACCAGCACGCAGACGCACCGCTCCGCGACGGCTCGGCGGATCGCGATCTGCAACGCGCGCGGCATCTGCTCGGGCGTGGACACCAGTTCGCAGTAGCTGCTGCATTCGCGAAACAGCTGCTCCGGATGGGTCTCCTGGAAATAGCCGGAGCCGATCTCCGGCGAGGGAATGTGCGCCGCGATGGCGACCACCGGCACGCGGGAGCGATGGCAGTCGAACAGGCCGTTGATCAGGTGCAGGTTGCCGGGCCCGCAGCTCCCGGCGCAAACCGCCAGCTCGCCGGTGACATGCGCGTCGGCGCCGGCGGCGAAGGCCGCCACCTCCTCGTGGCGCAGATGCAGCCACTTGATCCCGCCATGGCGACGCAGCGCGTCGGTGAACCCGTTCAGGCTATCCCCGACCAGGCCGTAGATGCGCCGGACGCCGGCTTCGCTGAGGGTCTCGACCATTTGGTCGGCGACGGTCTTGCTCATGGTGCTCTCCTCGATGCGGCGCGGGCGTGGTCTTCCCGTATCTTACCGGCCCGGCCGATCGCGGTCAGCTCATTGGGCCGTTCAGCCGAACCACAGCAAGGTTGAGGAAGGCCGCGAACGCGACCCAGGCGAGATAGGGCGCGAGCAGCCAGCCGCCCGCGGCCGACGCCGGGGCGATGACCACGATCAGCGCCACGATCGACAGCCACAGGAAACCCACCTCGAGCAGCGCCCAATCCGGGTGGTGCAAACGAAAGAACAACAAACTCCAGACCACGTTGAGCAAACCGTTGAGCGCGAACAAGACCAGGATCCACTCTCGCCGGACAAGGCTGGGCTCGTCGCGCCAGGCCAGCACGCCGGCCGCCGCGGTCAGCGCGAAGATCAGCGTCCAGGCCGGGCCGAACAACCAATCGGGCGGCTGCCAGGGCGGCTTGCGCAGATGCACGTACCAATCGCCGAGATCGGTCATCAGCGCGCCGAGGCCGGCGACCAACATTGCCGCGACCGCCGCGCAGATGATGGGCACCCACATACGGGTGCCCGCGTATCGGGCGGTCAAGCGGAGGCGAAACCGAACAGGTGCGCCAGGTCCTTGAAGAAGATGCGCACATGCGCCACCGGCTTGGTCCGGGTCAGCTCCTTGTTCATGTAAGACTCCCAGGTGAGCCGCTGCACGTCCTTGTCGCGGCAGATGCTCACGAACTTCTCACGCCGCTTGTCGCTCGAATACCAGAAATACTGCATGATCCCGAGCACCCAGAACACGCGCCCATGCGCCTTCATGAAACGCTTGCGCGCGAGCCCGAGCGAGCGCGCGTCGCCGGTCGTGCAGAACGCCTCCGCGGCATCCGCCGCGAGCCGCCCGCCCGCCATCGCGTAGTAGATGCCCTCGCCCGATGCCGGCGCGACCACCCCGGCCGCATCGCCCGCGAGCACCACGTCGCGGCCGTTGTCCCAGCGACGCAGCGGCTTGAGCGGAATCGGCGCGCCTTCCCGCCGAATGGTTTCAACCGCATCCAGCCCCGTCGCCTGCCGCAGCGCACCCACCGATCCGCGTAGCGAGAAGCCTTTGCGCGCGGTGCCGGTGCCGACGCTCGTGGTGTCGCCGTGCGGGAATATCCAGCTGTAGAAATCGGGCGAAAGCTTGCCCTGGTAGTAGACGTCGCAGCGCGTAGCGTCGAACGCCGCCGCCCCGGGCGCCGGCGATCGGACGATCTCATGGTAGGCGAACACGTACGGGATGCGGTCCGCTCCCTTGACGCATTGCTTGGCCACCGCCGACTTCGCGCCGTCCGCCCCGACCACACAGCGCGCGCGCACGCGCTCCGTGCCCTTCCCCGCGCCGCGCGGGTGGTACTCGACGACGGCCACCCCGTCCGGGTCGCGGTCGAGCCGGTCGAACGTGCCGGTGCGGCGCACGGCACCGGTCTCGGCCGCCCGCACGCGCAGCCATTCGTCGAACACGTCGCGATCGACCATGCCGACGAACCCGTTGTCGATCGGCATGTCCACCTCGCGCGATGCCGGCGAGACCATGCGCGCCGCGCCGATACGGGCGACCAGCAGCTCGTCGGGGATCGCGAAGTCGCGGATCAATCGCGGTGGGATGGCGCCGCCGCAGGGCTTGATCCGCCCGGCCTTGTCGAGCAGCAGCACCGACCGGCCGCGCGCCGCGAGATCGGCCGCCGCCGTCGCCCCCGCCGGGCCGCCCCCCACCACGACGACATCGAACAACTCAGCTTGGGCCATCGCCGTTCCCCCGATCCTACGGCCGCAGCGCGAACGCGCTGACCAGCATCCCGATGACGTAAAGCGTCGTGCCCGTGGCGTTGTACCAGGGAGCCAGCTCGCGCGGCCGCCGCAGCAGCCGCAGCATGAGCAGCACCTGCGTCACCAGCAGGATGGCGACAGCGGCGGCATGGACTGGCTCGCCCCAGGCGAACAGGAGCGCCACAACCGCGACTTGAGGCGCCGCCATCGCCGCGCAGGCGACCTGCGCCGCCCGCTCGACGCCGAGCAGCACCGGCAGCGAGCCGATGCCCATCCGGCGGTCGCCCTCGACGGACTTGAAATCGTTGAGCGTCATGATCCCGTGGGCGCCGGCGCTGTATAACGCGGCGAGCGCGAACACCCGCCAGTCCGGCCGCGCGGCGGCGATCACAGCGGCGCCCGTGACCCACGGCAGCCCTTCGTAGCACGCCGCGCAGGCGGCGTTGCCCCACCAGCCGTTCCGCTTCAGCCGCAGCGGCGGCGCGCTGTAGGCCCAGGCGAGCGCCAATCCCACCACCGCGGCGCCGAAGCCCCACGGACCGAGGACGGTCGCCACCGCCAAGGACAGCGCGGTCCAAACGATCGCGATGCCGAGGCCCCAACGGCCGGGGATGCGCCCGGACGGGATCGGCCGGTCCGGCTCGTTGATCGCGTCGACGTGGCGGTCGAACCAGTCGTTCACCGCCTGGCTGGTGCCGCAGACCATCGGCCCGGCGAGCAGCACGCCGGCGAGCGCCACCGGCCAGCGCGGCACCAGCGGCAACCCGGCGGAGACCAGGCCGCAGCCGAACGCCCACATCGGCGCGAACCAGGTGATCGGCTTGAGCAGCTCCAGGATGACCTTGGGCGCCGGGCGGGTCACGCGGGCCTAGCTCGAGCCGTCGGGACGAAATCCGCGATGCCGTAGCGGCGCAGCTTGGCGTATAGGCTCTGCCGGCTGAGCCCTAGCATCTCGGCGGCGGAGGCGCGGTTGTCGTTCGTCATCTCGAGCGCGGCCTCGATGCAGAGTCGCTCGATCACGTCGGTCGTCTCGCGCACCAGCTCCTTGAGGGACACACGCCCGATCAGCTCGGTGAGTTGCTCGACCGAGCGCGGCAGTTCGCGCCCGGCCTTGGGCTCTATGCTGAGGCGCTGGCCCACGTTGCGGATGGCGAAGCCGAGACAGGGCTGGCCACCGTTCTTCACCAGAACGGCCGAGATCTCGACTTCCAGTTGCGCGCCGAACTCGCCGTATAACGAGGTGGAGAACAGCCGGACCGAGCCGCGCTGGTGCAAGTTGGCGATCAGCACCTGGAGGTCGACGCCGGGGCGCCCGAGCCAGCGATCGACCGGCTCGTCGCGCACCTGCTCCTCGGCCGCGATCTGCGCCATCTCGAGGAACGCGGCGTTGGCCGTGATGATCCGGCCGCCCATGTCGGTGAGCACGAACCCGTCCGGCGCGCTTTCCACGAGCTTGAGCAGCTTGGCTTTGATCGTGGGGACGGCCGCACCGGCCGCATCCCCCTCGCCCGGCACAAGGCGCACCAGGAACAGCGCCGTGTTGTCCTCGCGGAACAGCGACGCCGAGACGATCACCTCGTGGTCGATGCCGGCGAGACGCACCGGGACATCCTCCGCCTTGCCGGCGGCCCGCGCACTGCCAAGCAGGGCTTGGAGAGGCTGCGCACTCTCGGCGCGGAACACGTCGGCGAGCGGCCGCCCGACCACCCGCTTGCGCGACGGGCCGAGCAGCTGGCCGGCGGCCGGATTGGCCTCGACCACCTTCTGGCTGGCCGCGTCGACGATGAGGATCGCCTCCGCCGACATCTGAAACAGCAGCCGGTAACGCATTTCGACGTGGCGCAGCCGTGAGTAATCGCGCTCCATAGATTGCTGCGCCTTGACCAGGCGCTGCTGCAACGCCGACATCGCGCGCAGATCGCGGCCGAACGCCACGACGCGGCCTTCGGCGCCGATACGAACCGCGGAATACAGCACGGGGATGTCGACCTCCCCGGAGGACGGATGATTGAGATGTCGCCACCGGGGCGAGCCCGTCGCGCCGGCGTCGCGCAGCAGCGCCTCAACCTTGGGCCGGCTCTCGACCGTCACCGCCTCCACCCAGGGGCGGCCGATCCAGGCCGCCGAGCCCTCGAGCTCGCTCGAGAGTTCGTCACTCTGGAAGGCGACGTCATGAACGATGCCCGCGCTGTCCAGCACGATCGACACATCGGCCGCCGCCGCGATCAACGTCGCGGCGACATCGGCGTCAAGGTCGCCAAGCGACTTCTTCGGAGCCCTGAAACCTTTCACGAAAGACGCAGCCCTCCATCCCAATTGCGCCTCCCCCGATCAAATCTTCTTCGTTCTCGTTCAGACTTGGTGCGCTATTCCGGTGAGCAGACCGTTCGCCTGCAGCACCGCATGCCTTCCATCGACCGCAGTCGCATCGGCCCCCACGGAACGCGCCAGTTGGGGGTGTGCGACGAAAATCGGGCCGCCGACCAGAATGCCGACCGCCGGGTTGCGCGATGCCCGGCGGATGGCGCGGATGCAAGCCGCGAGTGCCTCCAGCCGCACTTCGGCGGCGAGCGATAGCCCGACCACGGCGAACCAGGTTCCGCGCACCGCCGCCTCCAACTCCCGGCGCGTCGCCATCGCCTCGCCCACGACATTCCAGCCCGCCCGGCGAAAGAACTCAGCGACCATGGCGAGGCCGAAATTATGTTGCTCGCCCGGCACCGGGGCCAGCAAGGCGCGCAGGTCACGTCCTGTCGTTGCCGACTCGCTCAGGAACGCCGGTCCGAAGAACCGCAGAACCTGATGCAGCCGGGTCAGGGCTAGCGTCACCGGCCCGAAATCCGCCAGGTCCTGCTCCCACAGCTCGCCCAGGTATCGCGCGGTCGGCGCCAGCAGGTCGAGAAACACCGTCTCCACAGACACGCCGCGCTGCTGCACCGATTGGGCGAAGGCGATGGCGGGCGGGACATCCCGCGTCATGGCGATTCCGGCGAGTTCGGTAATGTCGACACTGGCCAAGCCCGTCGCGGCGCTTCGCAGCGGCGGCCGGGCCGCGCGACTCCGGGCAAGCAGCAAGCGCGGGATGACATCGGCCTTGATGGTCCGCGCCAGGATGTCGCGCCGCGCGGCGACCTCGTCCTTGGTTGGACGCGCAACCCGAGGAGACGGACGCGGCTCCGGGGCCGTCGTTCCGGCGCCTGGCCAATCCCAGTCCATCAAGACCCGCTGACCCAATGCGACCATCGGCAGCCCCCTCTCCCTAAGTGCATTCTTTTGACCGCCGAGTGTCAAGCCATCTTTACGTTCCATCCGCTTGACACATCGATCGGCAGCGCCTTAGCCTCGTTTTCGCGGACATCGTGCAGGAGGCGGGGTGGATCACTACCGGTCTCGACGGGCTTGCATCCGACTTCTTCCAGCAACACGGACGCGTGCCGACGTTCCGGTAACGTCCGATCGCCAAGCGGAGCGTTCCGAAGGAGTGTTGTCAAGCCGTGTTTACAACCAGACTTTTTAGTCCCCTGTTCGACGCAATTGATGCGTGTCCGTGGGGCACTGTCGCGGGACGCAGCACCATGATTGGACACCGACCGGGTCGCGGCCTCTACACGCCGGAGGAACGCCGCCGCCGCGATGCGACACCTTGGACGCTGGTACAAGGGGTTTTGGCGCCGGTGCAGTTCGCCGTGTTCCTGATGAGTCTGTTCCTGGTGTTACGATTCCTGCTCACCGGGCAGGGTGCGGAGGCGGCCACCGCGTCGATCGTCATCAAGACGCTGGTGCTCTACACCATCATGGTGACGGGCTCGATCTGGGAACGGAAGGTTTTTGGCCGTTACTTGTTTGCCACAGCATTCTTCTGGGAGGACGTGGTCAGCATCCTCGTCCTGGCGCTGCACACCGCTTACCTGTTCGCGCTGTTTTCCGGCACGGTTGACGTGCGCAGCCAGATGTTCCTGGCGCTGGCCGCCTACACATCGTACGTGGTTAATGCGACGCAGTTCGTGCTCAAGCTGCGCGCCGCGCGGCGCGAAACTGCGCCCTGGGCTGACGCTCCCGGCGACGCGCTGGAAGCCTCGAAGTGAGCAACGCTGCCGCAACCGCGCGCGAGGGCTGCGGCGACGCTCCTGTGCTGCGCGAGCGCGGCCAGCGCGAGGTGTTCTGCGGCCTGACCGGCATCGTCTGGCTGCACCGCAAGATCCAGGACGCGTTCTTCCTGGTGGTCGGCTCGCGCACCTGCGCCCACCTGATCCAGTCGGCCGCCGGGGTGATGATCTTCGCCGAGCCGCGCTTCGCCACCGCGATCATGGAGGAACGCGACCTCGCCGGGCTGACCGACGCCAACGACGAACTCGACCGCGTGGTGACGCGCCTGATCGAGCGGCGGCCGGACATCAAGCTGCTGTTCCTGGTCGGCTCCTGCCCCTCCGAGGTCATCAAGCTGGACCTGTCGCGCGCGGCCCAGCGCCTATCGCGCGCCCTCGCGCCGGGTGTGCGGGTGCTGAATTACTCGGGAAGTGGCATCGAAACCACGTTCACCCAGGGCGAGGACGCCTGCTTGGCCGCGCTGGTGCCGGAACTCCCGGCCGCTCACGCAACCCTCTCCCGAGGGGACAGGGTTTCTCTTCTCCCTCTCCCGCCGGGAGAGGGCCGGGGTGAGGGTGCTTCGCTCGTCGTAGTCGGCGCCTTGGCCGACGTCGTCGAAGACCAGTTCCGCCGCCTGTTCGCCGCCATCGGGATCGAGCGGGTGAGCTTCCTCCCCCCACGCCGCGCCGCCGACTTGCCGCCGGTCGGGCCTGGCACGCGGTTCCTGCTGGCGCAACCCTTCCTCGCCGACACCGCGCGCGCGCTCGAACAGCGCGGCGCGACTCGCATACCGGCGCCCTTCCCGCTCGGCGCCGAGGGCACCACCCTCTGGCTGCGCGCCGCCGCCGATGCGTTCGGCATCCCCGAGTCCCGCTTCCGCGACGCCACGGCGCTCCCGCGGGAGCGGGCGAAACGCGCCCTGGCCCGCTACCACGACCAGCTCGCGGGCTCGCGCGTGTTCCTCTTCCCCGATTCGCAGCTCGAAATCCCGCTCGGCCGCTTCCTCGCGCGCGAACTCGGAATGCGTCCGGTCGAGATCGGGACGCCCTACCTGCATCGCCAGCACCTCGCCGAGGAGCTCGACCTGCTTCCGGCCGACACGGCGCTGAGCGAGGGCCAGGACGTCGACCGCCAGCTCGACCGCTGCCGCGCCGCGCGACCCGACATCACGGTCTGCGGCCTCGGCCTCGCCAATCCGCTGGAGGCCGAGGGGCTGACGACGAAATGGTCGATCGAGCTGCTGTTCACGCCCATCCAGGGCTACGAGCAGGCCGCCGACCTCGCCGAACTGTTCGCGCGCCCGCTGGTGCGCCGCGCCCGGCTCGCGGTCTGACGCGATGCAGCTCACCGTCTGGACCTACGAAGGACCACCCCATGTCGGCGCGATGCGGATCGCGACGGCGATGGAGGGGCTGCACTACGTCCTGCACGCGCCGCAAGGCGATACCTACGCCGACTTGCTGTTCACCATGATCGAGCGCCGCGCCAAGCGCCCGCCGGTCACATACACCACGTTTCAGGCGCGCGACCTCGGCGGCGACACCGCCGAGTTGTTCAAGACCGCTGCGCGAGAAGCATACGAACGGTTTCAGCCGCAAGCGTTGCTGGTCGGCGCGTCCTGCACCGCGGAGTTGATCCAGGACGACCCCGGCGGCCTGGCCCGCGCGCTGAATCTGCCGATCCCCGTCGTGCCGGTCGAGCTACCGTCGTATCAGAAGAAAGAGAATTGGGGGGCGGCGGAAACGTTTTACCAACTCGTCCGCGCGTTCGCCCCCCTCACCCAACCCTCTCCCGAAGGGAGAGGGCTTCCTGTTCTCCCTCTCCCTCCGGGAGAGGGCCGGGGTGAGGGTTTTCGACCGAGCTGCAACATCCTCGGCCCGACGGCCCTCGGCTTCCGCCACCGCGACGACCTGCGCGAGATCACGTCGCTGCTCGGCCGCCTCGGCATCGCGGTGAACGTGACCGCCCCGCTCGGCGCCACTCCCGCCGATCTCGCGCGCCTCGGCGACGCCGACTTCAACGTCGTGCTCTACCCCGAGATCGCCGGCCAGGCGGCGTCCTGGCTGCAGCGCAACCACCGCCAGCCGTTCACCAAGACCGTCCCCATCGGCGTCGGCGCGACGCGCGATTTCATCGCCGAAGTCGCCGCCCTCGCCGGCGTGGACCCGTCGCCCGTGCTCGCCGACGACGCCTCCCGCCTGCCCTGGTACTCGCGCTCCGTCGACTCCAATTACCTGACCGGCAAGCGCGTGTTCATCTTCGGCGACGCCACGCATGTGCTCGCCGCCGCCCGCGTCGCCAAGGAGGAGCTCGGCTTCACCGTGGCGGGCCTCGGCACCTACACGCGCGAGTTCGCCCGCGAGGTGCGCGCCGCCGCCGCCGACTACGGGGTCGAGGCCCTGGTCACCGACGACTACCTCGAAGTCGAAGCGAAGGTGACGGAGCTGCAGCCCGAGCTCGTGCTGGGCACGCAGATGGAGCGCCACATCGCCAAGCGCCTCGGCATCCCTTGCGCGGTCATCTCGGCGCCGTCGCACGTGCAGGACTATCCCGCGCGCACCTCGCCGCAGATGGGTTTCGAGGGCGCCAACGTGCTGTTCGACACGTGGGTGCACCCGTTGATGATGGGTCTCGAAGAGCACCTGCTCGGCATGTTTCGCGATGACGCCGAGTTCCGCGACGACGCCGCACCGTCACATCTCGGCACTACCGCCGCGCTGTCGGAAGCGGCAACCGCCGCGCTCGCCTTGTCCAATCTCGCCTGGGCGCCGAAAGCGGAAGACGAGTTGAAGAAGATTCCGTTCTTCGTGCGCGGCAAGGCGCGGCGCAACACGGAGCGTTTCGCCCAGGAGCAGGGCCTCACCACGATCACGGTCGAGACGTTGTACGATGCCAAAGCGCATTTCGGCCGTTGACCAGACGCCCGTGCGGGTGGTGCTCGTGACGATGGACAGTCACCTGTCCAGCGCCGCGACGCGCGCCGAGGCCAGCCTGCGTCGCGATCTCCCCGGCCTCGAACTCGTCATGCATGCGGCCGACGAGTGGGGCAGCGACGAGGCCGCCCTGGGCCGCTGCCACGCCGACATCGCCACCGCCGACATCGTCATCGCGACGATGCTGTTCCTCGAAGATCACATCCGCGCGGTGCTGCCGGCGCTGGCCGCCCGTCGCGATGCATGCGACGCGATGCTCTGCGCCATGTCGGCCGGCGAGGTGATGCGGCTCACCCGTGTCGGCAAGTTCAACATGTCGGCCGAGGCGGTCGGCGCGATCGGGATGTTGAAGCGACTGCGCGGACGGCCGAAGACCGGCGAATCGAGCGGCCACGGGCAGATGAAGATGCTGCGCCAGCTGCCGAAGCTGCTGCGCTTCATCCCCGGCACCGCGCAGGACGTGCGCGCCTACTTCCTCGCCCTGCAGTATTGGCTCGCCGGCTCCGAGGAGAACCTCGCCAACCTCGTCCGCCTGCTGGTCGATCGCTACGCGACCGGCGCGCGCGCCGCGCTGGCCGGCAAGCTGCGCGTCGTGCCGCCGATCCAGTACCCCGATGTCGGCCTGTACCATCCGAGCGCGCAGAACCGCATCGTGGAGCGCGTCGAGCAGCTTCCGGCGGCGGGAAAGGCCGGCACCGTCGGCCTGCTGCTGATGCGCTCCTACGTGCTCTCCGGCAACGCCGGGCACTACGACGGCGCAATCGCGGCACTCGAGGCGCGCGGCCTACGCGTGATCCCGGCCTTCGCCAGCGGCCTCGATTCGCGCCCGGCCATCGAGCGGTTCTTCGTGCGCGACGGCAAGCCGATCGTCGACGCAGTGGTCTCGCTCACCGGCTTCTCGCTGGTCGGCGGCCCCGCCTACAACGACGCGCGCGCCGCCGAGACGATGCTGGCCGCGCTCGACATGCCCTATCTCGCTGCGCACCCGGTCGAGTTCCAGACGCTTGAGCAGTGGCAGGCCGATCCGCACGGGCTGCTGCCGGTCGAGGCGACGATGATGGTCGCCATTCCCGAACTCGACGGCGCGATCTGCCCGATGACGTTCGGCGGCCGCTCCGCCGAGGCCGAGCGCCGCCGCGACATGGCCGTTCACGCCGAGCGCGCCACCATGCTGGCCGGCCGCGTCGCCCGCCTGATCGCGCTGCGCCACGCGACGCGGGCCGAGCGCAAGGTGGCGCTGGTGTTGTTCAATTTCCCGCCGAACGCCGGCGCGACCGGCACCGCCGCCTATCTCTCGGTGTTCCAGTCGCTGCACAACACGATGCTCGCGCTGCGCGACGCCGGTTATACGGTGAACGTACCCGAGACTGTGGACGACCTCCGCACCAGCATCATCGAGGGCAACGCGACGCGCTTCGGCAGCAACGCCAACGTCGCCGCGCGCATCCCCGCCGACGATCACGTCCGCCGCGAACCGCACTTGGCCGAGATCGAGCGCCAGTGGGGGTCTGCGCCCGGCCGCCAGCAGAGCGACGGGCGCAGCATTTTCGTGTTGGGCGAAACATTCGGCAACGTGTTCGTCGGCATCCAGCCCGCCTTCGGCTACGAGGGCGACCCGATGCGCCTGCTGTTCGAGCACGGTTTCTCGCCGACGCACGCCTTCAGCGCCTTCTACCGCTGGATCCGCGAGGATTTCGCCGCCAACGCCGTGCTGCACTTCGGCACCCACGGCGCATTGGAGTTCATGCCCGGCAAGCAGGCCGGCCTGTCCGCCGAATGCTGGCCCGACCGGCTGATCGGCGACGTGCCGAACTTCTATCTCTACGCCTCGAACAACCCGTCGGAGGGGATGATCGCCAAGCGCCGCGCCAACGCGACCTTGATCAGCTATCTCACCCCGCCCGTGGCGCACGCGGGCCTGTATCGCGGCCTGCTCGACCTGAAATCCTCGCTCGACCGCTGGCGCGCGCTGGAACCGGAAGCCGATCCCGGCCAGCGCGCGTCGCTCGCCGCCCTCGTGCAAGCGCAAGCCTCCGCCGTCGATCTGGCCGAGGCGGAACCCGCCTGGACCGACGCGCTCACCGAGATCGACCGCCTGGGCGTCGCGCTGCTGGAACTCGAATACGCGCTGATCCCGCACGGCCTGCACGTGGTTGGCGTGCCGCCCGACCAAGCCGCCCGCAGCGAGATGCTCGACGCGGCCAAGATCATGGAACCGGAGCGCCGTGCCGAGGTGGACGCGCTGCTTGGCGCGGACCACGAGATCGCCGCCATCCTGCACGCGCTCGAAGGCGGCTATCTGCGGCCGGCGCCCGGCGGAGACCTGCTGCGCACCACCGATGTGCTGCCGACGGGGCGCAACCTGCACGGCTTCGACCCGTTCCGCATCCCGAGCGCCTTCGCCGTCGGGGACGGCGCGCGGCAGGCCGAACGCCTGCTCGCGCGGCACGCGGCGCAAGGCAACGCGCTGCCCGAGACGGTGGCGATGGTGCTGTGGGGCACCGACAACCTGAAAACCGAGGGCGGCCCGATCGCGCAGGCGCTGTGGCTAATGGGCGCCGCGCCGCGCTTCGACAGCTACGGCCGGCTCACCGGCGCGCGGCTGGTGCCGCTCGAAACCCTCGGCCGCCCGCGCGTCGACGTCGTGGTCACGCTGTCCGGGATCTTCCGCGACCTGCTGCCGTTGCAGACGAAACTGCTTGCCGAAGCGGCTCTGCTGGCCGCCTCCGCCGACGAGCCGGTCGAGCGGAACCTGGTCCGCAAGCACGCCCTCGCCTTCCAGGCCGAGCACGGCGGCGACATCGCGCAGGCCGCGCTGCGCGTGTTCGGCAACGCCGACGGCGCCTACGGCTCCAACGTCAACATGATGGTCGCCGACGGCGCCTGGAACGACGAGGACGAACTCGCAGAAGCCTACACGCGCCGCAAGGGCTTCGCCTACGGCGTGAACGGCCGCCCGGCGCGCCACGACGCGGTGCTCGGCCACATGCTGGCGCGGGTCGACATCGCCTACCAGAACCTCGACAGCATCGAGGTCGGCGTCACCACGGTGGACCACTATTTCGACACGCTGGGCGGCATCAGCCGCGCGGTGCGGCGCGCCCGCGGCGGCGAAGCGGCCAGCGTCTACATCGGCGACCAGACGCGCGGCGACGGCATCGTCCGCACGATCGCCGAACAGGTCGCGCTGGAAACCCGCACGCGGGCCCTCAACCCGAAATGGTACGAGGCGCTGCTCAAGCACGGCTACGAGGGCGTGCGCGAGATCGAGGCGCATGTCACCAACACGCTCGGCTGGTCGGCGACGACGGGCCAAGTCTCGCCCTGGATCTATCAGCAGCTGGCCGAGACCTACGTGCTGGACGCGGAGATGCGCCAGCGACTGGCCGCGCTGAACCCGACCGCATCGGCCAAGATCGCCAATCGGCTGCTCGAAGCGAACGATCGCAACTACTGGTCGCCCGACGACGCGACGCTTGACGCGCTGCGCCGGGCGGGAGACGAGCTGGAAGACCGGCTCGAAGGCATCGACATAGGGGTAGCGGCATGAACGCCATCACGAGACCGACGCGCGGGGACGGCGAAGGCAGCGTGCAGGTCGCGATGGATCCGGCGCTGAAGATCGGCACCGCGAAAGTGTTCGCGGTGTACGGCAAAGGCGGCATCGGCAAAAGCACCACGTCGTCGAACCTGTCCGTCGCGTTCTCCAAGCTCGGCAAGCGCGTGCTGCAGATCGGCTGCGACCCGAAGCACGATTCCACCTTCACCCTGACCAAGCAGCTGCTGCCCACCGTCATCGACGTGCTGGAGACGGTGAACTTCCACTCCGAGGAGCTGCGGGTCGAGGACTTCGTCTACCAGGGCTACAACGGCGTGATGTGCGTGGAGGCCGGCGGGCCGCCCGCCGGCACCGGCTGCGGCGGCTACGTCGTCGGGCAAACGGTGAAGCTGCTCAAGGAGCATCACCTGCTCGAGGACACGGATGTCGTGATCTTCGACGTGCTCGGCGACGTGGTGTGCGGCGGGTTCGCCGCCCCGTTGCAGCACGCCGACCGCGCGCTGATCGTCACCGCCAATGATTTCGACAGCATCTTCGCAATGAACCGGATCGTCGCTGCGATCCAGGCGAAGTCGCGCAACTACAACGTCCGCCTCGGCGGCGTCATCGCCAACCGCAGCGCCGGCACCGACCAGATCGACAAGTTCAACGACCGCGTCGGGCTCAGCACCGTGGCGCACTTTCCCGATCTCGACGTGATCCGCCGCTCGCGGCTGAAAAAGTCCACGTTGTTCGAGATGGAACCCTCGTCGGAACTGGAGGCGGTGCAGAACGAGTACATGCGACTCGCCGCGATGCTGTGGGCCGGCACCGAACCCTTGGTCGCGGCGCCGATGAAGGATCGCGATATCTTCGACCTGCTGGGATACGACTGATGCCGACTGCCACCTACGCACAGCGCCGCGGCCAGCTCGAGACCTACTTCGACCGCACCGCCGTGCAGGCCTGGATGAAGCTCACCTCCGATGCGCCGGTGAGCGGCATCCGCGCCACCGTCCGCGCCGGACGCGACGTGATGCGCGCCACCTTGCTGTCCTGGCTGCCCGACGACCTGCGCGGCGCCCGCGTCCTCGACGCCGGCTGCGGCACCGGCGCGTTTGCCGTCGAGGCGGCCAGGCGTGGCGCGGACGTGGTGGCGGTCGACCTCTCGCCCACGCTCGTCGGTCTGGCGCGCGAGCGCAGCCCGCGCGAACTCGGCATCCGCTTTGAGGTCGGCGACATGCTCGCGCCGTCGCTCGGCCGCTTCGACCATGTCGTCGCGATGGACAGCCTGATCCATTATCGCGCGCCCGACGTGCTGCGCGTGCTCGGCGGCCTTGCTGAGCGCACCGAGCGGTCGCTGCTGTTCACCTTCGCGCCGCGCACGCCGATGCTGGCGGCAATGCACGCAGTGGGGAAGCTGTTCCCCCGCAGCAACCGCGCGCCGGCGATCGAGCCGATCGCGCCCGGCACGCTGCTGCGGATGCTCGCCCCTCCCCCAACCCCCTCCCGCAAAGGGAGGGGGCTTGCTTCTCCCTCTCCCCTTGCGGGACAGGGCCGGGGTGAGGGGTTGCTACCCGCCCGCACCCACCGCGTCACGACCGGCTTCTACATCTCGCAGGCCCTGGAGCTGGCGCGCGCATGATCGGCATCAACGCCAGGCTGGCGCGGCAATGGAGCGCGGTCGGCACCCGTTTCCTGCCGTTCGCCGACGCCGCGACCGCCGAGCTGCCGATGCGCCGGCTGCTGCGCCTGTCGCTGTTCCAGGTCACGGTCGGCATGGCGGTGGTGCTGCTGATCGGCACCTTGAACCGGGTGATGATCGTCGAGCTCGGCGTCCCGGCCTGGCTGGTCGCGGTGATGGTCTCGCTGCCGCTCGTGTTCGCGCCGTTCCGCGCGCTGGTCGGCTTCCGCTCCGACACGCATCGCTCGCTGCTCGGCTGGCGCCGTGTGCCCTACATATGGATGGGCACGCTGCTGCAGTTCGGCGGCCTCGCCATCATGCCGTTCGCGTTGCTGGTGCTCTCCGGCGACACGCACGGCCCGATCGTCATCGGCCAGATCGGCGCGGCGCTGGCGTTCCTGCTGGTCGGCGCCGGGTTGCACACCACGCAGACCGTCGGCCTGGCACTCGCCTGCGATCTCGCACCCGTCGAGAAGCAACCCCGCGTCGTCGCCCTGCTTTGCATGATGCTGCTGATCGGCATGGTCGCCAGCGCCGTGCTGTTCGGCGCGCTGCTCTCGCCGTTCAGCGAGGTGCGGCTGATTCAGGTGGTCCAGGGTGCCGCCGTGGTCACCATGGTGCTGAACATGGCGGCGCTCTGGAAGCAGGAGGCGCGCGACCCGGCCAGCACCGCGCGTGACCGCGCGCTGCCGGGGTTTCGCGAGTCGTGGCGCGCGTTCAACGCCACTGGGCAGGCGACGCGGCGCCTTATAGCGCTCGGTCTCGGCACCGTCGGCTTCTCCATGCAGGACATCCTGCTCGAGCCGTACGGCGGGCAAGTGCTGCACCTGCCCGTCGCGGTGACGACGAGCATGACCGCCCTGCTCGCGGTCGGCGGTATCGTCGGCTTCACCATCGCCGCCCGCGTGCTCGGGCGCGGCGCGGACCCGTATCGGCTTTCCGGCTTCGGCGTGCTCGCCGGGCTGGCTGCCTTCGCCGCCGTGATCTTCGCCGCCCCGCTCGACTCGCCGCTGCTGTTCGGCGTAGGCACAGCGCTGATCGGCCTCGGCGCCGGCATCTTCGCGCACTGCACGCTCACCGCGGCGATGGCGATGGCGCCCAAGGGCCAGATCGGCCTCGCACTCGGCGTGTGGGGCGCGGTGCAGGCGTCCGCGGCGGGGCTCGCGGTCGCCGCGGGCGGCATCATCCGCGACGGTGTCGCGGCACTCGCGCAGCACGGCCTGCTCGGCGCGGCGCTCGACAACGCCGCCACCGGCTACAGCGTCGTCTATCACATCGAGATCGCCCTCCTGTTCGCCGCCCTGGTCGCCATCGGTCCGCTGGTACGCCCGGCTCGTCGGACGGCTACCACTCTCGCCCTTCACAACCACCCGCTCTCCATGCCGAGGTAAAGCCATGCCCACTGGCGCCATCACCGGCTACATCGACGTCGCCCAACTCACGCTCTACGCGTTCTGGATCTTCTTCGCCGGCCTGATCTTCTATCTGCGGCGCGAGGACAAGCGCGAGGGCTACCCGCTCGAATCGGATCGCACCGGCGTTGTCGTGGAAGGCTTTCCGCCGATGCCGAGGCCCAAGACGTTCATCCTGCCGCATGGCGGGCTGCAGACCTCGCCGCGCCTCGAGCCGCCCGAGCCGCTGGCGAGCGGCACCGCCCCGGCGATCTGGGAGGGCTCCCCGGTGGAGCCCGTCGGCAACCCGCTGCTGTCCGGCATCGGCCCCGCCGCCTGGGCCAGCCGCCAGGACACGCCGGACGTGACCTACGAGGGCGGCCTGCCCCGCATCGTGCCGATGCGCGTCGCCAGCGACTACTGGGTCGAGCCCGAAGATCCCGATCCGCGCGGCATGACGGTGATCGGCGCCGACCGACAGGTCGCCGGCGTCGTGACGGACGTGTGGGTGGATCGATCCGAGGTGGTCATACGCTATCTCGAGGTCGAGATCCCGATCCCGGACGGGTCGCGCCACGTGTTGCTGCCGATGACCTCCGCCGTAATCGACGTCAAGCGCCGGCAGATCACGGTGCGTTCGCTGCTCGCCGCACAGTTCGTCGATGTGCCGCCGATCCGGAACCCCGACGAGATAACGCTTCTCGAAGAGGACAAGGTCACGGCCTACTACTCCGGCGGCCAGCTCTTCGCCGAGCCGTCCCGGCTGGGGCCGCTGCTGTGAACGAGCACGGCGCCGAGCCGGTCCGCGGCTTGCCCGAAAGCCTGCCGGAGGGCGAGACGCTGCTCTGGCAGGGCGGGCCGCAATGGGGCGTCCTCGCCCGGCGCGGCTTCCACCTGCGCGAGCTCGCGATCTACTTCGCGTTCCTGATCGCCTGGTACGTGGCCACCGTCGCCACCGCCGGGGCGGCGTGGCAGGAGGCGGCTATCGGCATCGCGCGGGTGGCCGGGCTGACCCTGGCGGCGCTCGGTCTCGTCGCCGCGTTCGCTTGGCTGGTCTGCCGCACCACAGTTTACACTATTACCAACCGCCGATTGGTGATGCGCTTCGGCGTGGCCTTCCCGATGACCTTGAACTTGCCGTTCCGCTCCATCGAGAGCGCCGGCCTGCGCGCCTTTGCGGCCGGCGCGGGCGACATCCCCGTATCGCTGTTGCCGGAATGCAAGGTCGCCTATCTCTATCTCTGGCCGCATGCTCGGCCCTGGCGGATGTCGCGGCCGCAGCCGATGCTGCGCGCGGTTCCGGATGCCGCCCGTGTCGCCCAGGTGCTTGCTCGCGGCCTCGCGGCCTCGGCCGAGCAGCCCGCGCGGCCGGTGGCCGAGCCGGTCGCCGGCGGCGGACCGCGCGTGCGGGCCACAGCGGCCGCCTGACCAGGAGAACGACGATGAGCGATGCGACGATCAGACCGCATTTTCCCCGCGCGCCGCTGATCGGCGCGGCTGCGCTAATCGGCTTCACCCTGCTTGCGGCCGCAACTGCGCGCCTGGCCGGCCCGGTGACCAACGAGCCGTCCAGCACGCCGGTCGTGGCCCGCGACCTGCGCTTCGAGGACCGCGCGGATGGCGCCGTCGTCATTCGTGACGTGCGCGACAACACGCCGGTGGAGGTGCTTGAGGGCCAGAACGGCTTCCTGCGCGCGACGATGCGCGGGCTGGCACAGGTCCGTAAGCGCGGCGGCGAAAGCGAACAGGCCCCGTTCCGCCTCACCGCTTGGAAGGATGGACGGCTCACGCTCGACGATCCGGTCACCGGGCGGCATGTCGAGCTGGCCGCGTTCGGCTCGACCAACGAAGCCGTGTTCGCCCGCTTGCTACCGTCGCGGACAGAGGCGGGGCGATGATCCTCGCGCGGCGCCGCATCGAGGTGCCCTGCAGCATCGACATCGAGCAAACCGCGGAGAGCCTGCACGCGCACGCGATCGCCGAGGGCATCGACATCCGCCCCGGCGACACCATGCTCGTGCACGACGCGCCGTCCCGCATCGGCTTCGGCCAGCGCATCGCCTATCAGGGCCGCGCGACGGTGACGCGGGCCGGGCCGCTGACGCGCGCCTGGACGCAGCTCGCCGGGTTGCTGCAACTGACCGAGCTCTACGAAGTCGGCTTCGACGCGAGGGATTGAGCATGGACACCATCACCCGCGACCGCCCGGTCAACCAATCGACGCAGCTGGCGCAGACCGACACGGTGCTCAGCCCCCGTTTCTACACCACCGATTTCGCCGCGATGGACAAGCTCGACATCAGCCCGGTCCGCGCCGACTGGGACCAGCTGATGGCGGAGTTCAAGCGGGACGAGAACAAGGGCCATTTCATCCGCAACGCGGATTTCGACCTCGACCTCTCGACCATGCCGCCGGAACTGCGCGAGGAGTTCCTGCACTTCCTGGTGAGTTCCGTCACAGCGGAGTTCTCCGGCTGCGTGCTGTATGCCGAGATCAAGACGCGGGCTTCGCACCCGGACATCAAGGAGCTGTTCAGCTACATGAGCCGCGACGAGGCACGCCATGCGGGCTTCATCAACGACACGCTGAAGGATTTCGGCGTGGGAGTGGACCTGAGCTTCCTCACGAAGGCGAAGAAATACACCTTCTTCCAACCGAAGTTCATCTTCTACGCCACCTACTTGTCCGAGAAGATCGGCTACGCCCGCTACATCTCGATCTACCGCCACCTCGAGCGGCACCCGGAAAACCGCATCCACCCGATTTTCAAATGGTTCCGGGAGTGGTGCAACGACGAGTTCCGCCACGGCGAGGCGTTCGCCCTGCTGATGCGCTCGAACCCCAAGCTGCTCTCGGGGATCAACCGGCTGTGGATCAAGTTCTTCCTCGTTGCCGTCTACGCGACGATGTACGTGCGCGACCACGCGCGGCCGGTATTCCACGCCGCCATCGGGATCGACCCGACCGAGTACGATCTTCAGGTGTTCCGCATCACCTCGGAGATTTCGCGGCAGGTGTTCCCGATCACGCTCGACACCGACAGCGCGGCGTTCCGCGCCGGGCTCGACCGGTTGGTGCGGATCACCGAGGCGATGAATGCGACCAAGGCGCGGCCCGGGCTCGCCAGCCGTCTCAAGCGAGCGGGATTGACCGCCGCCGCCGGCCTGACCGTGCTGCGTCTTTATCTGCTGCCGCCGAAGGGCAATCCCCTGCCGGCGCAAATCCGTCTCGCACCCGCCTGGTAGCCGCCGTGGCCGCGTATGGATACCCGATCGCGTTCGCGTTGTTTGTCTGGTGGTTCAGCACCGGCCTGATCATCGCGCTCGATAACCTGCCTCGCCGGACCTTCCGCTGGAGCATGGCGGGCGGCACCGCCGTGCTTGCCGCGTCGCTCCTGGGTCTCGCGCGGAGCAGCGCCGATGCGAGCGTCGGCGGCGCCTACGCGGCCTTCACCTGTGGCCTGCTGGTCTGGGGCTGGCAAGAGATGAGCTTCTTCATGGGGTTCGTGACCGGCCCGCGCCGCGCCCCCTGCTCCGAGGGCAGCGCCGGCTGGCGGCGGTTCGGCGAGGCGACCGGCGCGATGCTCTATCACGAGCTCGCCATCGTTGCCTCGGCGGTCGCCGTGGTCGCGCTCACCTGGGGCGGGGCCAACCAGGTCGGCACCTGGACGTTCGTCATCCTCTGGCTGATGCGCCAGAGCGCCAAGCTCAACGTGTTCCTCGGCGTGCGGAACCTCAACGAGGAGTTCCTGCCCGAAGACCTCCGCTATCTCGGCAGCTTCTTCACCCGCAAGCCGATGAACCTGCTGTTCCCCATGTCGATCACGGTTTCCACCATCGCCGCCGCCTTGCTTGCCTACCGCGCCTACGAGGCCGATAGCGGGTCCTTCGCCGCCACCGGGCTGACCTTCTTGGCGACGATGACCGCGCTCGGGTTGCTCGAGCACTGGCTGATGGTGCTTCCGCTCCCATTTGCGGCGCTATGGCACTGGGCGCTCGGCGCCCGGCGCGCTTTCTTCCGGCTGACGCAGTTCCAACGGCGACCTCAAAAAGCTAATCTCAACCCAACGCGCGGACGCGTGGTGCCACACGTGAGGCAGGCATGAACTACGAGGCGTTCTTCCAGAAGCAGCTCGACGGCCTACGCCGCGAGGGTCGCTACCGCGTGTTCGCCGATCTCGAACGGCGGGCCGGCAACTTCCCCGCCGCCACGCACCACAAGGATCGCGGCCAGGCGCCGGTCACGGTCTGGTGCTCGAACGACTATCTCGGCATGGGCCAGCACCCGGTCGTGCTCGCTGCCATGCACGAGGCGCTGGACAAATGCGGCGCCGGCGCCGGCGGCACCCGCAACATCGCCGGAACCAACCACTATCACGTCCTGCTGGAGCGGGAGCTCGCCGACCTGCACGGCAAGGAGGCGGCGCTCCTGTTCACCTCCGGCTACGTGTCCAATTGGGCGAGCCTCAGCACCCTGGCCGCGCGGATGCCGGGCTGCGTGATCATGTCCGACAAGCTGAACCACGCCTCGATGATCGAGGGCATCCGGCACAGCCGCGCCGAGGTGGCGGTGTTCGACCACAACGACCCCGAGGATCTCGACCGCCGCCTGTCCGACCTTGACCCGACCCGGCCCAAGCTGATCGCCTTCGAGAGCGTCTACTCGATGGACGGTGACATCGCCCCGATCGCCGAATTCTGCGATATCGCCGACAAGCATGGCGCGATGACCTATCTCGACGAGGTGCATGCGGTCGGCCTATACGGCCCGCGCGGCGGCGGCATCGCCGAGCGCGAGGGCGTCGCGCATCGCCTCACGGTGATCGAGGGCACGCTGGCAAAGGGGTTCGGCGTGATCGGCGGCTACATCGCCGCCTCGTCGGCGCTGTGCGACTTCGTGCGCAGCTTCGCCTCGGGCTTCATCTTCACCACCGCCCTGCCCCCCTCGGTGGCGGCCGGCGTGCTGGCCAGCGTGAAGCATTTGAAATCAAGCAGCGCCGAGCGCGAGCGGATGCACGAGCGCGTCGCCCGCGTCCGCCGCCTGCTCGACGAGGCCGGCCTGCCGCATATGAACAAGCACACGAACAATCCGAGCCACATCGTCCCGGTGATGGTGGGCGACCCGGTGCTCTGCAAGCAGATCAGCGACACCCTGCTGGACCACCACGGCATCTACGTCCAGCCGATCAACTACCCGACCGTGCCGCGCGGCACCGAGCGCCTGCGGTTCACCCCCTCGCCTCTGCACTCTGATGCCGACATCGAGCACCTGGTCGCCTCGCTGTCGTCCATCTGGTCCGAACTGAGCCTGGCCCGCGCTGCCTGAGACAAGCGCACCCGAAAATGTGAGCACGCGATTGGCGCGAAGCCGGCCTATGATTTTCGCCTGGGGCGTCGCATGGGGACGTGACCCGAGGGTTTGATCGGTCCCTCCTGCTCATCGGCGTCACGTTCGCGCCTTGCGCCCGCCCGGCTTTCATGATGTCCGGGAGGACAATAATGGCGAACGACACAGCACTGTCTACCCTGCGACCGGGAGCGGCGCGTCCCGCGGTCCGCAAAATCGGCTTCGAGGATATTACCGAGGCACTCGCCCTCGGCTGGGCGGATTTCCGCGCCAGCCCGACCCATCTCGTGATCCTGGGACTGGTCTACCCTGTCATGGGCATCGTGCTAGCCCGGATCGCCTCCGGTTATAACGCGATGCCGCTGCTTTACCCGCTAATCGGCGGCTTCGCGCTGCTCGGGCCGATCGCGGCCGTCGGGCTGTACGAGATGAGCAAGCTCCGCGAACGCGGCTACCCGGTTTCCTGGCGCAATGCGTTCGACGTGTTCCGCTCGCCACGCATCGCGTCCATCCTCATTCTCGGCGGCATGCTCGGCGTGCTGTTCGTGCTTTGGCTAGTCACCGCCAAGGTCATCTACGATCAAACCCTCGCCGGGATCGGCGGGGACTCGGCCGCTGAACTCGCCCACGCGACGTTCGCCACCCATGCCGGTCACGCGCTGCTTGTCTATGGCACCGGGGCGGGCTTTCTGTTCGCCGTGATCGCGCTTACTCTCGGCGCGGTGTCGATCCCGCTACTGGTCGACCGCGACGTCGGCTCGACCCCGGGCGAGGAGGCATCCGTGGCCGTGCAGACGTCGGTCAGCGCGGTGACGGCGAATCCCATGGCGATGGCCGCCTGGGGCCTGCTCGTTGCGATCGGGCTCGCGGTGGGTGCAGCGACGTTGCTGGTGGGATTGGCCGTCATCATGCCGGTGCTCGGGCACGCCACTTGGCATCTGTACCGCCGGCTGATCGCCTGAAGCTGACCGATCCCGTGGCCGGCTTGCTGCGGCCGGCCACGACAGTCTCGGCTACTTCAGCGTCTCGAGATACGCGATGACGTCCTGACGGTCCTTCGGGTTCGGCAGGCCCGCGAACGTCATCTTGGTGCCGGGCACGGCCTTCATCGGTGCCGGGAGATAGGCTTCGAGCGTGTCGGGGGCCCAAACCACGTTGTACTTCTTCATCGCTTCCGAATACTGGAATCCGGGCAAGGTCGCCGAATGGCGCCCGATCACGCCGTAGAGGCTTGGGCCGATCTTCCACTTGGCGGGTTCGATCGTATGGCAGACGAGGCATTGGTTGAACACGACCTTGCCGTGGGCCGCATCGCCGTCGGCCAGAGCGGGTGAAGCCGCCATGATGGCCGTGCAGGCCAGGAGCACGCGCAGACCAGTCATCGTTCCTCCGTTTGTCTCAATTGTACGTTTAGTGACATAGCGCACCGCGAGAAAAGTCCAGGGCGGATGCTACTATGCGGGCTCAATCGGGCAAGTGCCTCGGCAACGGTGCCGAGCCAAAATCAACCCGTGTCGGAGCCGTCCGCGAGCACGGGCTCGAGCAGGACGCGCACGGCGGTGATCAGCTCCTCGGATCGGAACGGCTTGTGCAACACGGCCACGGTGGGAAGCGCGGGCTTGACGGCAAGCGCCTCGACATAGCCGGTGATGAGCAGGCAGGCCAACCCGGGCTTCAGCGTCGTCGCGAGGTCAATCAGTTCCGCCCCATTCATGCTCGGCATGCCGAAATCCGTGACCAGCACGTCGATCCGGCGGCCCGATCGCAACTCCGCTAACGCCGCCGCGGCGTTCGAACAACCAACGACATGGAACCCGGCGCTTTCCAGAAAGGCCTCGATCGTCACCAGCACGTCGGTGTCGTCGTCGGTCATCAGGATACGGTGACGGCACGGGTCGCGGAGGCGCACGACCGGGTTCCGGATGGCGTCGGGCGCATCCGCTGGCAGTCCGGCTTGCGCGCACGGCAGCCAGAGTTCCACTCGCGTGCCCTGGTCCGGCGCGCTGCGGACGAGGAGATCGCCCCCGGATTGACGGGCGAAGCCCAGCACCATCGACAACCCGAGGCCGGAGCCCCGCGGTCCCTTGGTGGTGAAGAAAGGTTCGCAGGCACGAGCAATGACCTCGTCGGTCATCCCATACCCGGCGTCCGCGACCGCCACGACCACGTAGTCCCCACGCGCGAGTTCCGGCGGTTGCCTGCGGGTCCCGGCGGGGATCGCCTCCAGGCGCAGCAATCCCCCGTCCGGCATGGCATCGCGTGCATTCAGCGCGAGGTTGAGCAGCGCGTTCTCGAGCTGAGCCGCATCGACGTAGGCGGCCGGCAGGTCCGGCGCGACAATGGTGCGGATCGTCACCTGCGGCCCGAGCGTGCTGCCCAGCATCTCCTCCATGCCGGCCAGCAGCGCGGGCAACTCGACACGGCGCGGCAGCAGCAATTGCTTTCGCGAATAGGCCAGCAGGCGATGGGTGAGCTTGGCACCGCGCTCGCCCATCCGCAGCGCCGTGCGCGCATGCTGCTCCGCCCCGAGCTGCCCGCCCACCTGCCGAAGCAACAGCTCAAGGCTCCCCATCTGAGCCTGCAGCATGTTGTTGAAATCGTGCGCGATCCCGGACGCGAGCTGGCCGATTGCCTCCATGCGCTGCGACCGGCGCAGGCCCTCCTCCAGCCGCGCCAAGTCAGTCGTGTCGCGCACGCTCTTCACGATCAGCGTTACGCGACCTTCCCTGTCGTGCACCGGAGCCAGATTGACCCGCAGTTCGCGTCCATCGCCGGGAAGCTCGCGATGCTCGGTATAAGCGGTCGGCGCGCCGCGTTCGGCGCAGCGGGCCAATTCCTGCTGCGCGACCGTTGCCTGCCCGGGAGGCCAAACCTCGCCTGGCTTGCGCCCGATTACATGACTGGCAGCACGGCCGAGCATGGATTCGGCCGCGTGATTCATTTCGGTGTAGACGAAATTTCCGTCATCCTCCGCCCGGATGACGAGAAGACCATCCGCGAGGTGGTCGAAGTAGACCCGGAACTTGGCATCGCTGGCGCGGGCCGCTTCCTGCGCCAGCCCGGTCTCGGTTTCCGCGACACTCCGGCGTCGCAATTCCCGCACCAGGATGCTGCCAAGCACAAGCTGCAACGCCACGAATGCGGCGGCCATCCCGGCAACAGCCGACACTTTGTCGACCAGGGCAGCGTCGATCTGTTCGGCGGACACGCCCACGAAGAGGATGAGCGGCAAGCCGGCGACCCTGCGAAATGCGTAGAGGCGGCTGGTTCCATCGACCTTCCCGGTTACGATCTGTGTTCCAGCAGCGGCGTGGAGCGCTTGCTGGAACACACCGTAGCCACGCACGTCGCGCCCGATGTCGGCCACATCGAAGGGCCGTCGCATGACGAGAGAACCATCGGCGCTGGTGAGTGCGACGGCGTCCTGCCTGCCCAAGTGAAGCGAGTCGAACAGAGTTCTGAGGAAGCTCAGATCCATCGCCGCGATCACCACGCCGGCAAAGGAGCCGTCGGCGCGCTCGATCCGACGGCTGAGCGTCAAGGCAAAGCTCTCCGACCCCGTAGTTCGCACCGGCCGGCCCACGAGCAGTCCGAGCCCGGGACTGTCGCGGTGGGCGACGAAAGCCTCGCGCTCGGCTTGGCCGAGCGCGCGCGCCGGCCCGGCGTTCTTGTCAAAGACGATCAGGCCCGCAGCATCGGTGATGAGGAGCGGCCCGGACGGTTCGGCGAGAGCGGAGTCGTTGAACAGAATCGATTGCTGCAACGCAGGATCCAGGGCTTGCAGTCCGGGCAGGCTCACATCCCGCGCCGCCGCCCTCAACGAGAAGTCGTACCCCTCGACCCTGCGGGCGACGTCGCGCTCGAGGCCGAGGGCGAAGTTGCGCGACGTCTCGGCAGCCTGTTGCCACGCGTCCAACGACAACTGATGCAACATCCAGCCGGCGACACCGACCATGAAGCCGGTAAAGACGCAGCCCGCGATGAGCATGGTCTTGAGCGGGCGCTTGGTGTCGCCGGCCTTCATCTCGCGCCCAGTCCTGCCATCATATGCCTTCATGGTATGTCGCGGGTCGCAGCCCCGTGATCGTTTCGTTAAGCGCGGCGCAATACCGCGTTAGGGCTGCTTGCGAAGGCACGAGGCGTGGCGTGGCAGGGCAAGGCTCGACCGGCGGAGTGGCACGCGATACCGTGAAAAATCATAGGTTGAAGACGCGCGAGCGGGTCTGGTGGCCTGCAAGCCCGCACAGCGCCCGGGAGGAACTATGCTCACCCGATCCCAAGTTGAGGAATACAACGAGGTCGGCGCCGTCGTGGTGCCGGATGTGTTGTCGCAGGAGGAGGTCGCGACGCTGCGAAGCGTGACCGACGCGTTCGTCGAACGCGCGCGTGCGATCACGCTGCATGACGATATCTATGACCTCGAGGACAGCCACACGCCGGCGCAGCCGCGCGTGCGTCGGATCAAGGCGCCGCACCTGCACCACGATGCCTACGCGGCCCTGGTGAACCACCCGGGGATCGTTGCGGTGCTACGCGACCTGTGGGGGCCGGACATCCGGTTCGACACGGCAAAACTGAACCTCAAATCGGCCGGGTTCGGCGCTTCGGTGGAGTGGCATCAGGACTGGGCGTTCTACCCGCACACCAACGACGATCTCGCGGCGGTCGGTGTGATGATGGACGACATGGCGCTCGAGAACGGGCCGCTGATGATCGTGCCGGGCAGTCACCAGGGTCCGGTGTTCGATCATCACGACGCGGGCCGGTTCTGCGGCGCGATGGACCCGGCACGGCAGGACGTGGACTACGCGCGCGCGGTGCCGCTCAGCGGCCGCGCGGGCTCGATCACGGTGCATCACGTGCGCGCGGTGCACGGCTCGGCGCCCAACACCTCCAACCGCGACCGCCGCCTGTTGCTGCTGCAGTTCCGCGCCGCCGACGCCTGGCCGCTGCTCGGCTTCGCCGGCGGGCTCGAGGCGTACGACGCGCTGATGGTTTCGGGCGCCCCCGGCATCACACCCCGGCTGGCGCCGGTCCCGGTGCGCCTGCCGCTGCCGCCGGCCGACCTGCAAGGCTCGATCTACGAGAACCAGAAGGGGTTGAAGAACCGCTTCTTCGAAATCCCGAAGAGCGCGCAAGCGTTGCTGGAACCGGCGAAATAGAGCGAAGGCGCACCGCATGACGGGTCCACTGCACGGCTACCGCATCGTCGACCTGACGACGATGATCTCTGGTCCGCTCGCCACCATGCTGCTGGCCGACCAGGGGGCCGACGTGATCAAGGTCGAGGCGCCCGACGGCGGCGACCACACGCGCGCCGGGAACAACCGGCGCGGCGGGTTCTCGGCCTCGTTCCTCAACAACAATCGCAACAAGCGCTCCGTCGCGTTCGACCTCAAGACGGCGTTCGGCCGCGACGCGCTGCTGCGGCTCGCGGCGACCGCCGACGTGTTCGTGCAGAACTTCCGCCCCGGCGTCGCCGAACGGGTGGGCGCCGGCGAGGATGCGATCCGCGCCGTTGCACCCGCGATCGTCTACGTCTCGATCAGCGGCTTCGGCGAGACCGGCCCGTATGCCGGCAAGCCGGTCTACGATCCGCTGGTGCAGGCGGTCTCCGGGCTCGCGACCATCCAGGGCGGTTCGGACGAGGCGCGACCGCGGTTGGTGCGCACCATCGTGCCCGACAAGCACACCGCGATGACGGCGGCGCAGGCGATTACCGCCGCCCTGCTCGCGCGCGAGCGCACCGGCCAGGGCCAGCACGTGCGCCTGTCGATGCTCGACGCCATCCTCGGTTTCCTCTGGGCGTCCGACATGGGCAGCCAGACCTTCGTCGGCGACGAGTTCCCGCAAGCGGAGGCGGCGAGCTTCATCGACCTGATCTACCAGACCGGCGACGGCACCTTTATCAGCGCGGCGGTGCAGACCGACCGCGAGTGGACCGCGCTCACCCGCGCGCTCGACCGTCCCGGATGGCTCGACGACCCGCGCTTCGCGACGCCGGCGCTGCGCCAGCGGCACATCAACGAGCGCCTGCAGATGATCCAGGACGTGCTGCTCACCCGTCCCGGGGCCGAATGGCTGCGGCGCCTGAACGAGGCGGGCGTGCCCTGCGCCCCGGTGCTGACGCGCAATGAGGTCATCCGCCATCCGCAGGTGCTCGCCAACGACGTCCTCGTCGAGACCGAGCATCCCGCAGCCGGCCGCCTGCGCCAGACGCGGGCGGCGGCGCGGTTCTCCGCCACCCCCACCGGCATCCGTCGCGGCGCGCCGGGCCTCGGCGAGCACACACGCGAGATCCTGACGGAACTCGGATACGCGGACGCGCTGACCTCTTGAGCTGGGAGGACCGGCTCGGCGAGACCGAGCGGATGCGCGCGATCGCGCGCGCGGGCGGCGGTGAGGCCGGCGTCGCGCGTCAGCACGCGCACGGCCGGCTCACCATCCGCGAGCGCGTCCAGGAGTTGCTCGATCCGGACAGTTTTCGTGAGATCGGCGCGCTGGCCGGCAATGCCGAGCGCGACGAGACGGGCAAGCTCGTCGACTTCACGCCCGGCAACTTCGTGCTCGGCGTCGGCCGCGTCGACGGACGCGATTGCGTGGTCGGGGGCGAGGATTTCACCATCGCGGGCGGTTCGCCCTCGCCCGCCGGCCTGCGCAAGAGCGTCTACACCGAGGAGGTCGCCTGCCGGTATCGCATCCCGCTGATCCGGTTGCACGAAGGGGCGGGCGGCAGCGTCACCGGCGGCGGCGGCAAGTCCGGGCCGCGCGCACTGCCAGCGGCGGTGTTCGAGCCGCCGCGCTTCGCCTCGGTCGGGCGGGCGCTCGCCACCGTGCCGGTCGCCTCGGCCGCACTCGGCGCTGTCGCGGGCCTGCCCGCCGTGCGGCTGGTGTCATCGCATTACTGCGTGATGACCCGCCACACCTCGCAGGTGATGGCCGGCGGCCCGGCCCTGGTCGAGCGCGCGCTTGGGCAGCCGGTGAGCAAGGACGAGCTCGGCGGCGCCGCGCTGCACGGCAAGAGCGGCGTGATCGACGACGTGGTGGAGGACGAGCGCGCCGCCTTCGCCGCGATCCGCCGCTTCCTCTCCTACCTGCCGCGCAACGTCTGGGAGCTGCCGCCGGCGACGCCGCCGGACGACGAACCCGATCGCCGGGAGGAGGCGCTGACGGCCATCGTGCCGGTCAACCGCCGCCGGATCTACGACATGCGGCGCATCCTGCACGCCGTGCTCGACCGCGACACCGTGTTCGAGATGGGGCGCGGTTACGCCCCGGGCATCATCACCGTGCTCGCGCGGCTGGACGGCGTGCCGGTCGGCGTGTTCGCGAACGATTGCCGCCACGCGGCGGGCACCATGACGGCCGGGGGTGCGCGCAAGATGCGGCGCTTCGTCGAGTTCTGCGAGACGTTCCACCTCCCGGTCATCACCTTTGTCGACGAGCCCGGCTTCATGATCGGACCCGACGCCGAGCGCGAGGGCACGTTGCGCGCCGGCGCCGCCGCGGTGCTCGCCGCGTCGCTCTGCACAGTGCCGTGGGCGACGGTGCTCGTGCGCAAGAGCATGGGGCTGGCGGCGGCGGCGCATTTCGGTCCGGATGCCTACGTGCTCGCCTGGCCGTCGGCCGAGATGGGGCCGCTGCCGGTCGAGGGCGGCGTCGCGGTCGCCTTCCGCCGCGAGCTCGCCGCCTCCGACGATCCCGCCGCGTTGCGCGAGGAGCTTGAGGCGCGCTTCGCCGCTCGGCAGACGCCGTTCGCGCGGGCGGAGGCGTTCTCGATCCACGACATCATCGACCCGCGCGACACCCGCGCCCGGCTGTGCGCGTGGCTCGCGCTGGTGCGCCCGCTGCTGCCGGAACTGCTCGGGCCGACGAAGTTCTCCTTCCGGCCGTAATACCAAGTCTCTCAGATCAGACGGATGCGCCCAATCGCGCAGGCCGAGTGTCATGATGCGCCAGGGTTTGGAGTGACCCCCATGGGGTGGACAGGTTCAGTCCGCCGTTTTGACACCCTGGCGGGCGTGTTGATGCTCAAACTGCACAGGGCTCCGATACCCCAATGCCGAATGTAGCCGTTTGGTATTGTAG